>Ga0160468_100848_pt1 | contig 9678 bp, 8 predicted proteins | sample HID1972K_E11MG_FD_108234 | JGI IMG/M metagenome (GOLD analysis project Ga0160468, IMG submission 108234) | Enriched pill bug-associated microbial communities from UW Madison campus, WI, USA - HID1972K_E11 MG | ecosystem: Host-associated > Arthropoda: Insects > Digestive system > Unclassified ... | reverse complement strand
TTCCACCGCTGCTGTTCCACGCAATCGTTGCAGCCTTTTGGTGTCCACCATCCTTCCGATCGAAGAGAAACCGCTTCCTGACATCGGATTTCAGCGGCACGGTGCAGTCCCTGATCTCGATGTGATCTCCGCGGTGGCTCCCAATCAATATTCCACCGGCTTCCCTTTGCCCCTCGTCCCCGACGACGAAGCTCTGCATGATAGCGAGGACACGTGCGGGCAACAGGACATACGCCTTAGATCCCATCGCAAAAATCAAGTCGGGCTGCATGCCGGGCAATCTCGGGAAACAGTGGGATTGCCATCCTTCACGATCAGAGCTTGCGAAGGATCGAACAGATGAGAGCGAAAGCGGTGGCCGATCGAACCCCTCGCCCAACCTAGTGCCATTTCACAGATCAATGACGCCGCGACGACCGACCTGGTCACCGGATATGGTATGTACCGCGGGTCGGCGCATTCCATGTTTTCCGCAGTAGTGACCTCGACACCAGCGCGCATAGTGGGAAAACGGGACGGACCAGACAATCGTGGTTTGAGACATTTAAGGCAAGCGTGTCCGCTCTCTCCCGTGAACAGAGCTTGTGCCATCGCGCCGTTTCCGACCAAGTAGCCGAACAGCACCGGCGGCCAGGTCTCTCTGTGCCGAACGGATCTCTCATTTACGGCCAACGAGAACGCCTCCTCCCCCGTTGCGTCGATTATTAGATCATATGGAATACTTGATGCCGTGAGGAGATCCAATGCATCTTCGGAATAGGAGTCCACCGTCAACATGGGGAGTTGCTGCTTGATGAACTCGCAGCACCCATGTGCTTTGTTCCGGTTGATATACGGTATCCCGAGAAGGTGGCGTCCAAGGTTGGCGGTTCTAAGTTCATCCTTGTCGACGATCGTTAGTCGACCGTCGATTGCTCCAGCGCCCGACTGAGCGAGCTGGTGAGCGAGAAATCCTCCGATCGTCCCCGCTCCGATAAGCAGGATGCGTTTTCCGCTTAGGTTCGCCATGTTTCCCATGTTTCGGCTGAAGATGTAGTCTACGTCTGCAGGCAGGCCGAGGGTGCGTTGGATTGGAATTTTCTCGGGAATTCGTGCAATTACGGAAGGTAGTTTTGCACGCCGCGATTTCTGAAATTCGTCCGTGCGAAGCATCGGAGGCAGCGTAGCGCTGAGGATGAACGTGCCATTGGCGGCCCGGATGGCGACCCACCGTGTCGGATGACCACCTGTGGAAAAGCTCTTCTCGAGAATACCTCTAAGGCTTGGATCGATCCAGCCAAGCCACGCGTTTAGGTCACGGAGGTTTTCGGGAGGCCAGTCCGCATTCGGATTTACAGACAGCGCTGCACCTGTTGATATAACTGTGCAATCCTCACCAGGCGGTAACGAAGAACGATTGGCGAGATGGGCTTCGACGAGCCAGGACCCTATTGCGCATATGACACCAGTGGGCTCGTCGTCGGCGCGTAAATTCAAGTATCTCACCTTGACCACCTCGGTGGAGTTCGCGGGCAGATCCACTAAAACAAACAAGGACGACCAGTAAGCCTGGAATTCATTTGCGAAATCGATATCCGAAGAGCCGCGCACCGCTTTGCGCAAGACGATGTCGGCCTGTTCGAGGCATTGGAGGACCGTCCCGCCGGGGTCGTATCGGTCGAGGACGACAGACCCCTTTGCGTAGTAACAAAGCGATCGGGTTTCACCGAGGAGATGCGGTAGACGTCTGCCTGTGACCCGATACTCTTCTCCAAGATAGATGGGCGGAGCGGAGATGAAGTCTAAATCCGTCACGTCGATACGGACAGGAACCGCCAAGACGGTCGGGTCGAGTGTGCCTACATACACGGCCCGATCGGCTGACCAGTCGCGCGTGAAACCGCGTTGCGTCAGTGCGTCGTGGACCCTCCGCCTTGATTCAGTATCGCGCTCATCCACTCTGCGATCGTCCAACCACTGGAGCCGGCACTTCACTGCGCGGTTGGGTAAGTATCGTGACCTTCGCAATCTCGGCGACGCTGACCAAATCGGGTCTGTCTGGCAAACGCATTCCAAGAAGCGCCTGCATCTCGTCGACTGCTTCCTGGCGATCCGAAACCGTCGCGGTCGTGTTGCGCAGTTTGTCTGCGAACGCCTTGGCGTGACGAGCTGCTATCTTGCGGTCGTCCTCGGTGAGGCGGTTGACGTTTTCGCCAGGGTCTGTCGGGTTCGCAACTCTTCCCTCTAGATAACCGGGTAGTCGGTCGAGTACCATGAGCAGAGTAAGGTCCTCGCGATCGGGAATTAGGGGCCGCGTCTTTTCTTCGAATGCCTTCCAAGCGCAAACCATTAGGAGAATAGACGACACGCCGTCCAGTGCAGGTTTGTGGTGGTCCCGCCAGGCCTTCAGATATCGGCATATGCGGCGCAGTTTTTCGCCGTAGATTTCGATCGCTCCAAGAAACCATGTCTTTATCTTGCGGGGATCGGACACTTTCCAGTCCTCGACCCGGTGAGCGAGCAAAACGCTGTCCGATGGGAGCGCTTCCCAGGTATCGCGGCGCGCGTCTTCTGCGAAGGCTGCATTCGCCGAAACGGATTTCTCAAGAACCAGAAATTCAACGTCTGGAATGGCATACAACGGGATGTCAATATGCGCGATGTCACTGATCACGAGCCGGCAGCAGGTATCTTTCTCCTTAAAGGTCCACCCCTCCTCTTCCCCGAGTTGCCTCAGCACGGAATCGACGAACTCGAAGAACATTTCCGACGCCTGCGATGGTTTTGCGCCTTTGACGAACGACAGCGGAAGATAGCAACCGTCATCAAGATCCATCTGTTGCTCAGGCGGCCAGGCCGGATCGTTGAGCGTCTTGTAGGAGTGACTACCCTGCGTGAAGAACCGAGGCTCGATGACTCTTCCAAAGACTTCGCTGCTGCGTTGGGCGAAGGCTTCCTTCAATCTCTGCCTAATTTTCGCACGCGCTTTGAGGAGCGCTGCTTTCGCCTCGTCCTCCGGTTCGATCTCGATCAGAAACGATACATCGGTTACCGTCGAATGAAGTAGCTTGGATACGTTTGCCATAAGTCCCGCGTCCCCGGTTGGCAAGAATTGTGTCGATTATCTATATGTAGTAGCCTAAAGGCCATACATATGCAATATCTCCAACATCTGGTGTCTGCAGGGAGCGAATTCAAGCATGGAATTCAGAATTTTGTCACTTAGCGGTGGAGGCTATCGCGGTCTTTATACTGTCGCCATGCTTCGCCATTTGGAGCAGCAAGCCGGGCGCCGAATCGGTGAATGTTTCGACATGATAGCAGGCACATCGATCGGCGGCATCATCGCGATAGGACTCGCGCTCGGAAAAAGCGCTGAAGAGATCGAGCGGGTATTTCTTGAACGTGGAATGGACATCTTTCCGCGGAGCGACTGGAAGCTGGGCAGACTCCTCGCCCGCCTGAGAAAACCCTATGGCGCAAGATATCGAAACATAGAACTACGGAAAGCTGTCGAGGCCGTGATCGGGGACGACGCGCTGATCGGACACGCTAGGACGAGGCTACTTGTCCCGACGGTGAACATGAGCAAGGGACAAATGCAGATGTTCAAGACGCCGCACAATCCGAATCTGGTGAGGGATCGCCATCTCCTTGCGGCAGATGTCGCCATGGCGACGTCAGCGGCTCCACTGTTCTTTCCGATGGCTAAAGTTCAGAATTCAAACTATGTTGACGGCGGCATCGTGGCAAATTCACCTGACCTCTGCGCCGTCCATGAAGCAGTTTATTTCTGCGGGCAAAAAATTGATAATGTCCACGTCCTCAGCATTGGGACGACGTCTTCTGAATTCTCGCTTCCAAACTCCATCGGACAGGACATCGGAGCGATCGGCTGGTTAAAGAATGATCGCATTCTCTCGACGGTGATGACAACCCAACAACAGCTGGTTCACTTCATGATGACCCACCAGTTGAAGGAGAGATACCTCCGGATCGACCATAAGCCGTCAGCCGAGCAAACATCCGACCTTGGCCTGGACATCGCAACCGAAAACCGACGTGAAACACTTCTTGCACTAGCGGATGCTTCTTACCAGAACATCGCCGCATCACCTCAGTTGCGAGACTTCCTGAACCATCATCCTGCACCGACCAGCTTCTCGCGCGATTAGATACACAGATATATTCAAGCGTTGTTTTTAAAATGCGATAGCCGCGTCGTTCCTGTCCGTTGCGTTGACGTTGCAGAGGTGACGAGAAGCGGGCTGTTTAATTGCCTGCGCTTCCGGAAATAACAACAAGCCATTAATCTGTAGAACGCCGTGCCTTGCATTGGCCTAATCCGACGTGCAATCAATATATCATGACCGTAGCTGATGCTTCAGAAATTATTGAGCAACTAGTAACTCTTCTAGAGGAAGTCGATGCCGATGCGGGTAGCGAGTTTTCCGGAGTCGGCGTGATCGTGTCGACGAACCCTGAGTCGTTGCCAATCGTTGCGTTACGACCGACCAGCAACCCATTTTATGATGCTGCAACTGCGACCGTGTTGGCGCATATCTCTCATCATCGGCATGAGCACCACGACGGCTTTCATGTTTTAACACCCGACCTCAAGATAAAGAAAATCGCTCAATACTTCTCGCCACCTATCGTTCCTTTGCTTATCATAGATCGTAAGAAACGTTTCGGAGGACGTTACCTCGCGGCACTTTTTGGCTCGATGCTCCCAACCGTAGTCGCTACTGGGATTGTGAGCCGAGATTTCGGTTTGGCGGTTTTCCATCATGGGGACGAAAAGTTTTATCGTCCGGCAATCGAAAAAAATACAAAACCCCAGGATGATCCTGCATGATCTTTGCCTTGAGTCGGAGCCTTGTCCTAAGCGCATTAGTGATGCTCGTTGTCGCGATTTGCGTTGGGCTTCTCGGTTACGGATACGTCGCCAACCCGCACGGTCTCCTCGAATGGGCGTCTAAAATTACATTGCTGATCAGCGCTACATTGGTGCTACTAGGGATCAGACCGGTGTTCCGCGCGCTGCACTGGGTTTCCTTCGCGAAATATTGGTGGTTCCCATGGCTTGATGGGGAATGGCGCGCTGAAATTCGGTCCAACTGGCCCAAGGTCGAGCGTATGTACTCGGCGGCAAAGCGTGAAATTCCCAAGTTCGATTCACTTGCCGGGCCGCTGACGAGCGACGACGAACTGGTGACGACGGCGTCGGTAAACATCGAGACAGGCCTTTTCGACATATCGATCGAAATGACGCCTCACGGGACAGACAAATCCAGTCGCACTCGTTTCGTCCGTCCGCGCTGGTCAAAGCCCGACCGGCCTGAACTCAGCTACGTATACGAGCAAACGGATCCAACTCACCTTGCTCCAACAGACACACGCCAACATTTTGGCGCTGGCATCGTCGAGTATATAGCGAAGACAGATGAGTTGAAGGGACACTACTGGACGAACAGGAATGCTGAAGCTGCATTGAACACGGCCGGAACCATCATTATGCGGCGAGTTGTCACCGCCGGCTTTATCGCTCGGATATTGAAGCGATATAAATGAGAAAATGCTGCTGGTTCAAAAGCAGCAGCTTAAGGCACAGTCAGGCCGGGTTGTCCGATGGGCGGTGTCGAACGACTTATCGGAGGATTGCGCAGTTCATGGGTTAGATCAAGTTCGCCTACTTCGTCTCTTTGTAAAGCTCTTCCATCTTGATCTGGTTGGCTATCGGAACCGGTACCACGTTAACGACCGGGGCACCGGTCGTTCCAAATCCGATAGTGACGTCACCGCACGCCTTAAACTGCGCTACCTTCGAAAAAGTATCGGAAATGAGCTTGGGAGACGGCTTATCGACAACAGTGACATTCTTACCATTCTCCTCGTAGACCGTTCCAATTGCGACGGAATTACTGCTCTCGATTTTTGGAATTTGAGCCAGCAGTATGGTGTTCGCATAGGCACAGCTCACGTTGAGCGGATGCGGATTAGGCGCCGCTCCATCCTCGCATTTGAGCGTTGTCCGCTTCAATTTGTTCGTCTCGATCTCGAACGTCGGGCCGTGGCATGGTTTGAACGTCACGGTGGAAGTTTTCCGAGCTATCACAAAGCCAAATATACCATTATTTCCGGAGACTTCGAATGGTCCATCGCCGACGACCAACTTAGCAAATTCTTCTTGCGCAAGAGCCGCCCCGGCGCCTATCAGACCTATCGCCACCGCGGCAATGCTATTTCGGGCAATTCTCATTGTCATTTTCTGGCTTCCTAACCCTATTGGCGGTGTAGATGATGGTTCCATCTTTCCCGACAACGATCATCGTTCCGTAGACACAAGGTGATTCCGGGCTTCGACAGAGCAAAAACAATTGTTCAGGCAATCCGATGATTTGACGGACTTGCCGCCGGTCGATGCACGCCTTGAACTGCGGATAGGGCGGCTTGCTCTGGTCGGCCGCGCTCAAGACAGGGACTGTCTGCGATTTCTCGCCCTTCCAAACGTATGTCGCCATCTCATAAGCATCCTCCTTGGCAGCCCAGCTAACCAAAAAAAGCAGCCCTAATGCGAAGAAGCCAGCGACAAGGTTCAAGAGATTCTTCCGCCAAGCAGGCACCTCCGGAACTAACGTCAAAGCATAAACTAACGCCGCCAACAGTGTGAAGTATGCTAACACCTTCCAATTCTGCAAAGGAATGAAGGCGTAAACGAGTACTGTTGAAAACGCGACCTCAACTTGTGTAGCATCAATTCCGAACTCGCCGAGATAGCTGGATAGGTAAGCCCATCCACTAAAGTACACGACAGCGACGGGCAGAGCTGCAACGACAGCATCCACCAATGCAGCTCTCACTGTTGAATTAGCTTCCCCCATAAGATGTAATTATCATGGCTAGCGTCCTCGAGGTAGACATTGCTTCGCTTTTTCCACCGGACGCGATAGGCACCACGGTGCCGTATCGCCACGCCCGTCCGTCGTCCTGTAACCTCTTACGAGAACACCGAGCCATGTCTGAGTTTAAGCCTTTACACGGTTCAGTACTTCTGCGCTTGCTATGCCGCTGCCGCCGGCAGCTCATTCCGAGTCAGAGTGTGTTATCCTACACTTTGCGCGCACGACTGCGACCTCAATCGCTGAAGCGGCTGACACCGAAAACCATATAGTTGAAGTCGATCGGATTGCCTGTTGCGGTCTCGACGACCGAACGGGCGTCCGAGTTCCATGTATGCGCCGACCACTCGAATACGACGTCGTCAGCCTGCACAACGATGTAGGAGCCTTCGCGGAGCCGGGCAGACGTGGCGCCCCCGGCAAAATCGAGGCCGAGTTTGAACGCGTAAATTTGCCGGTTCTTGGTTCGTCCGGCAATTGCCTTGACCACGCTTCCGGCGAGGCCGACGAAGGGTTTCAGGGCCGGTTGTGCACTTGTCAACAAAGCGAGACCGTTGCGAAAGGCGTCAGAGCCGAGTGCGTCCATCAAAAGGGCGTCGTCGGAACTTGCGACATTCACAGTTCTTCCTTCGAACGCAATGCCGTCCTGCCCGACGGATACTCCCAGGAAAATGGGCGCCCCGCTGATTGCCGCGCTGCTTCTGTCGTTGGCAGTGGTGCTAAGGGCGAACCGCATCTCTTCGGCGGCTTGGGAAAGCTGGTTTTTCCCGGTGAATTCGCACAGGATTGAATGGGTACCGGTTCCTGGAAAATTCGCGACATAAAACTTGTCGAGGGTGATTTTTATGCGTGCGCCCTTAAGGTCCATATCCGGATCAAGCTCAAAGGCGCTTTGAATCTGAAGCGCCTTTCCTTTGCTCCCCGATGGAATGAAACCCATCAGGATACCGCTGTAGGCATACTGATCCTGGCCGCCCAGAAGCCGATTCAGCCCCTGTCCGGCGACACCCGCGTCCGAAAAACGCATAGCAGCATCATCGTCACCGATCAGCCGAAGATACTCAGCGATTGTCCTGTTACTCTTGGCAGCGAGAGAATCGTTTGCATTGAACGAGTTCATAATCAACTCCTAACGCGTGGTCGGATTGGAAGCGGCGCGCTAACTTGAACCTTGGGCCGGATACGAGTAGCGACGTCGACATTCAGATCTTGACGAACAGGCTGGCCAAGCTCCAAGGTCACGGCAAGAGCGTAGGGAACTGGCACAGGCTCAAAGGCCTTGATGGTCGCTCTCGCTTGAATGCAGAGGGCAAAATCGCCTGTCGTGGTCGAACTGACTAACTTCGTCCCTTCCAGAACTAGATGTTGCAACGTTCCGCGACGCGTCGCGTCTGGATGGGGCTGAGGAATTGATTTGACGCCAGCCCAGAAATTTCGGCGGCCGTTTTGATCAACAATTTCGAGAGCGAGCGCCCGATAGCGGTTCGATTGTGGATCGACAGGGGAGCTGTATGCAAGTGTCGTGACAATCCGTCTCAATTCGCGGTTTCCGATCATCGCGCGAGGGATGGGGATCTTGTATTCATGCCTTTGATCGTGCCGAATAATGTCATCGGCGAGTAGGGTAATCCGGCTGCCTTCTGGAGCAACAATACGGTCTATGTTGATCGATCCGTACCCCAAGAACCTCGAGATGGACTCCCTTCGCCGTGCCCAGCGACTTGCATCTTGTGGCGGATAGATCTTGTCGAGGAGAGGGAAAACGTCGCTCCAGGCACAACCGTGAGCAAGAAGTGCTTTCAGCGTCACGGCACGGGTCGGCTGCAAGGACCAATCCTGTCCTTCTTCTGCGAAAAGCGACTCGAGGACATCAGCTATTTTTACCCCGGTCCTTGTCACCAAGGCTGCCGCGTTGCTGGTCCCTGTCGACCGCATGATTTTGGTTGCTGTCAAACCGAATGGATCGGCGGTGGCGACTAGTTGCCCGAACTGCGGAATTTCTTCTCCCCAAGCAGACAAGACACCCCCATTGTGTTCACTTCGCAGGACTTGCCTGCCTCCGGCTTCTACGAGGTCAGGTTTGATCCCTCGATTGACGCCGAGACCTGTTGCGGAGCTTAGATTTGTCACTCCAATCCGAGAGAACGGATCAATTACCCCAACAGGCCCTTCCCCAGCGCCGTCTGCGTGCAGGGCACCGACAGTCAGTGCATTGACCGATTCAGCCGGCGAGAGAATAGAGCGGCCACCTTTGGATCGCTCCAAGCTACGCAAAAGCACGACCTGACGCTGAATGTGGTTGGCGGCATGCAACTCCTCGTCAGAAACATAAGTATCGAGTTGGAACGGCTCCCGGATGTTGCCGGCACTGACGATGAACAACAGGCCATATCGATGGGATAGGAAGTCAAGCAGCCTTGCCCAAGGCGACGGACGCTTGGCAAAGGGAGCTTCTAGATCACAGACCGAGTGGTTGATCAAAACCACCCGGCTCCCCAATGGCTCGGACCCATTGAGGCCAGTCGCCAACGCTGTTACCGCTCGGAACACCAGACCGATCGGCAGCCGCTCCAATGGCGTCGTCTCGGCCCGAACTCCTTGCGGAGCAGCCAAGATAGGGATGATCTTCAAGGCGCGGGTGAGTGGTTCATCCCCAACTGACAGATCCCCATGTAGGATAAGCGACGCCATCGCGGTACCGTGAAACCGGCGGTTCACCGGCACCTGCGCGCCGGTAACATCAATCTCTTCAACATCCACCCGGTTTGCGAGTAGGGCGTGATTTTGAACTGGATAG
>Ga0160468_100845_pt1 | contig 9709 bp, 4 predicted proteins | sample HID1972K_E11MG_FD_108234 | JGI IMG/M metagenome (GOLD analysis project Ga0160468, IMG submission 108234) | Enriched pill bug-associated microbial communities from UW Madison campus, WI, USA - HID1972K_E11 MG | ecosystem: Host-associated > Arthropoda: Insects > Digestive system > Unclassified ... | reverse complement strand
TCGGGGGGTTGACCAAGCACTCGGGCCGCTGTGTTTCGCTTCATCCGCTCCAGCCAATCCTCATGCGTCTGGCCCGTCTCCTCCCTGGAGCACCCCTTCCCATCCAGATCCGCCCCCGCCAGGTTCCCCCACACGCGCCTTCGCGCCTCCCGCGTGAAGGCCCACTCCTCCGTGCACAGGTTCAGCTCGCTGTCGCCCGCCATGCTGCGGGCATTGAGGTTGGCGCTGCCCAGCATGGTGTACACGTCGTCCACGAACATCAGCTTGCTGTGGATGTAGATCTCCCGGTAGCGCGCCGGGATGATGTTGTGCTCGCTCAGGTTGCCCTGCTCCACATCCCACGCCGTGGCGTTCTTGCCGCCCGTGCGGGCCTGCTGCCGCGCCTGCGCCTCCTGCGCATCGCTGTCGCGTGCCTTGAGGCGGATGTCCCTGGCCTCGTTGGCGTGGTCATAGGTCATCAGCATGGCCACCAGCGGCTTGATGCCCAGCGTCTGCAACTGCGCCCGGATGTCGGCAGGCACCGCATCGGCCGAGACGGACTCCATGGTGCTGTCATCCCCCCGGCTGCGCTCGCGCATCTGCCGTGCGCGCAACTGCTTCTCGTAGTCGGCCACGTCCCGCGCGGTGGGGCCATGGGCCGGCGGCGGCCTCAGGGGTTCTTCCCGGCGCTTGCGCTCGCCCTGCACGGCCTGGTCGTAGCCGTCCATCTGCGCTCCCGCACCCAGGCCGCCCACGGTGTCGTAGGTGCGCGGCACCATCTGCGCCCGCTCGGGCTGCGGGATGACCACGAACAGGTGCAGCGGCGCCATGTCCGAGGGCGCGGCCCCGGCCTGCTTCATGGCCTGACGGTAGCGCGAGCGCATGTCCCTGAGCAGGCGCGGCCACTCGGCCAGCTGGAAGTACTGGTTCTCCACGTAGATGTAGTTGATCGCGTTCGCGCTGGCCAGCGTGTAGCCCTTCAGGATGGTGGCGTCCTGCCTTTCGGGCTGGGTGCGCAGGATCTGCACGCGGCAGCGCCCAACACCGTCGGGCGCGATCAGGTCCGCCGTCCGGACGCCGGCGCGCTCGTCCTTGAGTTTCTTGCCGGATCGGCCCGCACCGTTGATGCGCGCCAGGGTCGCGCCGCTGGGGAGTTGAAGCGCAACGCCGTCTGCGCTGTCCCAGCCTTCGACGAAGTTCTCGTTGAGACTGTGCAAGGCCTCGCCTTCGACGCGGATGGCGTAGTCGCGGTAGGGTCTGCGGTGCCATCTCTTCTGCTCCCCGATGGGGTAGGCGTTGAGGCTGAGTTCGCGGCGCGGGTCGTTGAAGCCGTGATGGATGGCGTCCCAGTAGTCCGTCACGGAGTTCAGGCCCATCACGTAGCCGCAGGTATTGGGGGTTTTGCCGGCAGCCGTCATGTAGTCTATCAGGATGGGCTTCTGATGATGCGTTCCCACCAGCGCCATGGCAGCTTTCTCCGACAGGTCATGACCCGAGTCGGGCAGGTACTTCGCCAAGCTGGCCCCAATGGCCAGCGGATGGCCACGGCGCAGCCGCACCTCCAGGTTCTGGAATCGGCCGGCCAGGGCGTCTTCCCACCACTTCCGGCAGAAGTTGTGCCGCTCCTGCAGCACCCATGCCGGGTTGGTTCGCTCGTCGTTGCGGATGGGGTCGTCGGGCCATTGGACTTGCTGCTTCCTCGACCAGGAGGTCGGCATCCAGAACAGGGGAAAGTCGGGCACGTTGCCCGCCGCCTTGTTGATGGCCGCACTGTCCCACCACAGCAGCAGGCGCACCTTCACGCCCTGGCGGGCCTTGTCCACCAGCAGTTCGCCATAGGTCGTTCCATGTGGCCAGGTCGTGGCGCTGCGCACCAGCGCCATGCCCGGATCGAACCCCCACAGCACGAGGTCGATGCTGCTGGTGGCGGCGCGAATGTCCTTCTCGATGGCGCCGAAGCCTTCTTCGCCGCACATGAGGAACTGCAAAGCGTTGTTGTCGTGGATCCGGTGCGTCCTGCAGTCTTTCTCCAGAAACCATTGCAGCGTGCCCTTGCAGCGCCGCTTGATCAGGTCGACGTGGCTCGTGTCGGGGCGCTGTATTTCGCCGAGCAGTTGGTTCAAGTCAGTCATGGTTCTTCCTCCCTGAGGACAGGCCGGCGTCAGCCGGCGCGGCCAGCCCCGCGATTTCTTTGCGACCTGCGCTTGGCGGCATCGTCGCCGTCGCTGCGGTAGCCTCGATTGGAAAGCTGCTGTTCGTCGTATTCGGCGTTGTCGGGCGTGGACACCATCCGGTCGGACTCCACGGGGATGTCATGCACCGTGCCGTTGAACAGCCTGACCTGGTATCTCGCCCCCTTCTCGGCCTTCCCGATCGTCAACCGGCCGTATTCGTCGAAGCGGCCCCGCTTGATCTCAGCGCCATCCTTGAACAAGGTGTAGGGCTGCCCGGCAAAAAGCTGGGGGGCTGGCCCCGGCACATGCTGCGTTGAGTAGGCGATTTCGGTTTCGGCAGGCGTTTCCTTGAGCACCACGCTCGGCTCGCGCAATACCGGCCCTGGTTTGTTGTCCGGCCCGACCAGCGAATGGCTGGCCGCATGCTCCCGCCACAGCCCGTTGGTGCCGCTCTCGATGCCGCTGGCACTCCATCGCGTGTAGCTGGAGCCGCCGGTGATCATCACCTCTTCCCTGGCGCTGATGGTGATGCGGTTGGCTTCCAGCCGGATATTCATCTTTGCCAGCAGATTGACGCTGTGTTTCAGCGCCTGGATGTCGACGGGCGCTTGGGCCGAGACCAGTCGCATGCCTGCCTTGTAGGCGAACATGCGCACGGCATTGTGCGCACTCACCAGCAGGCTCTTGCCCGCGCTCAGGCTGGCATGCCCGCCGCTGGTCAGCGCCGTGTGTTCGTTGCTCACGATGTGGGTGGAACCCTCGGCCGTGCTCTGGATGCCCGCCGGGCTGGCCAGCGTCAGGTGCGGCTGCTGGAACTCCGGGAACTCGCCCTGCGCCGCGTTGCCCCCGCTGCCCCGGATCGCGTCGTTCTGCGCCTTCAGCGCCTGCGTGACCTCGTCCTGGTCCCCCGCCGCGTGCGCCCCGGCCGCCCGCGCCGCCTCGCCCAGCCCCTCGTGCAGCGCGCGCGCCTGCGTCAGCCGCGCCACGGTCTCGGGCAGGTCCGTGGCATGCGCCCGCGCGTCGGGCCGCGCCTCGGTGCTCACCAGCAGCCCCTTGGCCGCACGCAGCGCCCCGTGCCCGTCCGTGCGCAGCTCGAAGCCCTGCCCGCGCGGCGCCTGGCGCCCGGCCGTGTCCTGGATGCGCCCGATGTGCCCCACGCTCAGCTGGCTGGCCTGGTGGTCGCTCCTGAGCTGCGCCTGGATGCGCCCCTGGCTGTCGTCCAGCACCAGGTGGTTGCTGCGCCCGCCGCCCAGCTCCCGGCTGCGCAGCCCCGCCAGGTGCTTCTGCGCGGGCAGCTGCCACGGCGGCATCTGCTCGGCGTTGTACACGCAGCCCGTGACGATCGGACGGTCCGGATCGCCCCCCAGGAAGTCCACCAGCACCTCCATGCCGATGCGCGGCACCGACACCGCCCCCATGGTGGCCCCCGCCCACGGCGTGGCCACGCGCAGCCAGCAGCTCGAGTGCTCGTCCTGCTGGCCCAGCCGGTCCCAGTGGAACTGCACCTTGATGCGCCCGTACGGGTCGCACCAGATCTCCTCGCCCTCGGGCCCCACCACGGTGGCCGTCTGCGGCCCGCGCGTGCGCGGCCTGGGCGTGGTGCGCGCCGGGCGCCAGGGCACGCTGGTGGGCTGCGCCTCGAAGGCGAAGCGCTGCACCGAGCCGCCGCCGGTCGCGCCATCAGCCGCCGCCCCCTCGCTGGCCTGCAGGTTCTCCTGCAGGTGGTAGCTCACCCCCAGCAGCAGGTACTGGCGGTTCTGGTCGGCCCGCGGGTGGCCCACCAGGCGCAGCGTGTGGCCCGGCGCCAGGGTGCGCAGGTTGGCCCGCCCGCGGGCGATCGTGCCTTCGCTGCGCTGCTCTTCGTTGCGCAGGCGCGCATAGGTCTCCCCATCGCCGTGCGCCACGAAGCCCCCGGGCCATTCGTAGAGCTCGTAGTGGTCGTGGGCGTGGCCCGCGGGCATCTGGCGCAGGTGCGACAGCTCGGCCTTGGGTTTCTCGAAGTCGTGGTCGTCGTTGTAGTGGTGCCCCGAGCGCACTTCTTCGGCCAGCGACCAGGCGTAGATGCGCTCGCGCCGGCCCATGCCCGAGTGCTCCAAGGGGTGGAAGCGCACCGCCTCGCCCCCGGGCAGCGGGGCGTGCGCGCCGGCGATGTCGTCGCCCAGCACCAGCACCTGCTCGCCCGCCTGGTGGCGGAAGTGGTAGTAGATGCCCTCGTGCTCGCACAGGCGCGCGAAGAAGTCGTAGTCGCTCTCGCCGTACTGCACGCAGTACTCCCAGGTGCGGTAGCTGCGGCTGAGCTTGTGCTCCACCGGGTGGCCGTAGGGGCCGAGCACGGCCGTGAGGATCTCGGGGACGGTCTTGTCCTGGAAGATGCGGAAATCGCTGCGCCGCGTGGCCAGCCACAGCCAGGGGCGCAGGTGCAGGCGGTAGAAGGCGTGGCGATCGTCCTGGTGGGCCAGGGCGAAGCGCGTGGCGATGCCGCCCAGGTGGCGCGGCTCGCCGCTCTCGGTCTGCATCACCACCGTCGCGCCCTGGCCCAGCAGCGCCTTGGGGTCGATGGCGTTGTGCTGGCCCAGCAGGTCGATCTCGAAGCGGTACAGCCGGCTGAGCGCCTCGCGTCCGATCAGGCGGTGGAACTGCAGCGCCTCGCCCAGCGGCGTGCGGATCTCGACGCGGCGGCTCATGCGGCCGCCCCGAGCGGAAAAGGAATGGCGCGTGAAGCAATGCGCGCGAGAAGCGCAAGGCGCATGGAGTCCTCCTCTGACCTGTTCTTTTCGAGGGACGCCGGGCTTTGCCGCAGGCCCCCCGGGTTGCCCGGGGATGTTAGCCGAAGCCCGCGCCGGGCCCCGGCCTCAACCCCGCCGCACGCGCCGGATTTCGTCCAGGATGAGGCAAACTGCACCCAGCGTGATGGCGCTGTCGGCCAGGTTGAAAGCCGGGAAGTGGCGGCCGCTCCAGTGGAAGTCCAGGAAGTCGACCACGTAGCCGTGCATCAGCCGGTCCACGACGTTGCCGATGGCGCCGCCCAGGATGCAGGCCATGGAGAAGGAAAACAGCTTCTGCCCCCGGTGCGAGCGCAGCATCCAGACGATGAAGATCGCCGCCGCGATCCCGATCCCGGTGAACAGCCAGCGCTGCCAGCCCGAGGCGCCGGCCAGGAAGGAGAAGGCCGCGCCGGTGTTGTGGGCCCGCACGATGTTGAAGAAGCCGGTGACGTAGGTGTAGTCGCCCAGCCGGTAGTGGCCCAGGATGAGCGTCTTGGTGAACTGGTCGGCGACGAAGATGAGCAGCGCCAGGCCGAGCCAGGGCCAGATGCTGGCGCCGAGGGGAGCAGGGCGGGCCATCAGGCGCGGCTCCGCGCTTCGCCGTCGCCGTACAGGTTGCGGGTGCAGCGCCCGCAGATCGTCGGGTGCGCCGCATCGTGGCCGACGTCCTCGCGCCAGTGCCAGCAGCGTTCGCACTTGGCGGCGGTGCTCGCGCTCACGCGCGGCACCAGCGCCTCGCCCGGCGCCAGCGCGATGGCCGAGGTGATGAAGACGAACTTCAGGTCGTCGCCCAGCGAGGCGAGCAGCGCATGGTCGTGCGGCGGCGCGCTCAGCACCACGTTCGCCTGCAGCGAGGAGCCGAGCTTGCCTTCGGTGCGCACCGCCTCGATCTCCTTGTTCACCACGTCGCGGATCTCGCAGATGCGCGACCACTTGGCCAGCAGCGCCTCGTCGGGCGTGCCGAGCTCGCTGTAGGTTTCCATGAAGATGGAGTCGGAGCGGCCGACGAACTTCCACGCCTCCTCGGCCGTGAAGCTCAGGAAGGGCGCCATCCAGCGCAGCATGGCCTGGGTGATGTGCCACAGCGCGGTCTGGGCGCTACGGCGCGCGCGCGAGCCCGGCGCCGTGGTGTACAGGCGGTCCTTGAGCACGTCCAGGTAGAAGGCGCCGAGGTCTTCCGAGCAGTAGACCTGCAGCTTGGCCACCACCGGGTGGAACTCGTAGACCTTGTAGTGCGCCAGGATCTCGGCCTGGAACTGCGCCGCGCGGCTGAGCGCGTAGCGGTCGATCTCGAACAGCTCGTCCAGCGGCACCGCGTCCCTGGCGACGTCGAAGTCGCTGGTGTTGGCCAGCAGGAAGCGCAGCGTGTTGCGGATGCGGCGGTAGGCGTCGACCACGCGCGCCAGGATCTTGTCGTCGCCGGCGATGTCGCCCGAGTAGTCGCTGGCCGCCACCCACAGGCGGATGATCTCGGCGCCGAGCTTCTTCGTGACCTCCTGCGGGTCGATGCCGTTGCCCAGCGACTTGCTCATCTTGCGGCCCTGGCTGTCCACGGTGAAGCCGTGGGTCAGCAGGCCGCGGTAGGGTGCGCGGTCTTCCAGCGCGCAGGCCAGCAGCAGCGAGGAATGGAACCAGCCGCGGTGCTGGTCGTGGCCTTCCAGGTACAGGTCGGCCTCGGGGCCGCTCGCGTGGTGCACGTTCGGGTGCGTGCCGCGCAGCACGTGCGAGAAGGTGGAGCCGGAGTCGAACCACACCTCCAGGATGTCGGTGCTCTTGGTGTAGTGCGGCGCATCGTCCGCGCCGAGGATCTCCTCGGTGGAGACGCGGCTCCAGGCCTCGATGCCGCCCCGCTCGACGATTGTTGCGGCCTGGTCGAGGATCTCCATGGTGCGCGGATGCAGCTCGCCCGTGTCCTTGTGCAGGAAGAAGGGGATCGGCACGCCCCAGCTGCGCTGGCGCGAGATGCACCAGTCGGGCCGGTTGGCGATCATGTCGTGCAGCCGCGCCTTGCCGTTCTCGGGGTAGAAGCTGGTCTGCTCGATGGCCGCCAGCGCGGTCTGGCGCAGGGTGCCGGGCGCCTTGTCCTTGGTGAACACGCCTTCGCCCTCGTCCATGCGGATGAACCACTGCGCCGCGGCGCGGTAGATCACCGGCGTCTTGTGGCGCCAGCAGTGCGGGTAGCTGTGGGTGATGCCCTCGGTGGCCAGCAGCCGATTGGCATCGCGCAGCGCGGCGATGATCTCGGGCACCGCCTTCCAGATGTTCTGGCCGCCGAACAGCGGGAAGTCGGCCGCGTAGCTGCCGTGGCCCTGCACCGGGTTGAGGATCTCGTCGTAGGCCAGCCCGTGCGACACGCAGGAGTTGAAGTCGTCCAGGCCGTAGGCCGGCGAGGAGTGGACCAGGCCCGTGCCGTCGGTGGCGGTGGCGTAGTCGGCCAGGTACACCGGCGACAGGCGCCGGTAGCCGCCGTGCACGTCGTACAGCGGATGCTCGAATGCCAGGCCGCCGAGCTTCTCGCCCTTGACGGTGGCGATCACCTTGCCGTCCAGCGCGTAGCGCGTCATGCACATCTCGACCAGCGAGGCGGCCAGGATCAGCAGGCCCCGCTCGGTGTCGACCAGCGCGTATTCCAGCTCGGGATTGAGGTTGAGCGCCTGGTTGGCCGGGATGGTCCAGGCGGTGGTGGTCCAGATGACGGCGAACACGTCGCCCAGCGCGTCGGGGCGGCCGAAGGCCTCGAGCACCTTCGCGCGGTCGTGCGCCTTGAAGGCCACGTCCAGCGTCTGCGACTTCTTGTCGGCGTACTCGATCTCGAACTCGGCCAGCGAGGAGCCGCAGTCGAAGCACCAGTACACGGGCTTCAGGCCGCGGTAGACGAAGCCGCGCTCGATCACGCGCTTGAACGCGCGGATCTCGCCCGCCTCGTTGGCGAAGTCCATCGTCTTGTAGGGGTGCGTCCACTCGCCCAGCACGCCCAGGCGCTGGAAGTCGACCATCTGCTGCGCGATCTGCTCGGTGGCGTAGGCGCGGCTCCTGGCCTGCATCTCGTCGCGGCTGAGGCTGCGGCCGTGCTTCTTCTCGATCGCGTTCTCGATCGGCAGGCCGTGGCAGTCCCAGCCCGGCACGTACAGCGCGTCGAAGCCCTCGAGCTGGCGCGCCTTGGTGATCATGTCCTTGAGGATCTTGTTCACCGCGTGGCCCATGTGGATCTGGCCGTTGGCGTACGGCGGGCCGTCGTGCAGGATGAACTTGGGCGCGCCGTGCCGCGCGTCGCGCAGGCGCTTGTACAGGCCTTCCTCGTTCCAGGCCTTGACCCAGCCCGGCTCGCGCTTGGGCAGGTCGCCGCGCATGGGGAAGGGGGTGTCGGGCAGGTTCAGCGTGGCGCGGTAGTCGGGAGTGGCAGCGTCGGACATGGTCGGAACGGGAACAGGGGAATCGACAGGCTCGGCCCGAACGGAAAGGTGTCGGCGCGGATGGGGAAGCCGGACGCCCTGAGCCTGTCGAAGGGCGGCCGCACGGCGGCGTGCAGGGCTAAATTCGATCGCGCGTGGTCTGGCGATGCGTTTCCGCGTGCGTGGAGGCGAAGAACGCACGAGCGTCGTCGCGATCCTTCGCGATGCCCGCGGTCAGGGCTTCGAGGCTCGTGTAGCGCAATTCGTCGTGCAGTTTGTGCAGCAGTTCCACGCGCACGAGTTTACCGTAGGCCCCTTCGGCCCCCAGTTCGGCGGGCCACTCCAGGCAATGCGTCTCCAGCAGGACGCGGCCGCCGTTCACGTCGTTGGCGTCCAGCGAGGGACGCACCCCCAGGTTCGCCACGCCGGGCAGGGGACGCCCTGCCAGGCCATGCACCCGCACCGCGAAAATGCCGCTGGCCGCCGGCTTCCAGTGGGAAAAGCGCAGGTTCAGGGTGCGAAAGCCGTCGTCGCTGCCGGGCTCGGAGGCGCCGAGCGCGCGGCCCAGCTTGCGTCCGTGAACCACATGGCCCGAAATGGAATAGGGCCGGCCCAGCAACGCATGCACGTCCCCCATGCGGCCTTCCGCCAGGGCTTCGCGCACCGCCGAGCTGGAGACGCGCAGCCCATGAACCTCGTAGCTGTTCATGCGCGCGACGTCGAAACCCCGGGCGGCGCCAGCGGCATCGAGCATGGCGTAGTCGCCCGCGCGGCGGACGCCGAAGCGGAAATCGTCGCCGACCAGCACATAGCGCGCGCCCAGCCCCTCGAGCAGCACCTCTTCGATGAATCGCTCGGGCGGCTGGCTGGCCAGGCGGGCGTCGAAAGGCAGCACGACCACCTGGTCGACGCCGCAGTTCGCCAGTTCGCACAGCTTGTCGCGCAGGGCCGCGATGCGCGCGGGCGCGAGTTCCGGCTTCCTGGTGACGCCGGCGAAATAGTCGCGTGGATGCGGCTCGAAGGTCAGCACGCAGCTGGGCAGGCCCCGGTGCCGCGCCTCGGTCTGCAGCAAGGCCAGCATCGCCTGGTGGCCACGATGCACGCCGTCGAAATTGCCGATGGTCAGCGCACAGGCGGGAGCCACGCCCGGGTGGCGGAAGCCACGGAATATCTGCATGGGTGAAGTCTTCTTTTGATAGCAGCCGGGGACCACTCCATCGGTGCTGTCCGGCGAAATGTCATCAAGGCAGGGTATATTGTGGCGCGTCCGTTGCATTCGTTCCCGTCCGTTCCTGCTTGTCAAGGAGATTGGTGTGGTGAAGGTGTTGAAGCTGTCGGCCCAGGGCCTGCCGCAATCGTGGATCTCGCTGGAACAGGCGGTGACCCACTACGCGGCGGA
>Ga0160468_100843_pt1 | contig 9729 bp, 9 predicted proteins | sample HID1972K_E11MG_FD_108234 | JGI IMG/M metagenome (GOLD analysis project Ga0160468, IMG submission 108234) | Enriched pill bug-associated microbial communities from UW Madison campus, WI, USA - HID1972K_E11 MG | ecosystem: Host-associated > Arthropoda: Insects > Digestive system > Unclassified ... | reverse complement strand
CGCGCAGGGGTGAAGCTGTACCGCCCTTTCCGCAGCGACGACGGTGCACGGGTGCTGGTGGACATGGGGTGGCGCCCTCTGCCTGCCGATCGCACGCTTCCCACGGTGCCGTTCCCGCCCTCTCCGGTGGCCGTGCGCGGCCTGCTGGCCCCCGCGCCGTCGCCTGGACTGGCGCTCGGCCCGGTGCTGGTGGACGCGGGCCCGGGACGATGGCTGGCCAGTCGCCTGCAGGCAGACGCACTGGCCGGTGTGCTGGGGTTGCCTGCCTTGCCTGCCTTGCCTGCGCGCGTGCTGCGGCTGGATCCGGCACTGCCCTTCGGCGACGAGCGCGACCTGGACCTGCTGCCCAACACATTGCCGCCCGAGCGCCACCTCGGCTATGCGCTGCAGTGGTTCGGCCTGGCACTCACCGTGCTGATCGTCGCACTGGTGCTGGAATGGCGGCGCCGTCGCGCTGCTGATGGATGACAAGTGGTGGGTGAACAGTGGTGGGTGACGACCGTTGGTCGTCACGCTTTTCAGCAGTTCAAGAGCGTGACGACCAACGGTCGTCACCCACCTTATCCAGGCCGTCACCCACCACTGGTCGAAGCAAGACGGTCACCAATACCTCCTCCGGCGGCACTGCCTGCCCCAACATGAGAAAATGCCGCGCATGAATGCTGCTTCGCCCTCGCAGTCCACCGCCCGCGGCACTGGCCGCCGCACCCTGCTGCTGCTCTTCGCCGTGTTCTTCGGGGCAATGACGCTGGCCGCGGTGCTGCGCTTCTCCGGCTGGCAACCTGCCGGCCATCGCAATGTCGGCCAACTGCTGCAGCCGCCGGTGGACCTGCGCGCGCAGCCGCCCCTGCTGGCCACTGGCACGCCCTACACCTGGAAGAGCGAAGAGAAGACCTGGCGTATCCTCGTCGCGCCTCCTGCCGGCTGCAATGATTCATGCGTCACTTTGTCGCAGGGACTGCTCAAGGTGTGGCAGCTGTTCGGCCATAACGCCGATAATGTGGAGATCCTCTGGCTGGGAGTGCCGCCGGCGCCGCTGGCCGGGGCGCCCGCGCTGCGCGAGCTGGCTCCGTCGCCGGCCCTGCGCGCGGCCTTGCCCGGGGTCGACGATCCGGCCGGTGTGCCGGTCTACGTAGTCGATCCGAACGGCTTCGTGATCATGCGCCATGCGCCCGGCACCGACCTCGGTGGCCTGCGCAAGGACATGGCCACGTTGCTGAAACTGAAGTGAGTCCTGTTTGATGAGCCTTTCCGCGCGCCCGGCGCTGCACCGCAATTTCCATCGCCTGGCGTGGTTCGCGATGATCATGACCGCGAGCACCATCATGTTTGGTGCGTTCGTGCGCCTGTCCGATGCCGGCCTGAGCTGCCCGGACTGGCCCACTTGTTACGGGCAGGCCACCTGGCCCTCCCACGTGGATGAAACCATCGGCCATCCGGCGGTGGATATCCGCCCGCTGGAAACCCACAAGGCGTGGCGCGAACAGGTGCACCGCTTCCTGGCGGGCGCGCTGGGCATCGAAATCCTCACCCTGGCACTGCTGGCCACGCGCCGCCGGCGGTTCGGCAGCGTCGCGGTGGTTGCGGCATGCGTGCTGGTGGCTGCCGGCATACCGCTGTACATGATGGGATGGCATGCCACGGCCAGTGTCCTGGCCATCGCCGGCGAGGCGATCCTGCTGCTGGCTGCGCTCAGATGGAACAACCTCGATCTTTCGCGTGCGGCATTGCTGACGCTGGCGGTGGTGATCTTCCAGGCCCTGCTCGGCATGTGGACGGTCACCCTGCTGCTCAAGCCGATCGTGGTGATGGGCCACCTGCTGGGCGGCATGCTGATGTTCGGCATGCTGGTGTGGATGGCCTGGCGTGCCACGCACCTGCCGATCACCCTGGCCGAAGCGCCGAAGCTGAAATGGCTGCTGCGCATCGGCGTTGCCGTGCTGGTCACGCAGATCGCACTTGGCGGCTGGGTCAGCGCCAATTACGCGGCGCTGGCCTGCGGCGGTGGCAGTGCTTCGCTGGACAACTTCCCGCGGTGTGCGAACCAGTGGTGGCCGCAGCAGAACTACGCCGAAGGCTTCACCCTGTGGCGTGGTATCGGCGTGGATTACGAAGGCGGCATCCTCGATGGCGCGTCGCGCATCGCGATCCAGATGGGCCATCGCATGTTCGCGATCGTGGTCGCAGCCTATCTGCTGTGGCTGGCGCTGCGCCTGTTCCGCGTGCCCAGCATGCGCGGCTGGGCGGCCGCGCTGATCGCCGGGCTGGTCGCCCAGGTCACCCTGGGAATCCTCAACGTCAAGCTCGCCCTGCCACTGGCGGTGGCGGTGATGCACAACGGGGGCGCCGTGCTGCTGCTGTTCGTGATGGTCAGCCTGCTGGCCCGACTGCGCGCACCGGACTGACGCCATGGCCCGCTACCGTCAATATTGGGACCTGACCAAACCCAAGGTCGTCGCCCTCATCATCTTCACCGCGCTCGTCGGCATGGTGCTTGCCGTGCCCGGCGTGCCGAGCTGGGAGCAGGTGCGCCTGGGTGTACTGGGCTTCATCGGCATCTGGCTGGCGGCATCGGCAGCGGCGGCCATCAACCAGTTGCTGGATGCGCAGATCGATGCGCAGATGGCGCGCACGTCATGGCGCCCATTGGTGGTCGGCAAGGTCAAGCCGTGGCAGGTGCTGGTGTTCGCCGGCATCCTGATCGCCCTGTCCATGACCCTGCTGGTGGTGTGGGTCAACGTCATCACTGCGGTGCTGACCTTCGCGTCGCTGATCGGTTACGCGGTGATCTACACCGTGTACCTGAAGCGTGCCACCTCGCAGAACATCGTCATCGGCGGGCTGGCCGGTGCGATGCCGCCGATGCTGGGCTGGGCGGCGGTGACCGGCATGCAGACGGCATCGGACTGGTGGTATTCGGCGCTGCTGGTGCTGATCATCTTCATCTGGACGCCGCCGCATTTCTGGGCGCTGGCGATCTTCCGTCGCGAGGATTACGCCAAGGCGAAGATCCCGATGCTGCCGGTGACCCATGGCGTGGTGCATACGCGCCGGCAGATCCTGGCGTACTCGGTGGTGCTGGCGATCATCTGCATGCTTCCCTGCGTGGTAGGCATGAGCGGGGTGTTCTACCTGGGTGGCGCGATCGTACTGAACGCCGTGTTCCTCTGGTACGCCTGGCGCATGCAGGACCCGCCGGATGAACTGTTCTCGATGAAGATGTTCAACTGGTCGGTGGTGTACCTGATGGCGCTGTTCGCCTTCCTGCTGGTGGACCACTGGATACTGCCCTGGGTGTAAGGCCCGCATCTCGATCTGCCGGCTCAAGCTCATATTGGCCCACGTGGGACTTTGGTGTTCGGTAGAAGGCCGCGGCTAGCGCATTGAACAGCTGATCGGTGTGTAGCCCGGTCGCCTTTTGGCCGGTGGAATATTATTGCCGAGGCAGCCTGCCTGGAGACATCCGCAAATAGCTCACGCCGGCTCAGCGTGTCGCGTTTCGCTCTATTTGATGGGCCATAGACACATGCTTTTGTGTCAGATAGCCGGCAAGGCGCAACTTGCGTCACACAATCGAAGAGTTCAGCTCCCCATTTGCCATATCCACGCATAAACCTGATGTCGCGATATGAATCGCGACAGTGGAGGAAGCGTCTATGAGTCATCTCAAATGTGTCCTGTTAGTGGGGGCCGTCTTGGGGGGCATTTGTATCTGCGACGTAGCATCAGCGGCCGTTAAAGTGCTCAGCCGGGCGAACTGTCTGGGCTTCGTCAATGAGTCGGTCACCTATGAAAGACCGGAGTTCAGGAATTTCCAGGGGTCGGCCGCCAGTACGCATGTTCCGCAGGGGAATACTCAGCCAAAACATGTTCTGGGAGCTCCAAATAACGGCCTTTTTTCGTGGCGTTTCAGGGCTGGTGACCAGGCGGACCCTGAATGGATGACAGTCCATGGGTACCACACGTGGATCCTTCAAGGGCGCGTCTACACGCAGAGTACTGCTGCCGTCAATTGTGAACTTTCCGAATGGTGACCGTCATGAAGATGCTATCTGCGATTATCCTGATGTTTGCTTTGCCGGCCAGTGCATCGACGCAGGTCGGAGCCGAGTCTGCTGACGCTGTTGGGGCGTGGCTCCAACAGCGCACTTTGCAGGCAGCGCTCGATGACAGTGCCGCACGTCAACAGCGAGGCCTTGCCAAACAAGGTGTGTATCGCCTTGTCCCACTGGCGGAGCTGGATGCGCCGGAGACGGTGAAGCAGCAGATTCGCGCTCAGATCGACGTGATTTCTTCAGGTGTGCTCCGAGTCGAGAGCGGAGTCATTCCCTCGCAATCGGAAGTACTTGCGTCCTTGCCACGTGTACAACGTTCCAACGCCATATTGAAGCAGCGACTTCCGAGTCCTCCAAGTAACTTGGGACGTACTTTGTTGGGGCCTGCCGAGCTTGTTGGCATGGAACCCAGCGGCGTGCTGGATGGGTTGAAATCCAGCGGGCTGACGCGCTTCTATAGGTTGCACGACGTAGGCATCATCGAATTCAATGAAGATAATTTCCTTGCTGCTGGCACCCTTGTTGAGGTGGTTGCAGAGGCTCAGAACACGACAATCAACGGCGCGCCCGCGCAGTTGCAGATGAGTGTCGATGACCAGGGTCACAGCAAGGCCGAGCTGTCATGGGCGACCTCTGGAAAGGCCTATTCCTTGGTTGCAATTGGCGCGAAGGGGCAGAATGTGGAGCACAATGCCCGTATTCTCCAGGATATTGCCTCGGCGGTGATTGATTGAAGCTCGATGCGGGCGTCGCGACATGCGGGGAATCGCTTTTTGATTAACCTGGGCAAGGTTGGCGGTGACGGCCTGTCATGGTCGTCACCGCGCACGCGGAATTGGCTTGGCATGCTGTTGCCTTGCAGTGGTCAATACGGCTCCTATTACCCAAGGCGACGCGCATACCGCTGCGCGATGACGCCACAGACGATCAGCTGGATCTGGTGGTAGATCATCACCGGCAGCACGATGGCTCCCAGACCGCCGCCGGCGAACAGCACCTTGGCAATCGGCACGCCGGTGGCCAGGCTCTTCTTCGAACCGCAGAACACGATGGCGATCTCGTCCTCGCGGTTGAAATGCAACCGGCGCGCGATCAGGGTGATCAGCGGCATGGCGATGCCCAGCAGGACCGCCGCGATCACCGCGACCGTGAACACTGAAAGCAGCGGCGTCTTGGACCACAGCCCTTCGGTGACCGCCTCGCCGAACGCCGAATACACCACCAGCAGGATGGTGCCCTGGTCGGTGTAGCGCAGCAGCGCGCGCTGGCGCTCCACCCAGCGGGCGATCCACGGCCGCAGCAGATGACCAGCGACGAACGGCACCAGCAGCTGCAGCATGATGCTGCCGATGGCCTGCAACGGGTTGTGCAGTCCGCCCTGCGTGCCCGCGAGCACGGTCAGCAGCAGCGGCGTAAGGAACACGCCGAGGATGCTCGACAGCGACGCGCTGCATACGGCGGCGGGGACGTTGCCGTGCGCCATCGATGTAAAGGCAATGGATGACTGCACGGTGGAGGGCAGGGTGCACAGGAACAGCACGCCCAGGTACAGCTCGGGTGTCAGCAACCAGCCGGACAGCGGATGGAACAGCAGTCCCAGCAGCGGAAACAGCACGAACGTACAGGCCAGGATGACCAGGTGCAGTCGCCAATGCAGCATGCCGCCGACCACCGCTTCGCGCGGCAGGCGCGCACCATGCAGGAAGAACAGCAGCGCGATGGCGATGTTGGTGAGGTCATCGAGCACCATCGAAGCGGCGCCCTTCATCGGCAGCAGCGATGCCAGCAGTACGGTACCCAGCAGGGCCAGGGTGAAATTGTCCGGCCGCAGTCGCGACCACCGATGAGTCATGGCGTAAAGGCTCCGATAAAAAGGGGACGGAGGTGGTTAATTGTAATTAACCACCTCCGTCCCCCTGTTCTGGGGTTACAGGCGGATGCTGGCACGGGCTTTCAGCAGTTCGCGCAGTTCGTATTTGTCGGTGTCGTCCAGGCCCTGCGCGCGCTGCTTTGCCAGCAGTTCGTCCAGGCGCTGCAGCAGCAGCTGCTTTTCCAGCTGCGCCACCGCGTCATGCAGTTCCTGGGTCCACATCGCTTCGTCGCCGGCAAGGCTCTGGGCCGCCAGGGTATGCAGTGACGCCTGGTCTTCGCGCCCGTCGAAGTGTTCCAGCAGGGCGCCGGTGCTGATGTCCGGACGCTGTTCCACCAGTGACAGCAGTTCCAGCAGCAGGTCGACGCCCGGCAGGCGCAGGCCGTGGAAGTGGTGCTGCCCACCCAGCGTCAGTGCCAGCGATGGCTGCTGCAGCAGGATGGTGATCGCCGCGCGTACCAGGCTGCGCCGGGCGGCGGGCTGGATTGTGCGGGATGCCGCACGCGGTGGCGTTGCCGGGCGGACGGGTGCGTTGCTGCCTCCCAGCCCGGTCATCTGTGCAAGCTGCTGCTTCATCAGATCGCCGAATGCACCGTCGGGAATCTGCGCCAACATCGGCCGGGCGCGTTCGGCCAGCCGTGCCTTGCCGTCCAGCGTGCCGAGGTTGATCTCGCGGCTGAGCTCGTCGAAGAAGAACTGCGACAGCGGCGTGGCCTGTTTCAGGCGTTCGTCGAAGGCATCGGCACCTTCCTTGCGCACGATGCTGTCCGGGTCCTCGCCGTCGGGCAGGAACAGGAAGAACGCCTGGCGGCCATCCTTCATGCGTGGCAGCACCGATTCCAGCGCCTTCCAGCCCGCACGGCGGCCAGCAGCATCGCCATCGAAGCAGAAGAACACATCCGGTGCGTTGCGGAACAGCAGCTCGGCATGCTCCGGTGTGGTCGCCGTGCCCAGCGTGGCCACTGCCTGGGTGACCCCGAACTGGAACAGCGACACCACGTCCATGTAGCCCTCGACCACGATCAGGCGTTCGATCTTCTGGTTCGCCTGGCGCACCTGCCACAGGCCGTACAGTTCGCGGCCCTTGTGGAACAACGCGGTTTCCGGCGAATTGAGGTACTTCGGGCCGTCGTCCTTTTCGAAGACGCGGCCGCCAAACGCGATCACCCTCCCACGGCGGTCGAAGATCGGGAACATCACCCGGTCGCGGAACTTGTCGTAGACGTGGCCACGGTCGTTCTTTGAAAACAATCCGGCGCGGTCGAGCAGCTTCATCCGCCGCTCGTCCTTGCCCAGTGCATCGCGCAGGCCGCTGTAGCCATCCGGCGCGTAGCCGATCTGGAAACGAGCACGGTTTTCTTCGTCCACGCCGCGCCCGTCCAGATAGGCGCGGGCCTTGTCGCTTTCCTGCAGGTGTTTCTGGAAGAAGCGCGTGGCCGCGTCCAGCGCGGAATACAGTTCGCGGCTGTCGTCCTGCTGCTGCGCGCTGCGTGGATTCTCGCTGCGCGGAACCTCCATGCCGACCCGCTTGGCCAGTTCATCCACCGCATCCAGGAATTCCAGGCGGTCGTAGTTCATCAGGAAGCTGATGGCGGTACCGTGCGCGCCGCAGCCGAAGCAGTGATAGAACTGCTTGGTCGGCGATACCGTGAACGATGCAGAGCGCTCGTCGTGGAACGGGCAGCGCGCGGCGTATTCCTTGCCCTGGCGCTTCAGCGGGACGCGGCTGCCCACCACCTCGACAATGTCGGAGCGGGCAAGCAGATCGTCGATGAAAGCGTCGGGAATGCGGGCCATGACCACCAGCGGGGCACCGCCGGAAGGCGGCGCGGGGCGAACGAACGGTCGCCTAGTTTACCCGTTGGCGGGTGTCTCGCCCGGCTGCGGCGGAGGGATTCCGGCAGCGGCCAGCCGATGGTGAGCACGCAGCCGCTCATCGATGACCGAGGTCATCAGCGCGCCGATGAAGAACACCACCATCGCGTAGTAGATCCAGACCAGCGAGATGACCAGCGCCCCCATCGAGCCATAGGCGCTGCCCGGTGCCACCTGGGCGATGTAGACGCCGATACCGTAGCGCCCCAGCGCGAACAGCGCCGAGGTGATGGCGCCGCCGATGAAGGCCTGCCGCCATTCCACGCGCCGGTCCGGCAGGTAGTGGTACATGAAGGCGAAGGCCACCGTGTACAGCAGCAGGGTGCTCAGGTAGCCGAGTGCGGGCAACAGCGAGGGCAGCTGCGCGAAGGCGACCTGCAGCATGGTGGTGGCGGTCATCGACACCACCAGCAGGAAGCCCAGCGCCAGCACCACGCCGAAGGAGAACACGCGCTTGCGCAGCCAGGCCGCCAGGCCGTCCAGCCGCTCGCCGCTGGTACGGAAGATCAGGTTCAGTGCGTTCTGCAGCTGGGCGAACACCGCCGTGGCACCGACGAACAGCAGGAGCGTGCTCCAGATGCCGGCCAGCGAGCCGATGTCCGGCTGGTCATCGGCATTCTGCAGCACGGTCTCCGCCACCGTCGCCACACTGGTACCGGCCGTGGTGCCAATCTGCTCGACCAGTGCCTGCTGGGCGGGCGGATACAGCGAAGCGGTCAGCCACAGCAGCAGCACCAATAGCGGTGCCATCGACAGCAGTGCATAGAAGGACACTGCGGCCGCCTGACTCAGTACGTCCACTTCCAGGAAACGATTGACCACCGCCATGGGGAAGCTGCGCTGCAGGCGATCGACATACTTGCGCATGGACGCCGGCACGCCCTTGTGCGGGGTCGCGGTGTGGGTATCGGGATCGGGGAGGGGAGTCGATTCAGCCATGGGCGCTTTTTTAACAGGCGCAGGCCGAAGAATGGGTGAAGCGGTGCCCTTCATTCGCGACAGGTATCTGGTGGGTGACGACCGTTGGTCGTCACCTGCGCCAGTTGCGACAGTGATGGAACAGCGACCCGACCAACGGTCGGGTCCCACCAAGGCAGGGTCGGGTCCCACCAAGGCCAGGGTTGGGTTCCACCAAAGCAGGGTCGGGTTCCAGCTGGGAGGATCGGGTCCCATCAGGGCAGTATCGGGCACACCTGGGCAGGATCCGGTCCCACCGCAAACGCGACAGCTCCCACCAGAAGCAGGAATCAGCCGGCGAGTTGCTGCTTCACCAGCTTCGACACCAGGCCCATGTCGGCCTGGCCAGCCAGCTTCGGCTTCAGCGCGCCCATCAGCTTGCCCATATCAGCCGGGGAGGCCGCGCCGGTTTCGGCGATGGCTGCCTTGATGGCCGACACGATCTCCGCCTCGCCCATCTTCGCCGGCAGATACTGTTCGATCACGACCATTTCAGCACGTTCGATCTCGGCCAGATCTTCACGGTTGGCTGCTTCGAACTGGCTGATCGAATCCTTGCGCTGCTTGACCATCCGGTCCAGCACGGCGATCACGGCGGCATCGTCCACTTCGATGCGTTCGTCGACTTCCTTCTGCTTGATGGCGGCGTTGATCAGGCGGATCACGCCCAGCTTCTGCTTCTCGCCCGCCTTCATGGCGGCCTTCATGTCTTCGGTGAGCTGCAGCTTCAGGCTCATGGGGCACCTCGTGTGTCGATGATCGTGGCAGGAAAACCGGGTCGGAGCCCGGGAACGCAAAAAGCCGGCGACGCTCGCGCGTGCCGGCTTCGACCTCACCGCGACAGGCAGGGCCTGTCGCCATGAGTGCGTCCGATCAGTACAGGCGCTGACGCTTGGTGACGTCGCGCGACGAACGGCGCAGCTGACGCTTCACGGCAGCAGCAGCCTTGCGCTTGCGCTCCTGGGTCGGCTT
>Ga0160468_100839_pt1 | contig 9750 bp, 8 predicted proteins | sample HID1972K_E11MG_FD_108234 | JGI IMG/M metagenome (GOLD analysis project Ga0160468, IMG submission 108234) | Enriched pill bug-associated microbial communities from UW Madison campus, WI, USA - HID1972K_E11 MG | ecosystem: Host-associated > Arthropoda: Insects > Digestive system > Unclassified ... | reverse complement strand
GGATCGGTGAACGCAGGGCGGGCCTGGAAATCGGCTTCGGCGTACAACCGATAGCAGATGCCCTCCGCGACGCGGCCACAGCGGCCCTTGCGCTGGTTCGCGCTGGCCTGGGAAATCGGCTCGATGTGCAGGCGATCCAGCTTCTGCCGCGGACTGTAGCGCTTCACCCGCGCGAAGCCGGGATCCACCACGTAACGGATGCGAGGCACGGTCAGCGATGTTTCGGCCACGTTGGTGGCCAGCACGATGCGGCGGTTGGGACCGGGATTGAACACACGGTCCTGGTCCTGGTTGGACAGCCGCGCATACAGCGGCAATACCTCGGTCTGCCGGTACCGGCGGCGTTCCAGCGCCTGGTGCGCATCGCGGATTTCGCGTTCGCCAGGCAGGAAGATCAGCACATCGCCACGCGCATCCAGCCGGGTGATCTCATCGACCGCGCCAACGATCGCGTCATTGACCGTGCGTTCACCGCCCTGGCCGTCATCGCCATCGCTGCCCTCACCTTCCAGCGGACGGTAACGCACGTCCACCGGGTAGGTGCGCCCTTCGACGCTGATCACCGGCGCATCATCGAAATGCTGCGCGAAACGCCCGGTGTCGATGGTCGCCGAGGTGACGATGAGCTTCAGGTCCGGGCGCTTGCGCAGCAGCTGCTTCAGGTAGCCCAGCAGGAAATCGATGTTGAGGCTGCGTTCGTGCGCCTCGTCCACGATCAGGGTGTCGTAGCGCGACAGCCAGCGGTCGCTGGCGATCTCGGCCAGCAGGATGCCGTCGGTCATGAATTTGATCCGGCTGTCTTCGCTGACCTTGTCGTTGAAGCGCACCTGGAACCCGACCAGCTGGCCGAGATCGCTGTGCAGTTCCTGCGCGACACGGCTGGCCACCGCGCGCGCAGCGATGCGGCGCGGCTGCGTGCAGCCGATCATGCCGGCCTCGCCACGACCGGCCGCCAGGCAAAGCTTCGGCAACTGCGTGGTCTTGCCCGAACCGGTCTCACCGGCAATCACCACTACCTGGTGCGTGCGGATCAGCGCGATGATGGCGTCGGCTTCACGCGCAATCGGCAGCTGCGGGTCCAGACTGATGGATGGCTGCTGCGCGGCGCGCATCTGCCGCCGCTGCACGGAGGCCTGCAGCGCCTGCTCGAATGCCTGTTCCAGGCTGCTGTCACCCGGCCTGGATTGCCAGCGCGACAGCAGGCCCATCAGGCGTCCGCGGTCGCGGCTCATCGCGCCATCGAGGGCGGCCCGATGCTGGCGCGATCTGGACATCGGATTTTTATCAATAGAGTTCATCAATCGATCTATTTAAATCTTTGAAGGCGACCAGTCATTAGTTCTGGTCTATCGTGAAGATCATCTCATCCACAGGAGGAATCGTTCCCATGGCAAAGACCAAATCCCCGGCCAAGGCCCCGTCGAAGGCGAAGGCGGGTTCGCAGAAGCTGGCGGCCGCCGCCCCATCGGCACCCAATATCGATATCGGGATTGGTCAGGGCGATCGCAAGAAGATCGCCGATGGCCTGGCGCGCTTCCAGGCCGATGCGTTCACCCTGTACCTGAAGACCCACAACTTCCATTGGAATGTCACCGGGTCGATGTTCAACTCGCTGCATACCATGTTCGAAACGCAGTACACCGAGCAGTGGGGCGCCCTGGATGAAGTGGCCGAGCGCATCCGCGCACTGGGGTTCAATGCCCCGGGCTCCTACCGGGAATTCGCCGCGTTGACCACCATTCCCGAAGAACCGGGCCTGACCGACAGCGCCGACTGGCGTGAAATGGTACGCCAGTTGGTGGTCGCCAACGAAGCCGTCTGCCGCACCGCGCGCAACGTGCTGGACGTGGCTGACGATGCCGATGACGCACCAACCGAGGATCTGATGACCCAGCGCCTGCAGACCCACGAAAAGTACGCCTGGATGTTGCGCTCGCTGCTGCAGTGAAACGGCAGGGCCGGGCCGCGCCGTTTCACTGCCCGCGCATTCCCCCTCTCCCCCGCCTTCGGCGTGCCCCGTTAGCATGAGTCGTGCGGCTTCGCCGCACGGCCCATGCCCACGCATTCTCCCTATCCCCCGCCTTCGGCGTGCCCCCTTAACAAAGGGGGCTTGGGGCTTGGGGGCTTGGGGGCTTGGGGGCTTGGGGGCTTGCCGAGAGCCTTTCCGTTTTTTTGGCCAGCATTCGTGCGAACCGCGCGGGCGGGAATGCGGCAGGCGGCGGGCGGGCGCCGTACAGGGGTCAGCCGAAGAGAAGCCCTGCCGGGGTAAACTAGCGCGATGCCTTCCAGTCCCGCGCACGAACTGCTCCGCCGCGTCTTTGGTTACGATGATTTCCGCGGCCCGCAACGGGATATCGTCGAGCATGTCGCCGCCGGCCATGACGCCCTTGTCCTGATGCCCACCGGCGGCGGAAAGTCGCTGTGCTACCAGGTACCCGCCCTGCTGCGCGATGGCTGCGGCATCGTCATCTCCCCGCTCATCGCACTCATGCAGGACCAGGTCGAAGCCCTGCGCCAGCTCGGCGTGCGCGCCGAATACCTCAATTCCACCCTGGACAGCGAAACCGCCGCACGGGTCGAACGCGAACTGCTCGCCGGCGAGCTGGACATGCTCTATGTAGCGCCCGAACGCCTGCTCACCGGCCGCTTCCTGTCACTGCTGTCGCGAAGCCACATCGCCCTGTTCGCCATCGACGAGGCCCACTGCGTGTCGCAGTGGGGACATGATTTCCGCCCGGAATACCGCCAGCTCACCGTACTGCACGAACGCTGGCCGGACATCCCGCGGCTGGCGCTGACCGCCACCGCCGATCCGCCCACCCAGCGCGAGATCGCCGAACGCCTGGACCTGGCCCAGGCACGCCACTTCGTCAGCTCCTTCGACCGCCCCAACATCCGCTATACCGTCGTGCAGAAGGACAACGCACGGCAGCAGCTGACCGCGTTCCTGCGCGCGCACCGCGATGAAGCTGGCATCGTCTACTGCATGTCGCGGCGCAAGGTCGAGGAAACCGCCGAATACCTCTGCAGCCAGGGCTTCACCGCCCTGCCCTATCACGCCGGCCTTCCTGCCGAGGTGCGCGCCGGCAACCAGCGTCGTTTCCTGCGCGAGGACGGCATCGTGATGTGCGCCACCATCGCCTTCGGCATGGGCATCGACAAGCCGGACGTGCGCTTCGTCGCCCACACCGACCTGCCCAAATCGATGGAAGGCTATTACCAGGAAACCGGCCGTGCCGGCCGCGATGGCGATGCCGCCGAAGCCTGGCTGTGCTACGGCCTGGGCGACGTGGTGCTGCTCAAGCAGATGATCGAACAATCCGAAGCCGGCGAGGAACGCAAGCAGCTGGAGCGCTCCAAGCTGGACCACCTGCTGGGTTACTGCGAATCCATGCAGTGCCGCCGCCAGGTGCTGCTGGCCGGATTCGGCGAGACCTATCCGCAGCCCTGCGGAAACTGCGACAACTGCCTGACGCCGCCTGCCGCATGGGATGCCACGGTGCCGGCGCAGAAGGCACTCAGCTGCGTGTACCGCAGCGGCCAGCGCTATGGCGTAGGGCATCTGATCGACATCCTGCGCGGCAGCGAGAATGACAAGATCCGCCAGGCCGGACATCAGCAGCTGAGCACCTACGGCATCGGCCGCGACCTGGACAGCCGTGCCTGGCGCAGTGTGTTCCGGCAGCTGGTGGCCTCCGGCGTTCTGCAGGTGGACAGCGAAGGGCACGGTGGCCTGCGCCTGACCGATGCCAGCCGCGATGTACTCAAGGGCCAGCGCCAGGTCAGCATGCGCCGCGACAGCACCACCAGCAGTGGCCGGGAGCGCAGCGCCCAGCGCACCGGGCTGTCGGTGCTGCCCCAGGATCTGGCACTGTTCAATGCCCTGCGCACCCTGCGCGCTGCCCTCGCGCGGGAACAGAACGTCCCTGCCTTCGTCATCTTCCACGACAGCACCCTGCGCAACATCGCCGAACAGCGACCGACCTCCCTGGACGAACTGGCCCGGGTCGGCGGCATCGGCGGCAGCAAGCTCGCCCGATACGGCCCGAAGCTGATCGAAGTCGTACGCGAAGAAGGCTGATGCCTGGCATGGCACGGTTTGATGCGTGACTACCCGATGGTGGTGGCCCCTGGTCCCGCTCCACGGTTGAACGGATCATTCAGCCAAGGCTGCGTTCCGGCGCAGATGCCGCTAAGGTAGCGCGCATGCGATTCGCCTCCGCCCTGCTGCGCGTAGTCCTGATGATGAGCCTGTTGTTCAACGGGCTGAACGTCGCCGTGGCCGGCCACCATGAAGCAGGCGCGGGCGCCGCCGCGCCCCCGACGGCACAGTCAATGCCTCCCTGCCACGACCAGGATCGCAGCACGGCCGCACCCGCCATGCACCACGGCGGACAGGCGGATCCGCAGAGCGACGACGACGGGCACTGCCGGGCCATCGACTGCCTGCGCGCCTGCGCCCAGCAGCCTGCCCTGCCCCTGTCGGCACTGGCACCGCTGCCTGCGCCCTGGTTTTCGCTGAAGCCCGCGATCGCCGTGGACCGTGACCGGCCCGCACCGGCACTGTCCCGCATCCAGCGTCCTCCCATCGGCTGATTCCAACGCGCGCGCCCTCGGCTCGCCTGACTGTCGGCATTCGTCCTGCCGGCGTGCTTCCGCGTCTGGAGTTCCATCATGAGCATCGTTTCCTCTTCCGGCACGGGCCTGCCCGCCCTGCCGTCGCGCCGCCTGTTCGTACAGGGGCTCGCCGCCGGTGGCGTGGTCACCGGCCTGGCGGCCGCCGGCATGAGCCCACGTGCCTTTGCGGCCGCAGGGCGTGGCCTGGCCACTGCACCGCAGGTCCTCGATACACCCCGCATCGCGTTGGCCATCGGCGAGTCCGCCGTCGATTTCACCGGCCACATGCGACCGGCCATCACCGTCAACGGCAGCCTGCCCGCCCCGATCCTGCGCTGGCGCGAAGGCCAGACGGTGGATATCCACGTGCGCAACCGGCTGGCCCACCACCCCACCTCCATCCATTGGCATGGGCTGCTGCTGCCGGCCAACATGGACGGCGTGCCCGGCCTGAGCTTCAATGGCATCGCTCCCGGCGAGGCCTACCACTACCGCTTCACGCTGAAGCAGTCCGGCACTTACTGGTATCACAGCCATTCCATGTTCCAGGAACAGGCCGGCCTCTACGGCGCACTGATCATCGATCCCATCGAGCCGCCGCCCTACCACGCCGATCGCGAGCACGTCGTGCTGCTTTCGGACTGGACGGATCTCGATCCCGGCGCGTTGTTCCGGCGCATGAAGAAACTCGCCGAGCACGACAACTACTACAAGCGCACGCTGCCGGATTTCCTGCGCGACGTCCGCCGCGATGGCTGGTCCTCGGCGCTGGCCGACCGCGGCATGTGGGGCCGCATGCGGATGACGCCGACCGACATTTCCGATGTCAACGCGCATACCTACACCTACCTGATGAACGGCACGGCGCCGGCCGGCAACTGGACCGGCCTGTTCCGCCCTGGCGAAAAGGTGCTGCTGCGTTTCATCAACGGCGCTTCGATGACCTATTTCGACGTGCGCGTTCCAGGCCTGAAGATGACCGTGGTGGCGGCCGATGGCCAGTACATCCACCCGGTCAGCATCGACGAGTTCCGCATCGCCCCGGCCGAAACCTTCGACGTGCTGGTCGAACCCAGCGGCCAGGATGCCTACACGATCTTCTGCCAGGACATGGGCCGCACCGGCTTCGCCGCCGGCACCCTGGCCGTGCGCCACGGGCTGCAGGCGCCGCTGCCAGCGCAGGATCCACGTCCGCTGTTGACCATGGGCGACATGGCGCATGGCCACGCCATGGCAGGACACGGCATGGGCATGCAGGCGTCTTCCGGCCACGAGGGCCACGCCATGCCGATGGCCCACGGTGCCGATGCGGGGCATGACCATGCTGCAGGCACGGCCGTGCAACACCCGCGCAGTGAACAGGGCAATCCGCTGGTCGACATGCAGGGCAATGCGACCGATGCGCGGCTGGACGACCCCGGCATCGGCCTGCGCGACAACGGCCGCACGGTACTGACCTACGGTGCCATGCGCAGCCTGTTCGACGATCCGGATGGCCGCGATCCCGGTCGCGAGGTGGAGCTGCACCTGACAGGACACATGGAAAAGTTCGCCTGGTCGTTCGATGGCGTTCCCTTCGCAGGTGCCGAACCATTGCGCCTTGCATACGGCGAACGCATGCGCATCGTGCTGGTCAACGACACCATGATGCAGCACCCCATCCACCTGCACGGCGTGTGGAGCGACGTGGAGGATGCGCAGGGCGGTTTCCACCTGCGCAAGCACACGGTGGACATGCCGCCCGGCACGCGCCGCAGTTACCGCGTGCGCGCCGACGCCCTGGGCCGTTGGGCCTTCCATTGCCATCTGCTGTACCACATGGAAGCGGGCATGATGCGCGAAGTGAGGATCGAAGAATGAGCACGCATGTCCTGCTCCCGCGCGGTGCGCTGATCGGCATGTTGCTGGCCGCACTGCCCGTGGCCGCGCAATCGCACCATGACCACGCTTCGATGGACCACTCGACGATGGATCACTCATCGGTGGACCAGCATCCGGTGGAGCACACCCGGCATGGTGCTGCGGCATCCGGCCAGGCGCAGCAGTCAGCAGCGCAGCAGCCGCGGCATCCCATCCCGGTGCCCACCGATGCAGACCGCGCCGCCGCCTTCCCTGCGCTGGACCACCGGTCCATGCAGCACGCACCGTCCATCCACAGCCTGCTGCGGGTGGACCGCCTGGAACAGCAGTGGAACGGCCGGCATGGCAGCGGCCAGGCATGGGAAGCAAACGGCTGGATCGGTGGCGACATCGCCCGCCTGTGGCTGCGCAGCGAAGGCGAGCGCAATGGTGGACGAACGGAATCAGCAGACCTGGAAGCGCTGTATGGCCGCAGCATTTCGCCCTGGTGGGATGTGCTGGCAGGCGTCCGGCAGGATTTCCGCCCCGGCGATCCGCGCACCTGGGCCGCGCTGGGCATCCAGGGTCTGGCGCCCTACAAATTCGAGACATCGGCGACGTTGTATGCGGGTTCGGGGGGACAGCTGATGGCCAGGGCAGAAGTCGAATACGAGATCCTGCTGACCAACCGGCTCATCCTGCAGCCACGGGTGGAAGCCACCTTGGCGGCGCGCGATGAACCCGGACGTGGCATCGGGCGCGGCCTGAACACCCTGGAGGGCGGGCTGCGGCTGCGCTATGAGGTCACCCGGCGCTTCGCGCCCTATATCGGCGTCAACCACGAACGGCGCTTTGGCGACGCTGCGGACCACGCCGGCAATGCCCGCGATACGCACTGGGTGGCCGGCGTGCGGATGTGGTTCTAGGGGGACGATGGGAATCCGGGTGGGGGTTGTCCCGCACCCGGGCTCAGAAATCGAACAGGTCCGACAGGAAGCCCTGCTTCTTCTTCCGCGGCTCCCGCTGGCCGAGATGACGGGTATCACGATGCATCACCGCTGGCGGCCCGCCAGGCGCCGGTGCGTGCACCGATCGCATCGTTGCGGCGGCCGGCGTGGCCATCGACCGCTCGATGATCTTGTCCAGTTCCCCCCGATCCAGCCAGACGCCCCGGCACTGCGGGCAATGATCGATCTCGATGCCCTGGCGCTCGGACATCCGCAACGTCTGGTTGCTGCATACGGGGCATAGCATCGCGGGCATTCCTGGATGAAGGGGAATGCCCACTTTACCTGCAGGTTCGGCGCCTGCCCGGCGTTTAGCCGTGGCGATCGGCACGTGAACCTGCGGCACATGCATGTACCCCGCACCCACCCGATAGTGCGCACATCGATACCACGAGAACGCACCATGCCCCGCCCGTCCCGCCTGGCTGCTCCCCTTGCTTCGCTCGTGCTGCTGCTGGCCGTCGCCCTGGGCCTTTACGTGCGCGACATCGCCAGCGTCCTCGGCACACCGATTCCCCCATTGCCGATGCCGTTTGGTGGCAGCCTGCTGGACAACCTGCTGGCAGTAATCGTGGCCCTCTTTACGGCGCACATACTGCTGGTACCCCGTGTTGCGCGGTGGCGCAGCCTTGGCCTGCATGAAAATGGGGTGCGCGGCCCGTTGCTGGTGCTGCTGGCCACCGTGCCCTGCTGGCTCGGGCTCTGGCTTCTCGGCGGTTTCAATGCAGACGTGGAGCCATTATCGCTGTTGATGCTCGCGCTGTTGTTCCCGCTTGCAGAGGAAATTCTGTTTCGTGGACTCGGTTTCGTCTTCGCTGATCGTGTGCTGGGCTGGCCCTGGTGGCTCGCCGCCGGCGTGCAGGCGGTACTGTTCGGGGGCGTGCACTGGATGGGTCTTGGCGGGCCGGACGGCAGCTCGCTGGCCATGCTCGTATTCGCGCTCACCGGCCTCGGTGGTTTCGCATTCGCGTGGCTGGATCGGCTGGGCGGCTATACGGTATGGAATGGCCTGGCGCTGCACGTATCGCTGAACCTGGCCTGGAGCGTGATCGCCATACCCGAAGAGGTCGCGCTGGGTTGGCAGGGCATCAGCCTCCGGCTGGGCGCGGTCGCGCTGGCGCTGCTGCTGACATGGCATTTCGCACCCTCCCGGCTGCGCGCCCGCAGCCGCGTGTAACGGCGCTTTCCCGCTTCCTGCACGCAGGCCTCACTGCGCGGCCGCGCATACTTGCGCGCCGCTGGAATGCGCCAGCATCCTGCGGCACCGTTCGCCACTGTCCGGAGTCGTTGCGTCATGTTGTTGTCCAAGCAGAATGTGCAGCCCCGCGTGCTGCTCATCGAAGATTCCGAGGAAACCCTCGAACTCAGCCGCCTTACCCTGGAAAGCCAGGCCTGCGACGTCGTCGGCGTAAGCTCGGCCGAAGCCGCGCTGGGCATGCTCAACGCCGGCGAGCGCTTCGACATGCTGTTCACCGACGTCAACCTCGGCGGGATCAGCGGCATCGAAATCGCCAACCGTGTGCGTGCCGCCTTCCCGCACCTGCCCATCCTGGTCACGTCCGGCATGTGCCAGCACCGGGTGCTGCCGCAGCTGCAGGGTGGAATTCATTTCCTGCCCAAGCCCTATTCGATGAGCGAACTACTGGACGCCATACGCCTGTGTTTCCGGCACGCCAGTGACGGCATGGCCTACGATTCCCCCCAGGCCGCCTGAACATCGCGCGCATCCGCGCCTGCTACAGTCCGGCTGACCGTTCCTGCCGAGGCTGAGCGCATGAATCGACTGACCGCGAAGGATTTCCATCCCGACCTGCTTGAACTGTACGACGGCTACGTCCACGGCCGTCTGAGCCGCCGCGATTTCCTGGACCGGGCCGCCGCCTTCGCGGTCGCCGGGGTGGGCGCGGCCACCCTGCTCGCATCGCTGAGCCCGGATTACGCCTTGGCACAGCAGGTGTCCTTCACCGATCCGGATATCGTGGCCGAGTACATCAAGTATTCCTCTCCACGGGGCCATGGCCAGGTACGCGGGTATCTGGTGCGTCCGACCACGGCATCCGGGAAACTGCCAGCGGTTGTGGTCGTCCATGAAAATCGTGGGCTCAATCCGTATATCGAGGATGTGGCCCGGCGCGTGGCGAAAGCCGGCTTCCTGGCATTGGCGCCGGACGGCCTGAGTTCGGTCGGCGGCTACCCGGGGAACGACGAGCGCGGCCGCGCGTTGCAGCAGACGGTGGATCCGGAGAAGTTGATGAATGACTTCTTCGCTGCCATCGAATATCTGCGC
>Ga0160468_100835_pt1 | contig 9800 bp, 8 predicted proteins | sample HID1972K_E11MG_FD_108234 | JGI IMG/M metagenome (GOLD analysis project Ga0160468, IMG submission 108234) | Enriched pill bug-associated microbial communities from UW Madison campus, WI, USA - HID1972K_E11 MG | ecosystem: Host-associated > Arthropoda: Insects > Digestive system > Unclassified ... | reverse complement strand
GGCGGATCCCGGAAACAACAAGACCCGGCCGAAGCCGGGTCCTGCTGTGTCCTGCCGATGAAACGCCGGAACTTAGTTCTGGACGTTCAGCTCGGTACGACGGTTCTTGGCGCGACCTTCCGGATTGTCCGAACCATCCGAATTGGTGTTCGGGGCAATCGGACGGCTCTCGCCGTAACCGATCGGGCCGACCAGACGCGAAGCGTCCACGCCGTTCTGGGTCAGGTAGTTGTACACCGCGGTGGCGCGGCGCTCGGACAGCTTCTGGTTGTAAGCGTCGGTACCCTTCGAGTCGGTGTGACCGGCGACTTCAACGCGCAGATCCGGGTAACGCTTCAGGATCTCGGAAGCTTCGCCCAGGATGGCCACGGCGTCCGGACGCAGGTTCGACTTGTCGAAGTCGAAGTTCACGCCCTTCAGGTCGATCGAAACCGGCACCGGGCAACCGTCCGGACCGATGGTCTGACCCGGCTGCGAATCCGGGCAGCGGTCGTCGCAGTTGTTGACGCCGTCACCGTCGTCATCCAGGTCGGCGCAGCTCGGGGCAACCGGAGCCGGAGCCGGAACAGCGGCCACCGGGGCCGGGCCCAGCGGGATCACGACGCCGACCGAAGCCAGCACGTCGCCGAACCAGTCTTCGCCAGCAGCGTGGTAGCTCTGGTCGTCGAAGTCAGCGCGGTAGGCCACTTCGGCACGCACGGCAACGCGCTTGTCAAAGGTGGTCTGCAGGCCGGCACCGACCTTGGCGGCGAAGTTGCCGTCCTTGCGCTCGCGCGGACCGTTCAGGTCAACCGCTGCGTACTCTTCTTCCGACTTCTGGTAGCCCAGACCGAACAGCAGGTACGGGTTCCAGCCACGGCCTTCCTGGATGAAGTGGCGGCGCAGGTCCAGCGAAGCGCCGTACTGCGACCAGTTCAGGTCCTGGTTGGCGTCGAAGTTCGGGTTCTGATAGTTCAGCTCACCGTCGAGCGACCAGTTCGGGCTGATGAACTTGCCCAGGCCCAGGGTCACGAACGGAGCATCGTTGGTCAGGCGGTCGCTGTCCTGGAAGTTGAAGCCTGCCGAACCGGTCAGGTACCAGCGGTCATCAAATTCCTGCGCGGAAGCAGCCTGGGCGAAAGCCAGGCCGCCCAGCAGCGCGGCGGTGAGGATCTTCTTGTTCATCGAATACAGCTCCTATATCGGGGGTATGAAACCGGTAGAGGCATGGGCCAGCACTACGACAGCCGATTCAGCACGCCACCGCCGCGAACATTATGCTCAGGGGAGTGAAGGCCATGTTAACAGTCCCATAACATGTGAAAATGGGAACCAAGCCTCCACCGGATCCGGCGGTTGCACCCTATACAGGATCATGAAAAACCGCAACAGGCAGGCGTGGCAAGGGTTTTCCTGTGCTTCAGGCAAACCCGCATGACATATTCAGTGCTTGCGGCGCCATGGGTTAAGGAGGGAGAAAGCGTCGCGAGGAACTTTATGCGTACGCAGCGTTCCGCCGCGTTGAACGCACCATGAATCAGCACCATCCCGCGGGTTCGATCCGTTTCCGACACCGCGTGCCGCAGCAACGCGACGGACGCTGGCATCGCATCATGCACAGGCCATCGGAGATTCACGCCCTGGCGTTCCCGGGGGAGGCAGGACGATTGTTGTCCACGGCTGAAACCGCTTACCGTGGCAACGCGTCCCTTTCCGATACCCATGCGATGTCCCCCTCTCTCGCCGTCCGTCTCGTCCAACTGATTGCCGGCCTGTTCCTCTATGGCCTGGGCATTGCGCTGATGGTCCGTGCCGGCATCGGCGTGGCGCCATGGGACGTGCTTTCGCAGGGCATCGCCGCGCACACGCCGCTGTCGTTCGGACTGGCCACCAACGTGGTTGGTGCCATCGTGCTGCTGCTGTGGTGGCCACTCCGGCAACGACCCGGGGTGGGCACCGTGCTCAACGTGCTGCTCATCGGGCCATCAGCGCAGTTCGGCCTGTGGTTGCTGCCGGCCATGACGCTGCCCTGGCTGCAGGTCTGCCTGTTTGCAACCGGGCTGCTGCTGGTGGCCATCGCCACCGGCCTGTATATCGGCGCGCGCCTGGGCGCCGGCCCGCGCGATGGCCTGATGACCGGACTGCACGCCGCCAGCGGACGGCCGATCTGGCAGGTGCGCACACTGATAGAGGGCAGCGCGTTGCTCTTCGGCTGGCTGCTCGGCGGTGACGTGGGCCTGGGCACGGTGGCGTTCGCGCTTTTCATCGGCCCACTATGCGGCGTGACACTGCGCTGGTTCGGATTCGGCAGAGCGCCGGTGGCGACCCGGCCCTGTCCGCAGCGGTAACGCCGGGGCCTGACCCGCTGACCCGCTGACCCGCTGACCGGATGACCGTGGTCGCCGGGAAACGCACGACGCGACCAGCAGCCCTTGCTCCGCGCGTCGTTTCGCGGCACCCTGCCCGCTTCCGTACGCAAGCGTATCCACGATGTCGCCAGCCAGCGAAAACGCCTATCCGCACCTGTTCTCCCCGCTCGACCTGGGCTTCACCCGGCTGCGCAACCGGGTCCTGATGGGATCGATGCATACCGGCCTGGAGGATCGCGCGCGCGATTTTCCGCGCCTTGCCGCGTATTTCGCCGAGCGCGCCGAAGGCGGCGTGGGCCTGATCGTCACCGGCGGCTTCGCACCGAATGTGGTCGGCTGGCTGAAACCTTTTGGCGGCAAGCTGTCATGGCCGTGGGAAGTACGCCCGCATCGGCAGCTCACCGCCGCAGCGCACCAGCACGATGCCAAGATCTGCCTGCAACTGCTGCATGCAGGGCGCTATGCCTACCATCCTCTGTCGGTAGCACCGTCCAGGCTCAAGGCACCGATCAACCCGTTCACGCCACGCGCCATGAGCGCGCGCAGCGTGGAAGGCCACATCGCCGATTACGCGCGCAGCGCGCAGCTGGCGCGCGAGGCTGGCTATGACGGCGTGGAGGTGATGGGGTCGGAAGGCTATCTGATCAACGAATTCATCGCCCCGCGCACCAACCGGCGCAACGATGCGTGGGGCGGCGACGCGCGCCAGCGCATGCGCTTCGCGGTGGAGATCGTGCGCCGCATCCGCGAAGCCTGCGGGCCGGACTTCATCATCATCTACCGGCTGTCGCTGGTGGACCTCGTCGCCGATGGCAGCAACTGGGACGAGATCGTCATGCAGGCGCAGGCCATCGAAGCGGCCGGTGCAACGATCATCAATTCCGGCATCGGCTGGCACGAAGCGCGTGTACCCACCATCGCCACCTCGGTGCCGCGTGCGGCCTTTGCCGGCGTCACCGCCAAGCTGAAACCGCATGTGCGCGTGCCGCTGGTCGCGACCAACCGCATCAACATGCCCGACGTGGCCGAGCGCATCCTCGCCGGTGGCGGCGCGGACATGGTGTCGCTGGCACGTCCGCTGCTGGCCGATCCGCAGTGGGCGAACAAGGCGCGCGCCGGCCGTCCCGAAGCGATCAACACCTGCATCGCCTGCAACCAGGCATGCCTGGACCATGTCTTCGAGAACAAGCTGGCCAGTTGCCTGGTGAATCCGCGCGCAGCGCACGAAACCGAACTGGTCTATCGCCCGGCCGCCACGCCCAGGCGGGTCGCGGTGGTCGGCGCGGGTCCTGCCGGGCTGGCATGCGCGACAGTGGCTGCCGAGCGGGGCCACCAGGTCACCCTGTTCGAGGCCAGCGACCAGATCGGCGGCCAGTTCAACGTCGCCAAGCGCATCCCCGGCAAGGAAGAATTCCACGAGACCCTGCGCTATTTCCGTCATCGCATCGCCGAAACCGGCGTACAGCTGCGCCTCGCCACGCGTGCCGACGCCACCGCGCTGTCGGATTTCGACGATGTGGTGCTGGCCACCGGCATCACCCCGCGACAGGTGGATTTCCCCGGTGCCGACCATCCAAAGGTGGTGAGTTACCTGGACGTACTGCTGGGCAAGGTCGTGGTCGGCCCGCGCGCGGCCATCATCGGCGCGGGTGGAATCGGCTTCGATGTCGGCGAATTCCTCAGCCATGAAGGCCCGTCGCCCTCGCTTGACGTGCAGCGCTGGATGTCCGAATGGGGCGTGGATCCGACGTTCGATGCACGCGGAGCCCTGTCGTCCCCGGCCCCCGAACCGGCGGCTCGGCGGTTGTGGCTGCTGCAGCGCAGCCCGGGCCGTCCGGGGGCGCGGCTGGGGAAGACCACCGGATGGATCCACCGCGCCACGCTGAAAGCCAAGGGCGTGACGATGATCGGCGGCGTGGAATACCTGGGGGTGGACGACACCGGCCTGCGCATCCGTGTCGAAGGCGTTGAACAGTGCCTGGACGTGGACCATGTGGTGGTCTGCGCAGGCCAGCAGTCCAACCGCAGCCTGCTGGACGAACTGACGGCGAAGGGCCTCAACGCGCAGGTGATCGGCGGCGCGGACGTGGCTGCGGAACTGGACGCGAAACGTGCGATCGACCAGGGCAGTCGCGTCGCGGCCGCACTCGGAAATACCTGAATAGGGAAAATGCAGCGAACTTTTGCGGTTGCAATGAACCTGAATGTCAACCCTGCGCATTCAGGATGCATTGGGAAAAACCCCCTTACCTTGCGCCAACTTTCCGCTCACCACCCAGTTCGGTGAGCAGGTGCGGCCCTCCCCTGATCGATAGCGATCATCTCCAGGGCCGCCCACGGGGCGACCCCGATGGTCGCCTCCCCATGACGCCAAGTCGTACGCCAGCCCTTCCCGGCCGCAATGCCGATGAAGTGCCTGCTGCGGCCCATACGGAGCAAGGAGTGATATGAAACTGGCCTGGATTCTCTGGCTGTCGCAGTTGTTGCCGCAGCCGGCCGCCGATTCGTTGTGCCTGAGCACCACTGTGTATCTGGAAGCCCGTGACCAGACCCTGCGCGGCCAGCAGGCAGTCGCCGAAGTCGCACTGCGCCGCCTCGACAGCGGCCTGTGGGGCGATTCGATGTGCCAGGTGGTCACCGCACGCCGGCAGTTCGCGCCGACCATCGTCGCCCCTGGCACCAAGCTGGGTAATGACGCCGCCTGGCGTGAGGCGATGACGGTCGCCTTCGATGCCGAGCGCAACTGGGCCCTGCCGGTCGCTGAACGCCGTGAGATCGTGCCGGGTGCCAGTCACTTCGCCGCACTGTCGCTGGCCAGCCCGAGCTGGCGCAACGCCTATCAGGTGGCGACCATCGGCGACCACACGTTCTACAAGGTGCAGAGCCTCAAGCCCCGTCAGTCCTGACGGACCGTTCCACCGCGCGCATTGCCGCGCGACGGCTGCTCCGCGATAGTGGTGCCTTCGTGCCCATGCGGAGTTTCCATGAAGCTGTACAGCAAGCCCGGTGCCTGTTCCACCGCCGACCACATCGCCCTGTACTGGACCGGCCAACCGTTCCAGGTCGAGCTGATGGACCGCGAAACACTGAAATCGCCTGGATTCCTGAAGATCAATCCAGTCGGCTCGGTGCCGGCCCTGGTCGATGGCGATTTCACGCTGACGCAGAACGCGGCCATCATGGGCTACATCGCCGATACGCATCCCCAGGCAGGCCTGGCCGGCGACGGCAGCCCGCGCCAGCGCGCTGAAGCCGCCCGCTGGCTTTCTTTCGTCAATTCCGACCTGCATCCGGCCTTCGTGCCACTGTTCGCGCCGACCCGCTTCATCGCCGATGAAGGCCAGAAGGACGCCCTGGCGACCGCAGCGCGCAAGCGCCTGCGCACGCTGTTCGAACTGGCCGACCAGCAGCTTGCGGACAAGCCATGGCTGGCCGGCTTCCGCAGCTTCGCCGATCCCTACTTCTACATCACGCTGCGCTGGGCGGAAGGGGCGAAGGTGGATCTGTCGGGGCTGGAGAACGTGGCGGCCTACCGCAAGCGCATGGATGCCGACGCCGGCGTGCAGGCCGCGCTGAAGGCCGAAGGGCTGGCCTGAGCCAGCCAGGCGCAGCGCTCAACCGATGGTGCGCAGGGGATTGCCTTCACCATCGCGCATCTCGGTCGGGCGCACTTCCACCTGCATCCGCTGGCCATCGCCCAGCGGATAACGTCCACGCCTGGCCAGCAGCGTGGACAGCAATGACTGCAACGTGGCCGGCGTCAGCGTGCACTGCGCGGTATCGCCGTCCAGCCTCACCTCGTCGACATCGCCGGGCATGAACAGCCAGCTGCGTTCACCGCTGGTGAGTTCCAGGCCGTGCCCGAACGGCAGCCGCGCCGGCAGCAGCTGCAGCAGGCCCGGCACCTGCGCGGCGCCCAGGACCAGCACGACCGGGCCTTCGCCCGTGCGCGCCGGCGGCGACCAGTCCAGCACTTCGGCAAACAGCGCCGCCGTGCTGGACCCATGCAGGCGGCTGCCGGCGTCCACCTGCGCGGCCATCGACGGATCATCGAGCAGGTCCCCACGCTCCAGGTCGGTGATCCACAACGGCATGGCCGGGGCGAGCATGTGCAGCACCTGCTCGGCCGACCAGCGCATGATCGCGGCCTTCTCGCCTTCGGCCAGGCCGATGACCTGCAGGAACTGCAGGCGCCCGTTTACCGTATCGATCGGCGGCAACTGCGGATCCCGCATGAAGGCCAGATGCCGGAGCAGGGTGCGGTGCTGCAGGGCGATGGGCCCGTTGGCATCCAGATGGTGTCCCTGTTCCAGCACGTTGCCGGTTTCGAAGACGTAGCGGGCCAGGTTCTGCAACAGGTTCATCGGCCACGATGGCGGCGTGTCGGCGGCGCTGGCGGCAGGCGGCGCGGCCAGCCGGAAGGTCAACTCGAATCCGAAACCACTGACCGCCGGATCGTCGCTCTGCTTGGCGAACAACTCGGAAAAACCGAAGGTCACGTAGTGCCAGTGCGGCCGGGGCGACATGCTCCAGTAAACGCTGATGCCATCCAGCGGATTGTCGCCTCCCAGTGTCCAGGGAAGGACGCTGCCATGATGGCGCGGCGGCTGGCGCGGATACAGGCCCGCCAGTGCGCCGTTGATGGCATCCCAGCCGGGCGTGCCTTCATCGGAGTCCATCTGGCGACCGTCGCTGGCCAGGGAAGCATCCTTCTGCACGCGCATATCCTTGGGCAAGGGAGCGCAATACTCTAGCCCAGCCATGGGCCTGCCGCCTGCGGCACAGCATCATCGGCGTGTCCGGAATGACCGCATCTGCGGCCGCCGTCTCATCCGGGGACACCTGCCACGACCTGCTGCCGTGTCTCTTCCAGCCACCGTGCGGCCAGCGCGCTACTGCGCGCCTTGCCGATTGCAGCGACCATCTCCGGCCACAGCCGTTCCAGTGAGGCCGCATCGGTGCAGCGCTCCACTTTCAGCTGGATGAAATAGCCCTTCAGGCCCAGGTGGCGACGCACCGATTCGCTCATCCACTCGTAGAGCTTCTGGTAAAGCTCCGGATCCTGCCCACGGCCTTCGGTAAGCGCGCGCGGCGCGGCGGCCGTGGCGCTGCCGCCGACCACCTCGATCAGTTGCATGCCGGCCAGTTGGTCCAGCGCATCCTGCGGCGCGCGCAGGCCCGGCAGCAGCCCGCGCAGCTCGTCGTCGCCGCGCTGGCCATCGACCATCAACAGGATCGAACGCAATGCGGCCGGCAGGCGACGACCACGATCCTCGATCTCCTGACGGCCAGCGGCCGTCTTGGCGTACAGCAATGCCATCTATGTTTCCCCTGTGTGGATTCCCCAATGCCACACGGTGAGCTTAGCGCAGAGTCGGCCGCGACAACGCTGCGGCGCAGCATGCTGCTGTGCCGGGCCATGCCCGGCTGGTCTTCAAACCGTGCCGCGGGACAGGGCCCCGCGCTACCTGGGGATCGCCAGCGCGCGGCGGATCTCGTCGAGCGCCCCAGGATCGTCCAGCGTGGACAGATCGCCCGGATCGCGCGCTTCGGCCAGTGCCTGCAGCGAACGCCGCAGCAGCTTTCCAGAACGCGTCTTCGGCAGCGCGTTGACCACGTGCACATGCGCCGGGCGAGCGACCGCCCCCAGCGAATCGGTGACCTTCTTCATCATCTCGGCCGCGACCTGTGCGGGATCTTCGCCGTTGAGCCCCTGCTTGAGCGTGACGAACACCAGCGGCACCTGCCCCTTCAGTTCGTCCTTCACGCCGATCACCGCCGCTTCGGCCACGCGCGGATGGCTGGAGATCGCTTCCTCGATCTCGCGGGTTCCCAGGCGGTGCCCCGCCACGTTGATCACGTCGTCGGTGCGGCCCAGGATGAAGGTATAGCCATCATCATCGCGGATGGCCCAGTCCAGCGAGCTGTACAGCAGTTCCTTGAAATGGCTGAAGTAGCTCTGCAGGAACCGCGCGTCGTCGTTCCATACCGTGCTCATGCAGCCCGGTGGCAGCGGCGGGGTCATCACCAGCACGCCCTTCTGCCCGGCGGCCACTTCCTCGCCGGTATTTTCGTCGATCACCTTCATCCGGTAACCCAGGTTCGGGAAACCAGGCGAGCCGAAGCGTACCGGCTTCATGTCCAGGCCTGGCAGCAAGGTCAGCGCCGGCCAGCCGGTTTCGGTCTGCCAGTAGTTGTCGATGATGGGTTTTCCCAGTGCATCGTTCGCCCAGTGCGCGGTCGGCTCGTCCAGTGGCTCGCCGGCCAGGAAAATATACTTGAGCGCCTGCAGGTCATGCCTGCGGATGAAATCGACATCGTGCTTCTTCAGCACGCGGATGGCGGTGGGCGAGGAAAACAGCGTGCGCACGTTGTACTGCTCGCACAGTGCCCACCAGATGCCGGGATCCGGGTTGGTAGGCAGCCCTTCGTAAAGCAGCGAAGTGCAGCCACCGATCAACGGCCCGTACACGTTGTACGAATGGCCGACGGCCCAGCCGACATCGGAGGTGGAGAACATCACCTGTCCCGGCCTGCAGTCGAACACGGTTTCCATCGACTGCGCCATCGCCACGGCATAACCGCCGACATCGCGCTGCACGCCCTTGGGCTTGCCCGTGGTGCCGGAGGTATACAGCAGGTAGCTGGGCTCGCTGGATTCCAGCCACTGCACCGGCACGTCCACTCCACCGACTTCCGCGCGCAGGGTGGCGTAGTCCACGTCGCGCTCCGGCACGCGCGGTTCGGCGGGGTCCAGGCCGCGCGATACGATCAGCACGTGCGGCGGCGGATTGGCAGCTTCGGCGCACGCCGCATCCACCATCGTCTTGTAGGGAATCAGCTTGCCGCCACGCATGCCGGCATCGGCGGCGATCAGCAGCTTCGGCCTGGCGTCGTCGATGCGCAGCGCCAGGTTGTGCGCGGCAAAGCCACCGAACACCACCGAATGCACCGCTCCGATGCGTGCGCAGGCGAGCATGGCGAACACCGCTTCGGCCATGTTCGGCATGTAGATCACCACGCGGTCGCCATGCTTGACGTCCAGCTTCTGCAGCACGGCGGCGAAGTCGTTCACCTCGCGATGCAGCTGCCGATAGGTGATTTCCCGGGTGGTGTTGGTTTCGGTGGAGACCGCGACCAGTGCAAGCTGGTCGGGGCGATCAGCAAGGTGGCGGTCCACCGCGTTGTAGCAGAGATTGGTCTCGCCACCGACGTACCAGCGACGGAATGGCGGGTTGCTGTAGTCCAGCACCTGCTGCGGCGGCTTGTGCCAGTAGATGCGGCTGGCTTCCTCGCCCCAGAATGCCTCCGGCTCGTCTATCGAGCGTCGATAGGTTTCTTCGTAGTTCATGACACAGCCCTCCCAGACAAAGTCATGGGTTCGAGCATAGTGCGGTGATGGCGCGTGGGCCGCCCTACCTTGGTCGTAGGGCGGCGCATGTAGAGCGGGTC
>Ga0160468_100822_pt1 | contig 9955 bp, 10 predicted proteins | sample HID1972K_E11MG_FD_108234 | JGI IMG/M metagenome (GOLD analysis project Ga0160468, IMG submission 108234) | Enriched pill bug-associated microbial communities from UW Madison campus, WI, USA - HID1972K_E11 MG | ecosystem: Host-associated > Arthropoda: Insects > Digestive system > Unclassified ... | reverse complement strand
TCCTTGGCGATCTTCACCACGCTGATGCGCCGGTCGGCGAAACCTTCCGGTTGCTGGCCTCCCAGGTCGGGCTGGTACCAGTAAAGCGTCTCGCCGGCGAAGCTGTCCTTTTCCTGCCGCAGCGCGCGCGGCAGGCGGATGTCCGGATCGTTGCGTGTCAGCATCAGGCTCAATACTTCACGGCCATCGCCGGTGGTGGCGCTGCAGACGAGGAAATCGCCAGCAGCGCGTTCCTGCCACTGCAGGCTGCTGCTGCCCGGCAGGGCCGGGCAACGTGATGCGTCCTGCGCGACGACGGATGAGGCGACGGACATCAGGCACACGATGGCAACGGCAGGCCAGAGCTTCATTGGATCCCCCAGGATGGCAAGTCGATGGCGCCGCTGGCGTGGAATCGACGCGGTCGCCGGAGCGCCCGGGCAGTCCTGCCGGAGGCGCCGCCGACGACCCGCGCGTGCCAGCGGGAACCTCGTGGACCTTAACGGAACGTAAGCGAACGCACAAACGTCGTTTCACACGCAACCATTACGCCAGATGCGGGGATCTGGACCGTCAGGCCTGCGGATCGGCGGTCGCGCGATCCATCCAGCGGCCCAGCAGGCCACCGCATGCGCCACCAAGCAAAGGCGCGATCCAGAACAGCCACAGCTGGCTGGTGGCCGCACTGCCGGCGAACAGCGCCATGGCGGTGGAGCGCGCTGGATTCACCGACGTATTGGTGACGGGAATGCTGACCAGATGGATCAGGGTCAGTGCCAGGCCGATGGCCAGCGGCGCGAACCCCGGCGATGCCTTGCGGCTGGTGGCACCCATGATGATGATCAGGAACGCCGCGGTAAGGAGGGTTTCGCAGAGGAAGGCAGCAGCCAGTCCATAGCCGCCCGGCGACAACGCACCATAGCCGTTGCTTGCGAATGCACCGGCGCTGCCTGCATCGATGTGGAAGCCCGCAGCGCCGCCGGCGATCTGCAGCAGCGCATAGGCGGCCAGGATACCGCCCAGGACCTGGGCGGAAACATAGGGAACCAGGTCCCTGCCGGAGAAGCGGCCACCCACCCATAATCCCAGGCTGACGGCGGGATTGAAGTGGGCGCCGGACACATGGCCGAACGCATGGGCTGCGGTGAGTACGGCCAGGCCGAACGCCAGTGCGACGCCGAGGAAGCCGATGCCCAGCGGGTTGCCGTCACCGCCATGCTGGGCGGCCAGTATCGCGCTGCCGCACCCACCCGCCACCAGCCAGAAGGTGCCGAGGAATTCGGCGGCCACTCGTCTGCACATGCCCATCGCTGCAATCTCCAGAAAAACCGGCAGGGGCGCCGGAGGGCAGCGATTGCGGGGCTGCGGCAATGAAGCGGCTCTGAATGATTCCGGCGGTTTCAGCTGGCCGGCAACGGGATGAATTCGGTGTCGTCGCCCGGGATCGTGCCGAAACGGCCAGATTCCCAATCGTGCTTGGCCTGTTCGATGCGTTCCCTGGAGCTGGAAACGAAGTTCCACCACAGGTGGCGATGCCCATCGAGAGGCTCGCCCCCCATGAGCATGGCCTTGACCGGCGTCTTCGCACGCAGGCGCCCGCGCGCACCTTCGGCGGGCAGTATCAGGTGCTGCGCGGGCACGTCAACACCATCCAGCTGCGCCTGTCCTTCCAGGATGTAAACGGAGCGTTCGCGATGTCCGCTGTCGAGATCGATCTCCGCGTCGGCGGCGAGGTCGATGGCGACATTGAGCGTGTCGGCGAAGACCTTCACTGGCGATTCTTCGCCGTAGGCACGTCCGGCGATCACCCGCAGCCAGGCGCCATCACGGTGCTGTTGCGGCAGCGAATCGGCGGTGTGGTGGTGGAACGCGGGCTCCACCTCTTCATGGCTCCTGGGCAGGGCGATCCAGGTCTGCATGCCATGCAGCGGATGACCCTGCGCGCGCTCTGGCGGCGGCGTGCGCTCGGAGTGGGCGATGCCGCGGCCTGCGGTCATCCAGTTCACATCGCCCGGGCGGATCACCTGGTCGGACCCGAGGGAATCGCGGTGGCCGATGGCCCCGGACCAGAGGAAGGTGACGGTTGCCAGGCCGATGTGCGGGTGGGGGCGGACGTCGATACCGTGGCCGGGATGCAGCACGGCCGGTCCCATCTGGTCCACGAAGACGAACGGGCCGACGCTGCGGGCCTGCAGGGCAGGGATGGCGCGGCGGACCTGCAGGCCGCCGATATCGTGCACGCGCGGGGCGATGATGGTGGTCATGCGGGCGTTCTCGCTGGCAGGGACAGGTGTGCAGGATCGCATGCACGATCGGCCCGCACCGGCACCATCCGGGCAACAACCTGTTGCGGGCCCAGAACCGCCATGGTGACGGGAAACCACGTAGAGCGGCGCTCTGCCCCGCTGCGCGGCAATGCATCAGCCGGGCAGCGCCCGGCTCTACGATGCCATGACGCCAGGTCAGCGCAGCGTTTCCAGCAGCGTGCCGGCGTTTCCGTCGTTGGGCGCCACCGGTACCTGCAGCAGGCGGCCGAGCAGCGGGTAGACATCCACGTTGTCGAAGCCATCGATGGTCTGGCCCTGCCTGAACGACGGGCCGCGGGCGATGAACACCGCCCGCATGGAGGGCAGCGCATTGTCGTAGCCGTGCGAGCCACCGTCCTTCGGCGCGCGCCTGGCGATGCTTGCCCGGCTGAGGGCGTTCCAGCTTTCGTCCATCTGGCAGACGATGGACGGGATTCGTGGATTGCTGCCGTAGTGCCAGCGGGCCGGCAGCGCTTCCTTCTTCCAGCACTCGTAATGCGCGTGGCGTCCGATCAGCGCGCGGGCGGCGGCGTCCTCGTGGCCGGCAAGCGGCTCGAACCCGACCGACTGGCCGGCGCTGACATTGTGTGCCACGGCAGGGTCCACCATGTCCTCGATCGCGATGGACTGGCCCGCGGGTACCGGTGCCATGCCGTGGTCGGACACTACGATGACGTTGGTGCTGTCGGCCAGCCCGCGTTGCCGCAGTCCGTCCAGCACTTCACCGATCACCTGGTCGGCGCGTTCGATCGCGGCGGTGTACTGCGGCGAATCCGGGCCGTGCTCGTGACCGGCATGGTCCACGTGTTCCATGTACAGCGTGGTCAGCCGCGGCGCGTCCGCACCGGTCTGCTGCAGCCAGTCCAGCACGGTCCGCACCCGGTCTTCGAACGGCACGTTGGTATCGTATCGCCGCCACTGGCTGGGCTGGATGCCCTGCACCGGCGCTTCGCTGCCTGGCCAGGACCACGTCGCGGTGCGCACGCCGGCCTTTTCCGCTGCGACCCAGATCGGTTCGCCGCCCCACCAGGCCGATGTCGAAACCGCTTCCCGGTCACTCAGCTTGAAGGTGCCGAGTTCCGCATCGTCCATGCTGTTGTGGATGATGCCGTGGTGGTCCGGACGCAGCCCGGTGACGATGGTGTAATGGTTGGGGAAGGTCAGCGAGGGATAGGACGGTGTCATCCAGCGCGCGCGGACGCCCTCGTCGATGATGCGCTGGAGGTTGGGCGTGATGCCGCGATCAAGCGCGTCGGCACGCAGGCCATCGATGGAAACCAGCAGCAGCTTCGGCACTGGAGCGGTCGCCACGGATGGCGCATCAGCGGAGGCAGGGGCGCCACGGGGGGGCGAAGTGGTGCAGGCAGCCAGCGGCAGCAGCGCGGCCAGTGCCCAGGCAAGGCGTCGGTCAGTCATCGCCCCATTCTAGGGCGGGGCGATGACGTGCCCAAGACAACGAAAGTCATGGGCCCGAAAACAATGACGCCTGGCGCTGCTCCAGGCGCAGCAGCGCGGCCTTCGTCTCCAGGCCGCCACCAAAGCCGGTGAGCGAGCCATCGCGACCGATCACACGGTGGCACGGCAGCACGATCGGCAGCGGATTGCGGCCGTTGGCCGCGCCCACCGCGCGGGTCGCGGTTGGCTGCCCGAGATGCGTGGCCAGCTGCAGGTAGCTCCAGGTCTGGCCGAAAGGGATGCCTGCCAGCGCGTGCCAGACGCGCAGCTGGAACGGCGTGCCGCGTGGGGCGAGCGGCAGTTCGAAGGTGGCCCGCTCTCCGTGCAGGTACTGCAGCAGTTGCTCGCGAGCCTCGCGAAGCGGTGCAGGATCGGCGATCCAGTCCTCCCGCCCCCTGGCGTCGTGGCGGTTCTCGGCGAACAGGATGTGCGCCACCGCGTGGCCGTCGCCGGCCACGGTCAGGGGGCCGATGGGGGTATCGAAACGGTCGTAGTACAGCGTCATGGTCCGGCTCCAGGGGCAGGGGCGGAAAGGTGCCAGAGGTGCAGCACGGCATAGGCACGCCACGGTCGCCAGGCCTGCGAGCGTGCTTCTGCCTGGCGTTCGGTCAGGCGTTTGTCCGGTGTTCCCAGCATCTGCTGCAGCACCAGGTCGCCGGACGGGAACGCATCGGGCTGGCCGAGCGCGCGCAGTGCGATGTAATGCGCCGTCCATGCGCCAATGCCCGGCAGGGCGACGCAGCGCGCGATGAAGTCGTCCAGTCGCTGGCCGGCTTCAAAATCCAGCGTGCCATCGGCGCATGCGCGCGCAAGCGCCCGCAACGTCGCCGCACGCGTGCCTGGCAGTCCGATCGATTCCAGCGGCGCGTCGGCCAGGTGTGCCGGTGCCGGGAACAGCCGGTCCAGGCCTTCTGGCATGCCTGGCAGCGGTTGGCCATGCGCCTGCACCAGCCGCCGTGCCAGCGTGGTCGCGGCGGCGACGCTCACCTGCTGGCCCAGTACCGCGCGGACGGCGACTTCGAATCCATCCCAGCCGCCGGGCACGCGCAGTCCCGGGCGCTGGGCAATGCCCCGCGCCAGCAGCGGATCGGTGACCAGCGTGGCATGCACCTGGCGAAGATCCGCATCCAGGTCGAACAGATGGCGGACGCGGTGAACGATGCGCGGAATGTGACGCGGCTCGACTCCGTCCAGGCGCAGCTGCAGTTCGCTGCGTCGCGGGTCGGCGCTGACCTGCAGCAGGCCTGGACGATCCGCCGGGCCGAGCACGCGCTGGTAACTGTCCGGCCCGATGCGCTCGATGCCGGGAATCATGCGGCGATGCAGGAACTGCAGCATCAGGCCGAAATCCAGCGGCGGGCGGTACGCCAGGCGCAGCCGCAGGCCCGGATCGCGGGTACCGGCCAGGCGCGTGGCCGGCAGGCGGCGGATGGCGCCGGGTGGCATGCCGCAGCCGGCGGCGAAGGCATCGTTGAAGCGACGCAGGCTGTTGAAGCCGGACGCCAGCGCGACATCGGTGACCGGCAGGTTGGTTTCGCTGAGCAGTTGCCTGGCCTGCAGCAGGCGCTGGGTGGCATGCAGCTGCAGTGGCGCTGCACCCAGCGTGGCGACGAACAGGCGCTGCAGCTGGCGCGCACCGATGCCCACGCGCGCGGCCAGTGCGGCAACGCTGCGCTCCTGCAGGAACCCGGCCTGTATCAGTTCCAGGGCACGCTGCACGGCTTCCTGGCCATCGGGCTGGCGGGCGGCGGGGGACAGCTCCGGCCGGCAGCGCAGGCAGGGGCGATAACCCGCTGCGGCGGCAGCCGCCGCGCTGGGGTAGTAATGGACGTTGGACGGCTTCGGCGGTGGCGCCGGGCAGACCGGCCGGCAGTAGATGCCGGTGCTGGATACCGCGGTGAAGAACAGGCCATCGAAGCGCGCATCGCGCGCCAGTCGGGCGCGTTCGCAGGCGGCGGTGTCAAGGGCGGCAAGGAAGGACATGTGCACAGTCTAGGCGCGCCCGGTACGCCGGGCTCGCCATTTTCAGACATCAATGCAGGCCGGTCCGCCCGGTTCAGGAACGGTTGCCGCCGCAGCCGCCGCAGGCCCTAGACTGGAGCGGTGTTTTCCAACCGGTTTGCCTGCTTCATGTTGCCCAGACGGTGGTTGCCCCTGTTGTGCCTGGCCCTGGCGGCATGCAGCCAGCTGGAGAATCCCGGCAACGTCACGGCCAGCGAGGCCGCTACCCGCGCGCCCAGCGCCGATGGCGACCACATGGTGTCGATCAACGTGGCCGACGCGCCGCCGCCTTCGCCCCCGCCGCCCGGGAACCGCGCGGACCGGGCGTGGCCCGATGCGGTGCTGGAAAACGGCACCGCGTGGGTCAGCTGCAGCACCGATTACGCCGCCGACCCGGGCGATGGCGAGGTCCTGCAGGGGTTGCAGCGCGCACAGATCGAACAGGCGCTGCAGCCCTGCGCCGAACGCGGCCTGGTGCGCGTGCGCTACAGCGGCAAGATCAATCCCGGTTTCGCGGAACTGACCTGGCGACTGGCCGTCGTCGCCGATGCGATGGGCATCCGCAGGCGCATCCTGGACCTGGACTCCAGTGGTGGACAGGTCGAATCGGCCATCGTTGCCGGCGACAGCATCGGCGAGGCCGGGTGGACCATCTGGGTGCGCGAAGGGTCCATCTGCCACAGCGCCTGCGTATTCGTGCTGGCTGCCGGCGACAACCGGCTGGTGTCGGGCAAGGTCGGCATCCATCGGATGATGCGCATCAGTTCCAGGGCGACGTCGCGGGCCGAACTGAACCGCGAACTGCAGCAGGTATACGACGACGTCAAGGATTACCTGCAGCGCAATGGCGTGGCCGTCGGCGTCGCCGACCTGATGATGACCGTGCCCAACCGCAGCCTGCGCCTGCTGACCGCCGACGAACTGCGCCAGTTCGGCCTGGATGGCACCAACGCCGTGCAGGACGATCTGGAAAGGATCAGGCAGATGCGTGCCTGCGGCGATGATTTCGTGCGCCGCAAGGATGCCTTCCTGGTGGCCTTCGACCAGCAGTGCAAGCGTGATGGCGCCGAACTGGAGGCGGTGAATGCCTGCGGGCAGGCACTGAAGGAGCAGTTCGGCTTCCCGGACACCGCGTGCCCTGACGACAGTCCGCTGTCGGAGATCGACGTGGCGACGCTGCCGCCGTCACCGGGTGACAACGCGGCGGAATCGGCGCCGGGCGAACATCCGGCGGCCGGCGTGCCGGCCGATGGCGGACCCGAAGGAGCGGCGCAGGCGGATGCGGACGGCCGCGAGATGACCGGGACAGGGGTGAGCGGGCGTTGACGGGAGCCGCCCGGGGTGGCGTATGCTGGCCGGAAAATCAACGTTGCGGAGGTAAGCATGGAACGTTCCTCGCTGTCATCGCGCCCGGTAACCGCGCCCTCCCTGGCCCTGGACGACAGGCACGGCACGCGTGCTGACCGGGCAGCATCGGGCATGAAGCATCTTGCCCTGCTGTGCCTGCTGGTGGTGCCCGTCGTGGCACAGGCGCAGACACAGGGAGCCAACACGCACCACAGCGAGTCGACGATAAATCCTCGCCCGGATCCCGGTCTTTCGATGCACCGCACCGGGTTCGATGAGAGAACACTGCGCGAGAAGATGGCGCCTGCAGATCAGGATGCGGAGATGACCCGGGCCGCCCTGCAGGCGGCGCAGCTGGTCGATGCCAACCGTACCGGTGAACTCTGGGACGGTGCATCCAGCGTGGCCCGCAACGCGGTCGCGCGCGAGGCTTTCGTAAGCCAGATCACCGCGGAGCGGGGCAAGGCGGGAGCGCTGGTTGGCCGCGGCAAGCCCAGCGTCAGCCGCATGCGTTACGCCGCCGGTGCGCCGGTACCTGAAGGTGTCTATGTCAGCGTGGCATTTCCCACGCGCTTCGCCAACAGCCCTCAGCCGGTGCGCGAGCTGGTCAGCTTCCGCCTGGAGGACGACAAGGTGCTGCGCCTGACCGGATATGCACTGACGCCGCCCGCAGCATCGCCATCACGCTGAGGAGCACGCCAGCATGCCCACGGAACTGACCCTGCTGGCCTGGGCGATGCTGCTCGGGCTGGTGCATGTCTTCGCGGCATCCACCGCCGTCACCCGTGAACGTGGAATCGGCTGGAACGCATCGGCGCGCGATAAGCCAGCCCCGCCGCTGGGCCCGCTGGCGGGGCGCCTGTCGCGGGCGCAGGCCAATTTCTTCGAGACCTTCCCGTTCTTCGCGGCGGCCGCCGTCGCCGTGGTGGTGGCAGGGCGCAACGATGCCACCACCGCCCTGGCCGCCCAGGTGTATTTCTGGGCCCGCGTGGTTTACCTGCCGCTGTACGCGGCCGGGATTCCGTATGTGCGCAGCCTGGTGTGGCTGGTATCGCTGGCTGCGGTGGTGATGCTGGTGGTGACATTGCTGTAGCGCGCTGACGGTGCGCTGCTGATCCAGATCAAGGTCGTCGCCACGGCATGGACGCTATGCTGGCTGCGTAGACATCCAACGGAGCAGCGTGCATGCACAGGACCGACGTGGTGGTGGTGGGCGCAGGCCCGGTAGGGCTGTGCTTCGCCCGTGCCCTGGCCGATACCGGCCTGCGGGTGACCGTGGTCGAACCGCAGGCGCGCAGGTCGCTGGCCGAGGCCGCATGCGATGGTCGCGAGATCGCGCTGACCCATGCGTCGCGGCAGGTCCTCGAACGCCTCCAGCTGTGGCAGCGGCTTCCCGCAGGAGAAATCTCCGAACTGCGCGATGCGAAGGTGATGGATGGCGCGTCGCCATTCGCGCTCGATTTCGCCAGCGAACGCCGCGCGGGCGAGCCGCTGGGGTGGCTGGTACCCAATCATCTGATCCGCCGTGCGGCATGGGACGCGGTGCAGGACCAGCCTGGCCTGCAGGTGCTGGATGGACGCAGGGTAGAGGCCGTGGCGACCGTCGACGACGGCTGCAGGGTCCGCCTGGACGACGGTGGCAACCTGCATGCACGGCTGCTGGTAGCCGCCGACAGCCGCTTTTCCACGACCCGGCGACTGCTTGGCATCGGTGCTCGCATGCGTGATTTCGGCATGTCCATGCTGGTCTGCCGGATGCAGATCGAACGCGATCACCACCATACGGCCTGGGAGTGGTTCGGCTATGGCCGCACGCTGGCATTGCTGCCGCTCAACGACGGCCAGGCATCGGCGGTGGTCACCCTGCCGCCGGCGGAGGTGGAGGCACTGCTGGCGATGGACGACCAGGGCCTCGGCGAGGCCATCACCGGCTTTTTCAGGCATCGATTGGGGCGCATGCAGCCGACGGCCCGTCCACGCGCCTATCCTCTGGTCGGCGTATACGCCCAGCGGTTCGTCGCCAGGCGCGCAGCGCTGATCGGCGATGCGGCGGTCGGCATGCACCCGGTCACCGCGCATGGCTTCAACCTGGGGCTGGCCGGCCAGCAGCGGTTGGCCGACCTGCTGGCTGCACGGCAGGCGCAGGGCGGGGATATCGGCGATGCGGTGCTGCTTGCGCGTTACCAGCGCGGGCACCGGCTGGCCTCACGTCCGCTCTACGAGGTGACCAATGCCGTCGCCAGTGTCTACACCGACGATCGCGTCCCGGCACGCCTGCTGCGCGCGGCCGGGCTGCGGCTGGCGCAGGGCGTGCGTCCGTTCCGGCGGCTGATCGCCCACCATCTGACCCAGCCGGCAGGCGCATAGGCGCACAAGGCCGGCTCAGGCCAGTGCAAGCACGCGGATCAGGCTGTCGTTGAATTCCACCTGCTGGCCTGCGCGGATCTTGCAGGCCTTGCGCAGTTCCACCGCGCCATCGACCTGCACCAGGCCCTCGCTGATGGCCATCTTGGCCTCGCCGCCACTGCTGACGAGGTCAGTCAGCTTGAGCAGCTGCTTGAGCTCGACGTACTCGCCGTCGAGGTCGAATTCGAGGATCTGCATGGGATGTTCCGTTGGAAATGGAGGCCATTGTGCGGCCCCGGGGGACGCTTGCACAGCACCGCCCGATGCCGATGGCAGGCGCGCCTGAACGGGTGGCAGAGGATGTTGCAAGCAGTGTTCATGCAACCTGCTGTATCCTCTGCGCTCGACGAAATCTCGACGAAAGCGCCAGGGCACGCGATAGAAGGGCGCCCTACGCGCATACCACCCCTTTTTATCCGCCTGCCACGTTCGTGGCAGTGCCTTCGGAGTTTCCCATGTCC
>Ga0160468_100817_pt1 | contig 10013 bp, 9 predicted proteins | sample HID1972K_E11MG_FD_108234 | JGI IMG/M metagenome (GOLD analysis project Ga0160468, IMG submission 108234) | Enriched pill bug-associated microbial communities from UW Madison campus, WI, USA - HID1972K_E11 MG | ecosystem: Host-associated > Arthropoda: Insects > Digestive system > Unclassified ... | reverse complement strand
TCAGCGCCGCGGCGCTGCTCGGCCCTCCGCAGGTGCACCGATCGTCTGCTCAAGCCAGCGCTCGCTTTCGGCCAGCATGGTCATGATCGATTCGCGTGCGCGATACGCATGCGACTCGTTCGGCAGCATCACCAGGCGCGCCGTGCCGCCCAGGCCCTTCACCGCCGCGAACATGCGCTCGCTCTGCATGGGGAAGGTGCCGGAATTGTTGTCGTCCACGCCGTGGATGAACAGGATCGGATCCTTGATGTCACCGGCGTAGTTGAACGGCGACATCTTCAGGTAGGTATCCTGCGCCTGCCAGTAGTTGCGCTCCTCGGCCTGGAACCCGAAGGGCGTGAGCGTACGGTTGTAGGCACCGCTGCGTGCGATGCCCGCCTTGAACAGGCGGCTGTGCGCCAGCAGGTTGGCGGTCATGAAGGCGCCATAGGAATGCCCGCCGATGGCGATATGGTCGCGGTCGGTCACGCCGCGCCGCACCACTTCATCCACCGCTGCCTGTGCGTTGGCGACGAGCTGTTCAAGGTAGGTGTCGTTCGGTTCCTTGTCGCCTTCGCCGATGATCGGCATCGTCGGACTGGCCAGCACCACATAGCCCCTGGCCAGGAAGGCCTGCGGCCCCCAGTAGCTGATCGCGTTGAAACGATAGGGCGAATCCGTGACCTGGCTGGCCGCTGCCGCGCTCTTGTACTCACCCGGGTAGGCCCACATCAGCAACGGCCGCGGACCATCGCGTTTCGGATCATAGCCAGGTGGCAGCAACAGGGTGGCGGTCAGGTCCACGCCATCCTTGCGCTTGTAGCGGATCTGTTCCTTGGCCACGCCCCGCAGCTGCGGCAGCGGATGTTCAAAACGGGTCAGCGCGCGCGGGGCCGCATCACCACCGGCAACCGGCTGTACGAAATAATTCGCCGGCTCTTCCGGGCTTTCACGGGTGAACAGCAGCGACGAAGCATCGTCGCCCAGCAGGGCGATCGGCTGCGAATAGGTGGGCGCCTGCGAATGGAACAGGCGGGTTGCCTTGCCGCTGGCCAGTTCGTAACGGTCCACGAAGGGTCGGTCGCCCTCCGGCGAGGCGCCCGCTCCATAGAAGAAGATGCTGCCGCCATCGGTGCTGGTCTGCAGCAGTGCACGGCCGCTGTCGTCGCGCAGCACGCCCGGCTTGCCCGGATCGCTGTAACGGTCCTGCGCATCGCGGTCGAACAACAGCTTCGGCTCGGTCGACGATTCATCCGGCGCGATCAGCCAGGTTTTCGTACGGCGGTTTTTCCACCACGATTCATTGAGCAGCGCCAGATCGCCGCGCCCCCAGGTAATGCCGGCGAAACGGCTGCCCAGGCGGGCCAGGGTCACCGGCGGCCTGTCGAACGGCGCCACCTGCATGAACACCGCATCGCGGATCGCCGCATCGCGGTTCGGGTCGCCACCATCCTGCGCCTCGGCCCAGACCAGGGTGGCCGGTACATCGGCGCGCCAGCCGATATCGCGTACGCCGGTGACTTCGGCATCGTTGCCGGTCGGCAGGCCTTCCACCAGCGGACGCACGGCGACGGTATGCACCAGCGTGCCGGCACGGTCCAGCACTTCGATACGGCGCGGGAAGCTGCTCACCGGCACCACGTACGAATACGGCCGCTGCACGCGCTGGCTGAGCAGGAACCGGCCATCCGGGGACAGCTCCAGGCCAAGGTAGACGCCGGCCACGCCAACCGCACGCGACTGGCCGTCCAGGCCGACCTCCATCGGCTGGGCGGTGGCGTAGTAATCGAACACGCGCGCATCGGCTTCGTTGCGCAGCAGGTCCTGGTAGGTGCGGATGGACACCACGCCGGTGCCTTCACTGGTCTGCTGCACGGCCGGGCCGGTCGGGGTCACATTACCCGACGGCGGTGCGCCCGCGCCGGCCATGCGGCTCATGACCAGCAGGCCGCGACTGTCCGGCAGCCACTGGTAGCCATCGCCGAGCACGGTGTTCAGCTCGCCGCGCAACCGGCGCGCCGTAGCGGCAGCCACGTCCACCAGCCACAGTTCGTTGGCGCCGGTGGCCGCATCCACCTGGTTGAAGGCGAGCCATTTCTGGTCGGGCGACCAGGCCAGGCTGGCCACGGAAAGCTGCGCGGGCAGGCCGCTGATCTGCCGCTCCCTGCCGTCGTCGATGCCCAGCAGCCACAGCCTGGCGCCATGGTTGAAACGGCTGTCGGAGAACGTGCGCGGGTTGATGCGGCGACCGGCGAGCTTCAGTTCCGGCTGCGCCACCACCTCGATGGACGGCAGCGACGGCATCTGCAGCATCGCCGCGACATCGCGCCGCGGTGACAGGAACAGCGTCGGTGCACGCGGCTGGTCCACCACGGCCTGCAGCGCCGCCGAAGGCAACTGGTAGCCGGCGGCTGTCCGGGCCGCCGTGGGCGCCGTGGCCTCGGCCCAGGCGGCCGGTACGACCGCCAGCAATGCCATCGACAGGACCGCACCGGTCCAGCGTCCTGTACGGCGCACGCGCTTGCTCATGACCATCCCTTCGCTGCAGGTGAATACCCGACCTTAACAGCCGCCGCGCCTTTCACCCCCTGCCGATGGTTGGGCATGGCGCAGGCGGCGATATAATGGGCGTCTCCCCCGCCGAGGGGCGCTGCGACCGGAGACTCCCGGCCAGGCTCGGAGGGTGGCGATGCACAACGGCGCCCGGCCAGATGCGAGCACACGCTCGCCCACAACCGGAGCTTTCAATGAACGCTGTTGCCAGGACCTTCTCCACCGAAGGTGATTACAAGATTGCCGATATTTCGCTGGCCGACTGGGGCCGCAAGGAGCTGGACATCGCCGAGCACGAGATGCCGGGCCTGATGTCGATCCGCCGCAAGTACCAGGCCGAGCTGCCCCTGAAGGGCGTGCGCGTGACCGGTTCGCTGCACATGACCATCCAGACTGCGGTGCTGATCGAAACCCTGAAGGACATCGGCGCCGACGTGCGCTGGGCGTCCTGCAACATCTTCTCCACCCAGGACCATGCCGCCGCCGCGATCGCTGCGTCGGGCACCCCCGTGTTCGCCTGGAAGGGCGAGACGCTGGAAGAATACTGGGACTGCACGCTCGACGCGCTGACCTTCACCCTGGCCGACGGCACGCTGACCGGTCCGGAGCTGGTGGTGGACGACGGCGGCGACGTCACCCTGCTGATCCACAAGGGCTACGAGCTCGAAAACGGCAGCACCTGGGTCGATGAAAAGGCTTCTTCGCACGAAGAACAGGTCATCAAGAACCTGCTCAAGCGCGTGCATGCCGAGCGCCCGGGCTACTGGACCCGCGTGGTCAAGGACTGGAAGGGTGTTTCCGAGGAAACCACCACCGGCGTCCACCGCCTGTACCAGCTGGCCCAGGCCGGCACGCTGCTGATCCCGGCGATCAACGTCAACGATTCGGTCACCAAGAGCAAGTTCGACAACCTGTACGGTTGCCGCGAGTCGCTGGCCGATGGCCTGAAGCGCGCGATGGACGTGATGCTGGCCGGCAAGGTCGCGGTGGTCTGCGGTTACGGCGACGTGGGCAAGGGCTGCGCCGCTTCGCTGCGTGCCTATGGCGCCCGCGTGGTGGTCACCGAGATCGATCCGATCTGCGCCCTGCAGGCGGCGATGGAAGGCTTCGAAGTCAACACCATCGAGTCCACCCTGGGCCGCGGCGACATCTACGTCACCACCACCGGCAACAAGGACATCATCCGCATCGAGCACCTGAGCGCGATGAAGGACCAGGCCATCGTCTGCAACATCGGCCACTTCGACAACGAGATCCAGGTGGATGCGCTCAATGCGCTGGACGGCGTGCAGAAGATCAACATCAAGCCGCAGGTGGACAAGTATGTGTTTGCCAATGGCAATGCGATCTTCCTGCTGGCCGACGGCCGCCTGGTGAACCTGGGCTGCGCCACCGGCCATCCGAGCTTCGTGATGTCCAATTCGTTCGCCAACCAGACGCTGGCGCAGATCGACCTGTGGGCCAACAAGGACAGCTACGAGAAGAAGGTCTACCTGCTGCCGAAGAAGCTGGACGAGGAAGTGGCGCGCCTGCACCTGGAGAAGATCGGCGTGAAGCTGACCACGCTCAGCCAGGAACAGGCCGACTACATCGGCGTGCCGGTGGAAGGCCCGTTCAAGCCGGATCATTACCGCTACTGATGGCGTGGATTGCCGGCCAGCGGCCGGCACTACCGGGTCATGTGCACCGGACGGGCGCCCTTACGGCGCCCGTTCTGTTTCGGGCAGCGTCGGGCCTGGCTGGCAGCCGGCTTCCCGACGACCGTAGCCCCGGTCAAGACGCATGGTTCCGGCGCGCTAACATTCGCCCATGACCCCGGCCGTCAACCTGCTCAGGCGCGAGAAGATCGCCCACACCGTGCGCAGCTATGCGCACGACGAGCATGCCGGTTCCTTCGGCGCCGAGGCCGTGACGAAGCTGGGCCTGGACGCAGCACAGGTCTTCAAGACGCTGCTGGCCAGCGCTGGAACGCACGAGCTGCTGGTGGCCATCGTGCCGGTCGCCGGCCAGCTGGACCTGAAGGCGCTGGCGCAAGCAGCGGGTTGCCGGAACTGCGCGATGGCCGATGTTGATGCCGCACAGCGCGCAACCGGTTACCTGGTGGGCGGCATCAGCCCGCTGGCGCAGAAAAAACGCCTGCGGACCTTCATCGACAGCAGCGCACAGGCGCTGGCAACGCTGCATGTCAGCGCAGGACGACGCGGGCTGGAAGTGGAATTGTCGCCTGCGGATCTGGCGCGATTGACAGGCGCGGCCTTCGCCCCGATCGGCAGCGCGCGTTGCCCCTGAAATCCGCATACTGGTGGTGACGACCCTGATGGGTGACGACCAACGGTCGTCACCCACGTTCATGAAGTTGCCGGGCAGCGCCCGGCACTACGAAAACATCATGGCCGCCAGTTGGCGTTGTTCTGCCAGAACTCCACGGACCGTACATAGGCGTCGCGATCCAGCGCCACGCCGGAGCCCCCCTCCTCCACACCCAGCGCATTGCGCATCATGGTGATGGGCGCCATCGGCACTTCTTCCGGCTCGGCGGTGTAGATGCAGCCGACGATGCCCCAGTCCGCATCGATCGGCGAGCCTTCCCTGGCCAGTTGCCCGGCGCTGTACAGGATCACCACCAGATAGTTCGCCACCGGCGATTCCACGCCTTCGAACCAGCGCACCAGCACCGGCAGTTCCTCGCGGTTGCGCGCCTCATACCCGCTGCGCAGCAGGTGCCGGTTGGCGTCGGTGATCGGCACCGTAAGGCAGCGCGTGCTGGTCCAGTTCTCATACACGAACAGCTTGCAGAACGGTGCGTAGCCTTCCAGCACCTTCAGCGGTTCGTGCGTGTTGAGATGCTGTACGAACTGCTCCGCACTGCAGTCCTGGAGGGTGTTGGCACGCGGCGTGCGCGGGAACAGGCGCGGACGGGCGAATTCGGTAAGGACGATGGACATGGTTCGATTCTAGCAAGCAGGCGCTACGGCGCCATGCGCTCGCGCAGCTCGCGTGCCTGCCGGCGCGATACCTCGACGTGACTGCCATCGTCCAGCATCAGCTCGTAACCATCGCCTACGGAGGGCTCCACCGAACGTACCCTGCGCAGGTTCACCAGGGTATTGCGGTTGGCGCGGAAGAAAAGCTCCGGTGGCAATCGCGCTTCCAGCGTGCTCAGGCTGCGCGCAAGCAGCGCCGCCTGCTCACCGAACCACACCCGCGTGTAGTTGCCATCCACCACCAGCCGGCGGATCTCCGCCAGCGCCACGAACCAGCACCGTTCGCCATCGCGCAGGAACACCTGGTCCTGCGCGGCGAGCAAGGCGCGCTGCCCCTCCACCGGCGCGCCACGACGCTCGCGGGCGCGCTGCAGCGCCTCCTGGAGCCGCGCCGCCTCCACAGGCTTGACCAGGTAATCCAGTGCGTTGGCCTGGAACGCACGCACCGCATAGGCATCGTAGGCGGTGACGAACACCACCAGCGGCACCGTTTCCAGTCCCTCCAGTAGATCGAAGCCGCTGCCCGAGGGCATCTGCACATCCAGCAGCACCAGGTCCGGCCGCAGGCGGATGATCGCCTCGCGCGCGGCGGGAACATCATCGGCCTCGCCAACACACTCCACCCACGGCCATGCGGCCAACAGCGTGCGCAGTTCCTGCCTCGCCAGGCGGGCATCATCGACGATCAGTACACGCAGCTCGCTGCTCATTGCGGAATCTCCAGTACGGCGCGCATCCGATCACCCTGCGGCTGCAGCTCGAAACGTCCACGGGTACCCGCAAGCTGCGCACGCAGGTAGGCCAGGCCGACACCATGACCGCAGGCGCCTGCGCCATGACCCTGCGGATTGCAGACTACCAGACGCAGCACGTCGCCCTCCATTCCGGCCTGGATGCGCAGCTCTCCACCGCCGGGACGGACGGCGATGCCATGCTTTATCGCGTTTTCCACCAGCAGCTGCAGCGCCATGGCCGGCAGCTGCGCGTCACCGCATCCCGGTGCGATGTCGGTCGCTATCCGCAGGCGGTCCTCGTAGTGCACCGATTCAATGGCCAGGTAATCGCGGACCACCGCCAGCTCCGCATCCAGTGCCACCCGCTCGGCAGCGCCATGTTCCAGCGCATGCCGCAGCGTGCGCGACAGGCGGGTGACCATCTCCCGCGCGCGCTCGGGATCTTCATGGATCAGCGCGCGCAGGTTGTTCAGGGCGTTGAACACGAAGTGTGGGTTGAGCCGTGCGCGCAGTGCATCGCGCTCCAGCGCGCTGCGTGCGGCCTCCGCGCGCAGGTGCGCCAGTTCGGCACGACGGGCGCGACGCAGGCTGTGCAGTCCTGCCCACACACCGGTCCACAGCGTCAGCATGATGGCCGTATTGATCCAGTACACCATCGCCGCCGCAGGACGATAATCCGCCTTGCTGCCGGCCAGCTGTACCCATCCGTGCTGCAGCGCTGGAACCAGCGCAGCGGCCACCGCCAGCTGCGCCAGCGTAGCCCCTGCCAGCACGCCGAAGCCCAGCCGGCACAGCAGCAGCGGCGCACTGCCATCCCACCAGGGCCAGCGTATCGCCACGGCCCGAAGCGCGCCGCTACAGAGCCACAACGCCATCGCCAGGACCCCGCTGATCAGCACGATGCCGCTGCTGATGCCGCCGGCAAGGGCATGCCCGAGGAACAGGCTGAAGACAGCGTAGCCGAGCCATGCCAGTGCGTTGAGCAGCCAGAAGCGCAGATTCGACGTGGATTCGTGCATGTCCTGTCCCGGGCGAGGTAGCAGCGCCTGCTCAGCGCGCGTCGGCAAGGAAGCCAGCCACCTGCTTCTGCAGCCACTGCGGATCATCCCACATCAGGAAGTGGTGGCCTGCCCTGCTCATCTCGATGCGCACACCGTCCAGCTTCGCGTACTGGCCCTGGAAGATCGCCTTCGTCGAGGCCTCGGTGGCGCCGAAGGCCTGGTAGGCCGCCCAGCTGCCCAGCACCAGCACCGGCGAACGGATGGCCCCGAGCTCACCACGCAGGTCGTGCACGAGCATGGAATGCATGGCGTCGGCGGTGGTCTGCCGATCACTGGCGCGCCCCCAACGCAGCAGCTCGGGAAGCCGTGCGGAGTCGGTGGTCATGCCCTTCATGGCAGCGTCGGCCTGTGCCTGGTAGCTGGCATCGTCTGCGGCGAGCATGCCCTTGCGCATCTGCGCGGCCATCGGCGCCACGCTGTCCGCAGTGGCGTTCGGGTCCTGGATCGCCGCGTAGAACGGCAGCGAGTCCACGATGACCAGCGGGCCCACGGTGCCGGGGGCCTTGATCGCCATCTGCAGGGCCAGCACGCCACCCAGGCTGTGGCCGACCACGGCGGGTTTTTCCAACGGCTGCTGACGGATGTAGGCCAGCAGCTCATCGCGCATGGCCGGCAGGAAGTCCGTTGCCCGCGGGTCCGCCGCAGCAGCACCGGCAAAGCCCGGCAGCTGCACCAGATGACACTGCACGTGCAGCGCCGCGCAGGTATCGCGCCACACATCGGCGGAACTGTTCAGGCCGGGAATCATCAGCACCGGGCGGCCCGTGCCGACCACCTCTACCTGTATGTGACCGGGCTCGCCGATACCCTCGGCATGCCCCTTGGGGGCGAATGCAAGCATCGCCACGAAACCGGCCATCAGCAACGGGGCGACGCTTTTCACCTGCTGCGACCACGAACGGATATTCATCTGGCTCTCCTTGCGGTTGGGTGTGAGGACAGCCTGCCCGCAGGCACGCGTGCACGGGTGGAAAACATGAGGAGCGGCTGCCAGGGCGGGCGAACGGCGGTCTGCAGGGAAGCGCGGGCGGCGGGCGGGGTCCGGCACCCCGAAGGCCTGCGCCGGATCGACGATGGCACATGCGCATCTGTTGCACATCCATCTTGATGAAGCGATATACTTTCCGCACGTTCCCGCCGGCCTCTTTCACCATGACCGCCCTGAGCTTCGAGTTCTACCCACCCAAGACCGACGAACAGCGTGCCCAGCTGGATCGCACCGCCAGCAAGCTGCGTGCGTTCGGGCCGGAATACGTATCCTGCACCTTCGGCGCGGGCGGCTCCACGCTCAGTTACACCTCTGAAACCGTTCGCCATCTCAAGCAGCACCACGGCTTCGAAGCGGCGCCGCACCTGTCCTGCGTCGGCGGCAGCCGCCAGGAAATCCGCGAACTGCTCAAGCTCTATCGCGCCATCGGCTGCCGGCGCATCGTCGCCCTGCGCGGCGACCTGCCATCGGGCATGGGCCATCCGGGCGACCTGCGCTATGCCGCCGAACTGATCGCGTTCATCCGCGCCGAGCACGGCGATGCATTCCGCATCGAAGTGGGCGCATACCCGGAAACCCATCCCCAGGCCAACGATGCGCTTGCCGACCTGAAGTATTTCAAGGCCAAGGTGGACGCCGGTGCCGATGCGGCGATCACCCAGTACTTCTACAACGCCGACGCCTATTTCCATTTCGTGGAATCGGTGCAACGGCTGGGGGTCACGATACCGATCGTCCCGGGCATCATGCCGATCTCCAATTTCAGCCAGCTGCGGCGCTTCTCCGAACAATGCGGCGCGGAAATTCCGCGCTGGATCGCCCGCAGGATGCAGGCCTACGGCGACGACAGCGAATCCATCCGCGCGTTCGGTGCGGAGGTGGTCGCACAGCTATGCCAGCGCCTGGTCGACGGCGGCGCGCCGGGCCTGCATTTCTATACGCTCAACCTGGCCAGGCCAACCACTGCGGTATTGAAACTGCTGCGCGGCTGAGCAGGTATTCATTCCTCCTGCATCGGCTTGCACGCTACCCTGCAGGCATGAGATCCAATCTGTTGTTTCCCGTGCTTGCCGCCCTGCTGCTGGCCTGCCTGCCGACGTTCGTGCACGCGCAGGGACAGCGCCTGAACCGCTGCACCGATGCCAATGGGCAAAGCGTCTATACCGACCGGCCATGCGAAATGCTCGGTGCCCATTCGCGCATGCCGGCACCGGCGGCCGCGTCATCGGGCAGCACGCTGGACCGCGACACGCTGGGTGCGCGCTGCCCCCGCCGACTCAGCGAACTGGTGGGTGCGCTGCGCAGCGCGGTGGCCGCCAACGACGTCAACCGGCTGTCGTCGCTGTATCTGTGGGGATCGGTTTCCGATGCCGGCGCGAACCGGGTGCTGGGGCAGCTGGAATCCATCGCTCGGCGGCCGCTGGTGGATATCGCGCCGGTCTATCCGCAACGGGAACAGCCAACCGCAGACCCAGCGGAAGGCGCTGGAACGCCAGCGACCATCGATGATGGTAGCGAGCCCAGCCCGCCGCGCCCGGTGGCGTTGCGACTGGAACAGGTGCTGCCGGGCACGGCAACGCCATCGCGCAGCGTGGTGGGCCTGCGCCGGCAGCATGGATGCTTCTGGATCACCCTGTAGGTGCCTGGCCCTGCCCGGTTGCCATTGATTGCGCGGTTGCCGGCCGGCGGCCGGCACTACATGGTCAGGCTCTGC
>Ga0160468_100809_pt1 | contig 10107 bp, 6 predicted proteins | sample HID1972K_E11MG_FD_108234 | JGI IMG/M metagenome (GOLD analysis project Ga0160468, IMG submission 108234) | Enriched pill bug-associated microbial communities from UW Madison campus, WI, USA - HID1972K_E11 MG | ecosystem: Host-associated > Arthropoda: Insects > Digestive system > Unclassified ... | reverse complement strand
CGACGATGACCAGCGCGCCGCCGGACAGCGCCTTGCGCAGCTTTTCATCGATCAGCAGCGTGCGGATCGCGGTGCCGTCGCTGAACCGGTATTCGCTGTCGCCGGCATGCGGCACCGCATGCGTCTGGATGATCTGCCGCGCCTGCGCCTTCTGTTCCAGCGCGCGCGCCTGGGCGTTGCGTTCGGCGGCCAGTGCGCGGTCGCGCTCGGCCTTCTGCAGGCGCGCCCGTTCAGCCTCGCGCTGGACCTCCGCCGACAATGCCGGCGCCTTGCCCTGGCGGGCCTTGGCCTGCTCCCGGGCGGCAGCGCTGGCCTGCGATTTCTTCGCCAACCCGGCCTTGAGCAATTGTTCCTGCAGCGCGTTCGGCTTTGCCATGGTCCTGCCTGCAACTGGTCTATCGTAGGGGTTCCCATGATACCGGAGCACCGCCTGCCCCATGCCTGTCCTGAAGTACCTCACCGGCTACCCCGAGCCCGTGCTGGCCCAGGTCCGCCAGCTGCTGGCCGAGGACCGTCTCGGCACGCTGCTGCAACGGCGGTATCCGGACATGCACGAGGTGCGCAGCGACCGCCAGCTGTACGACTACACCCAGGACCTGAAGGACCGTTTCCTGCGCCAGTCGGCCAGGCTGCACAAGGTGTGCTACGACAACCGCCTGGAAGTCATCAGGCATGCGCTGGGCATGCACACCGCGGTGTCGCGGGTACAGGGCAGCCGGCTCAAGGCCAGCCGCGAGATCCGCGTGGCCAGCGTGTTCCGCCAGGCCCCGGCCGCCTTCCTGCGCATGATCGTGGTGCACGAACTGGCGCACCTGAAGGAAGCCGAGCACAACAAGGCCTTCTACCAGCTGTGCCAGCACATGGAACCGGACTACATGCAGCTGGAATTCGATACCCGGCTGTACCTGACCGAACTGTCGCGCCGCAACGACTGAAGCGGCGATCTGCCGTGGCAGTTACACTGCGCGCCCATCGAGATCCCTGCGCCATGCTCCCCATCCGTCTGGACAAACGCCTCGCCCAACTGCTCGGCTGCCCGCGCGGCGAAGCGCGCCGCTACATCGAGGGCGGCTGGGTGCGCGTGGATGGCGAGGTCGTCGAACAACCGCAGGCAGCAGTGACCACCCAGTCCATCGAGGTGGATCCGGCCGCGCGCGACGAACGTGCTGAACGGGTGTCGATGCTGTTGCAGAAGCCGTCCGGCATGCCGGCCGACGCGCTGTGCGCCCAGGTCACGCCCGCATCGCGCAGCCCGCTCGATGCCAGCGGCATGCGCCCGCTGCAGCGGCATTTCCACGGACTGCAGCTGGCCGCATCGCTGCCTGCGCAGGACAGCGGCCTGGTGGTGGTCAGCCAGGATCCGCGCATCCTGGCCCACCTGCAGCAGCAGCTGTCGCGCACCGAACAGGAGTTCCTCGTCGACGTGCAGGGGGAACGCGCGTTGTGGGACATCGCACGGCTGCAGGCCGGGCTGCAGGAAAACGGCCGCACGCTCGGCGGCTGCCGGATCAGCTGGCAGAGCGAACAACGGCTGCGTTTTGCCGGCAAGGGCCTGCATCCGCGCATGTTGCGCGATGCCTGCGCGGGTGCCTCGATGCAGGTGGCCGGCATCCGTCGGCTGCGGATCGGCCGGGTGGCGCTCGGCCCCCTGGTTCCGGGGCAATGGCGCTACATGGGCGTGGACGAGCGCTTCTGAGCACGCACTGGGCGTGCGCGGGATGGCCGGTTAGCATCACCGCATGACCCGAACGAAACCTCTCTGGCGGCGGCTGGCGCGCTGGCTGGCCATCATCCTGGGCCTGCTGGTGCTGCTGGTCCTGTCCGGCCTGCTGCTGGCCGACCACCTGACCCCGCAGGCACGCGGGGAGCCGTCCAGCGTGTTGTCGCCGCGACCGGCAGAAACCCGGATCGACCGTGAGTCCATGGCGTTGCAGGCCGCGCATCCCGGGCAGTCCGGCGTGGCCTTCCTGTCCGATGGACTGGATGCCTTCGCGGCGCGTTCGGTGATCACCGAACGCGCCGAGCGCAGCCTGGACCTGCAGTACTACATCTGGCACGACGACCTGATCGGCCACCTGATGGCCCGCGCGCTGCACGATGCAGCCGAACGCGGCGTGCGCGTGCGCATCCTGCTCGACGACATGAACGCGCAGGACAAGGACGCGCTGATGATGGCGCTCGATACCCATCCCAACATCGAGATCCGCCTCTACAACCCCTTCCGCAACCGCAATGGCCTCTGGCGCATGGTGGAAATGGTGCAGCGGGTGTTCTCGATGAACCACCGCATGCACAACAAGAGCTGGATCGCCGACGGCCGTGTGGCCATCGTCGGCGGCCGCAACATCGGCGAGGAATACTTCAGCGCGCGCGCCGACGTGAACTTCCGCGACCTCGACCTGCTGGTCGCCGGTCCGGCGGTGAGCGAGGCCAACCGCATATTCGACGACTTCTGGAACAGCGAGGCCGCCGTGCCGATCGCCGCGCTGGCCTTCCACACGCCGGCCGAGCTGCGGCTGTTGATGCGCGAATCGGACAACGAGGCGCAGCGGGATGTCGCCGGCCCGTACCTGCGCGAAGTGGATGCCTCGCGCAGGCGCGCCCAGGCAAGCGCATCGCCGCTGCACTGGAGCAGCCATGTACGCATCGTTTCGGATCCACCGATGAAGCACCGGCGCGACGACCAGCAGGACTGGCTGGTCACCCGGCTGGCGCGCATGCTCGGTGCGAGCAGGGAGAAGGCACTGCTGATCTCACCCTACTTCGTGCCCGGTGACGAAGGCCTGCGCGGACTGTCGGCGCTGCGTTCCCGCGGCGTGCAGGTGGGTGTGGTCACCAATTCGCTGGCGGCCAACGACGTGGTGGCCGTGCATGGCGGCTACATGGGCTATCGCGCGCCGCTGCTGCGGGCGGGCGTGCAGGTATACGAACTGAAGGCGAACGGGCAGGCCACCGGCTCCGGACTGTTCGGCAGCAGCGGCGCCAGCCTGCACACCAAGGCCTTCGTGCTGGACGACCGCCGCGGCTTTGTCGGTTCGTTCAACCTTGATCCGCGTTCGGCCTACCTCAACACGGAAATGGGGGTGGTCTTCGACGATCCGGCCATGGCCAACCAGCTGACCGCTGAGTACCTGCGCCTGGCCAGCCCGGAACAGAGCTGGTGGCTGGCGCTGGACCGGCACGGCGACGTGCGCTGGCTGGACCGCGAAGGCAGCCCGGCCTGGATCGCCACCGAACCGGACAGCAGCTGGCGCCTGCGTACTGCGGCCCGGATCATCAGCTGGCTGCCGCTGGAATCGCAGCTTTGACCATTGCCGGGTCTTGACCGGCGGGTTCTGTCGGGTTGCCGGCCAGAGGCCGGCACTACACGGTGTGTGGGGTTGCCGGCCAGAGGCCGGCACTACGCGGTATGGGGGGATGCCGGCCAGAGGCCGGCACTACGCGGCGTACCGGTTGTCGGCCGGCGTTATGCGTGGCCGTGTTCGTCGTCGCCGATGGTTTCCACGGGACGGCCATGCAGCCGGCGCCATATCCACAGCAACGCATGTGCAGGGGTGCCGGGAATCCGCTCCAGCCAGGCCATCGCCTGGCCCTGGCCGATATGCCCATGCCGGCACAGCAGGCTGGCGGTGGCGGCGGCACGTGCCAGCCGCAGGCTGAGCGCCAGGCCGCTTGATGCCTGCGGCGCATGCAGCGTTTCGTGCACGCGCTGCGGCAGTTCCCATGCCATCGCGATGCGCTGTGCCACCGGCAGGGTCCATTGCCGCAGCACTGCCTCGGTGGTTGGATAATCCAGTCCAGCCTGCAGGGCAGCGGCCTGCTGCTGCAGCTGCTTCATCACCAGCGCAGCTCCCAGTCCCTGGGTAAGTCCCAGCCACTGGGCGGCGAACGGATCATCGCCGGTCACCGTGCGCGCGTGGTCCGCCGCCGCCCGGGAGGCCAGCAGCGCATGCTCCCAGATCACGCCACTGAACCGCGGGAAGACGTCGCAGTCCACCTGCATCACCGGCTGCACCAGCACCGCGCTGATGATCTGCCGGATGCCATCGGTGCCCACCAGCGTCACCGCGCGCTGCAGGCTGTCCACCGCCCGCTCCTGGACCCGGAAGGCAGGGCTGTTGGCGATGCGCAGCAGGTTGCCCGCCAGTACCGGATCCTGGCCGATGATCGAGGCGATCATGCGCGCCGATGCATCCGGCTCGTTCACGCTGTGGATCAGCTGTGGCAGCAGCTGCGGACGTCGTGGCAGCTGCCGTGCGCTCCAGTCGCGTTCCTGCAGCGCGCGCGACGTGGCGTCCTGCAGCGCCGTGTCGACGGCCCCGCTGCCCTGTGACATCGGATGCAGGGCAAGCGCATACAGGCTGGAATGCAGCCTCGCCTCCGTGTCATCGATATCATCCACGGTGGACTGCACCGGCGCTACGCGACCGGCCTCGGCAGGCGCCGGCGTGCCCGGCCGCGGTACGGCACGGTGGACAGGACGGCCACGCAGCCAGTCACGGCAGCGCTGCCACAGACCCGCAGGGATCGCGCTCACCGCATCCTCCGCGACATCACCCTTCCACCCGCATCCAGCACGCCGCCCTCCCTGTCCTTTCCGTGCGGGGAATTCCGCCATGCGTGCAGCATCGGCACGCGCTTCAGGTTCTTTAATCCTTCACGCCATGCCGGCCTGGAGCCGCCTGCACACCCGCCATGCGGTAATGCACTAGAATGGCCCCGCGCGACCCGTCCCCAGCCCGGACGATGTCGCTTTTTTTGTTTTCAGCCACTCACAATGCTGGCATGTTCGTAGTGGTTCGCCGCTGTTCATGCCAACGGAGCTGCCATGATCTTCGAAACCCTCGCAACCACCGGCCACGAACAGGTGGTGTTCTGCCACAACCCCGATGCCGGCCTGCGGGCGATCATCGCCGTGCATGACACCACGCTCGGCCCGGCCCTGGGGGGTGTGCGCATGCGGCCTTATGCCAGCACCGAGGAAGCGCTCGCGGACGTGCTGCGGCTCAGCCGCACGATGACCTACAAGAACGCCCTGGCGGGCCTGAACGTCGGCGGCGGCAAGGCCGTCATCATCGGTGATCCGCGCGTGGACAAGACCGAGGTGCTGTTCCGCGCCTTCGGCCGCCATGTCGATGCGCTGGGCGGGCGTTACATCACCGCCGAGGACATGGGCACCGATGTCAACGACATGGAAAACATCTACCTGGAAAGCCAGTACGTCACCGGCGTACACCAGGTGCACGGTGGTTCCGGCGACCCTGCGCCGTTCACCGCCTATGGCGCGCTGCAGGCGTTGATGGCGTCGCTGCAGGCGAAACTGGGACACGAGGAAGTCGGCAAGACCAGCATCGCCGTGCAGGGCCTGGGCCACATCGGCATGGAACTGGTGAAGCTGCTGCGCGACCGCGGTGCCAAGCTGTTCGTCACCGATCTGAATCCCGCGCTGGTCGAGCGCGCGGTATCCGAATACGGCGCCGAAGCGGTGAAGCCGGATGAGATCCATGAAGTCGCCGCCGACGTGTTCGCACCGTGCGCGCTGGAAGGCGGCATCAGCATGGACGTGCTGCCACGGTTGAAGGCACGCATCATCTGCGGCACCGCCAATAACCAGCTGTCCAGTCCGGAAGTCGGCGATGAACTGCATGCGCGCGGCATCCTGTATGCGCCGGACTATGCGGTGAACGCCGGTGGCGTGATGAACGTTTCGCTGGAGATCGACGGTTACAACCGCGAACGGGCGATGCGCCTGATCCGCAGCATCTACCACAACCTCGGACGGATCTTCGCGCTGTCCCAGCAGGAAAACATCGCCCCGCAGCGCGCCGCGGACCGGATCGCCGAAGCGCGCATCCAGGCGATCGGCAGGCTGAAACTGCCGATGGGTCGCAGCACTCCGCGGCTGGGTGACCTGCGCGCAAGCTGAGCGCCGCACGGCGCCCCGTTGCCGGGCCCTGCCCGGCAACCCGCTTTCCCGGCCACCTTTCCCGGCAACGCCCGCCTCAGAATCCCGCGCTGTACCGCAATGCCGCCTGCGAGACATCCAGGCCGCCGCCCAGACGCTGGTCGTAGCCGAGCGACAACCGGCCATGACGGCCAAGCCACGATTCCAGCGCCACGCCGGCAAGGCCGGACGAACGCGGCAACGCGCCGCCGATCATCGGCGCCCATGCATCGATCCCGGTGAAGCTGGCTGCCGTGGAGAACCCATCGCGCGACAGCTCCCGCTGCCATTCGGCATAGCCGCGCAGGGTCCAGTTGCGCCACTGGCGCTCGCCGCGCAGGCCGGCCATCGCCAGGCTGCGCCGTGCGTCGGCATCCTGCGTGCGCAGCCCGAAACCCAGCCCGCCCTGCTCGGCGAAGCCATCCGAGCGCACCTGCACATGGCTGGCACCCAGGTACGGCGTCAACGATGCGTGCAGGCCTCCCAGGCGCACGCCGGATTCAATGCTCGCGCTGCCGAAACGGCCGCCGTAGCGCGCACCCGCGCCGAAGGCGCTGTCGCCCAGCAACAGCTGGCGATCCACCTCACGCTGGAAGTGTCCTGCCCCCAGCTGCGCCAGCGCATAGCCGCGCCCGCTGCTCCAGCCGGCATACAGCTGCCCCTGTGCCTGGCGGTCGCGCGTGCGGCCGTCGAGGCTACTGCCGCCCGCCATGCTGCTCACCTCGGCGACGGCGATACCCAGCACGCCGTTGCCCGCCAGCGCATGTTCCTGCCCGACCATCCAGCCCCCGGTCTGCGCCGCATTGCCGGCAAATCCGCCCTGGCCTGCGGCGCCGAGCGTGCTTTCCCAGGCGCCACGCAGCGCAGGGGCGGCCTGCAGCTGGCCGAACCGGGTGGCGATCGCGCGCCGGCTCATGTCAATGCTGTCGAAAGTCGCCTGGGCAGCCTGCGCATGCGCCTTTCCGGACAGGCTGTCCAGGCTGGCGCCAAGCCCCGCGATGCCACCGCCTGCCTGCTGCAGCTGCGCCGCGGCGCCGGCGAACGCCGTCGCCTGCAGGCCGGCATCCGCATCAAGCATCTCGAAGGCCTGCTCCACCCGCTGCGCCGCGCCACGCGCCTGCGCATCGAACGAGGCCGCACTGGCCACGGCGGTGACGCTGAGACGGGTCAATTCCAGCCATGCGTTGTTGCTGTCGTACCCGTAGCTCGATTCCAGCAGGCTGACGCCATTCTGGCCGACAGCTGCCGTGCTGAACCCGCCACTGAGCCCTTCCTGCGCATGGATCAGCGCCTGCCGGCTGCCATTGGCCGGCACGTAACCGGCGATGGCGCCATTGACCAGCACGCCACCGCCCTGCAGCGTGGCCGTGCCGGTCACCTGCAGCGCATTCACGCCGAGCGCGATCATCAACTGCGCGCCGTCGCGCTGCAGGTAATCGCCTTCGATGGTGGCATTGGCGTTCGCACTGGTCAGCACCACACTGGCGCCGTTGTCGACATCGCCGACCACGCGGCTGGTACCGGTCATGAACTGCAGGCCGGCACGGCTGGCCCCGGCGGCCTGCGGAACGATGACGACATCAGAAGCGATCGATGCACCGCCGCGCAGTGCCAGCGTGCCCAGTTCGATGCGCGTCGTGCCGGCATAGGTGTTGCGACCGGCCAGGTTCAGGGCGCCGGAGCCACGCTTGACCAGCCCACCGGCACCACTGATGTCGTTGCGCCAGACGGAATCCAGCCCGAGCTGGTTGACGTTCACGGTGACATCGCCCCAATCGAGGCGCGCCGGGCCGTTGACGGCCTTGCCCACGTTCAGCAGGCCGTTGCCGAACACCGCGTCCACGCCGGGTGCGCCGATATCGGTCGCCGTGCCCAGCAGTGTCTGCCGCACCAGATCGTTGCTGAAGTACGGGAAACGCTCCCAGACCAGCGCTGCGGCACCGGACACCAGCGGCGCGGCATACGAGGTACCCCAGCCGTAATAGAACGATGCGGAGGCGGTGGTCGCCTGCGGATCCGGATACACCGCCGTGCCGGGCGCGGCCAGGCAGTACGCGGCCGCTTCACCGCAGGCGTTCGCGTAGCCGGCCAGTACGGTGGGATGGACCGTGTCCACCGCCGTCACCGCCAGCCAGCCCCGTGCCAGATCGGCGGCCGGCAGCGTGCCGCCGGAACCGGGGCGGCTGGGCAGCGCGGCCATGTTGGATGGCGTGCTCCTGCTGTCGTTACCCGTGGCGAACACCACCAGACCATCGTTGGCGAGGATGAACGGACGGTATTCGGCGGCGATCTGCGCGGTGGTGCCCGGGTTCGTCCAGTACAGCCCGCCCCACGAATTGTTCATGATCCTGACCCCTGCATCGACCAGGTCGCGATGCACGGAGGCCAGCCCCAGTGGGCCGTCCACCTGGTTTCCGTTGCCCGAACCGTCATCACTGGGCCGGGTGTCGGCGATGATGCGTGCCGATACCAGCTGCGCGCCGGGGGCCACGCCCACCTGGTTGCCGCCATAGCTGCCGCCGGCGGCCAGCATGGCGACGGTGGTGCCATGGCCGACCACGTCATCGCGGGTCGCGTCGTTCACGCGTGGATCGACGTAGCTGTAGCTGCCGGCCACCCTGCCGGCCAGTGCCGGCTGGTTGCGGTTGATGCCCGAATCCACGATGCCGATGCGCACGCCCTGCCCGGTCAGGCCGGTGGCCAGCGCGTTTATCGCCGTGAGGTGCCCCTGCAGGGTCGGCTGCTCCGGCCTGGCCGGTTCCGTTGGCGTGGGCGGCGCAGGTGGCGTGGTCGGTGGCGGTGAGGTGGGCGGCGGAGCAGGCGGGGCGACGCGCACGTTGCCACCACCGCCGCCTCCGCCGCAGGCCGTCAGGGCCAGCGCAAGCGCCGTTGCGAGTGCCGACTTCAGTGCCGTTGCCTGTTTCATCCTGGATCCCCGTCTGTCCAATCCCGCTGTCACGTCCCATCACGCCGCCGTGCCGACCGGCATGCCCCCGGCGCTCATCGACGACCCCCTATACTGGGCGTCCCCCACGCAGTCTGCCGGGATTCGCGGCACCTTCCAACGCCTTGCGTCTCCTTTTCCGAATTTGCTCACGCAACAACGAGATTGCCATGTCCAACATCGTCATCGCCGCCGCCAAACGCACTGCCATCGGCTCCTTCCTCGGCCAGTTCAACGGCGTGCCCACCCCGACACTGGGCGCGGCCGCCATCGCCGCTGCGCTGCAACAGTCCGGCGTGCCGGCCAGCGACGTATCCGAAGTCATCATGGGCTGCGTGCTGCCGGCCAACCTCGGCCAGGCCCCTGCCCGCCAGGCCGCCATCGCCGCCGGCCTGCCGCTGTCCACCGGCGCCACCACCCTCAACAAGGTCTGCGGCTCGGGCATGAAGGCCATCATGCTCGGCCACGACCTGATCAAGGCAGGCTCGGCCAGCATCGTCGTGGCCGGCGGCATGGAATCGATGTCCAACGCGCCGCACATGCTGCCCAATTCGCGTACCGGCAACCGTTTCGGTAATTTCCAGGCCGTGGACCACATGGCTCACGATGGCCTGGTCAATGCATACGACGGCAAGGCCATGGGCGAGTTCGCCGAATGCGCGGTGGACAAATACCAGTTCAGTCGCGAAGAACAGGATGCGTATGCCATCGAGTCCGTGACGCGCGCACAGGCCGCCCAGGCCAACGGCGCATTTGTCGATGAGATCGTCGCGGTCAAGGTGGCTACCCGCAAGGGCGAGATCGAGGTGTCCGCCGACGAGCAGCCCTCCCGCGCCGACATCGGCAAGATCCCGACCCTGCGCCCGGCCTTCAGGAAGGATGGCAGCGTGACGGCCGCCAGTTCATCCAGCATTTCCGACGGCGCCGCCGCCGTGGTGCTGCTGTCCGAGGATGACGCCAGGGCCCGTGGCCTGCAGCCGCTGGCGCGCATCGTGGGGCACGCCACGCATTCACAGGAGCCGGAATGGTTCACCACCGCTCCGATCGGCGCGATCAATACGCTGCTGGAGAAAACCGGCTGGAATCTGGATATGATCGACCTGTTCGAGGTCAATGAAGCCTTTGCGGTGGTGGCCATGGCGCCGATGCGCGAACTGGGCATCCCGCATGACCGCCTGAACGTCAATGGCGGTGCCTGTGCGCTGGGTCATCCCATCGG
>Ga0160468_100806_pt1 | contig 10151 bp, 8 predicted proteins | sample HID1972K_E11MG_FD_108234 | JGI IMG/M metagenome (GOLD analysis project Ga0160468, IMG submission 108234) | Enriched pill bug-associated microbial communities from UW Madison campus, WI, USA - HID1972K_E11 MG | ecosystem: Host-associated > Arthropoda: Insects > Digestive system > Unclassified ... | reverse complement strand
AGCACACCGGCCTTCTCGCAGGTGCGCTTGAAGCGACGGAGCGCAAATTCAAAAGGCTCGTTTTCGCGGACTTTGACGCTGGGCATGGAATCTCCGGGACACAGTAGAACCGGGTCACGCCCGGCGAGCCGCACATTATAGCGGCGAATCGACAAACTGCAAGCAGCCCGGCCCGTCTTCCGGCCAGCCCGCCTGCCTCTCAAGGATCTGCACTGGCCCCGAGGGGCAGGCAGGGGGCGCATAATACAGCACATGCGAGTCCTTGGCATCGAATCTTCCTGTGATGAGACCGGCGTGGCGGTGTATGACACCGCCCTGTCCGGCCCTGCCGCCCTGCGCGCCCATGCGGTGTACAGCCAGATCGCCCTGCATGCCGAATACGGCGGGGTGGTGCCGGAGCTGGCCAGCCGCGACCACGTCCGCAAGCTGCTGCCGCTGATCCGGCAGACGCTGGGCGAGGCCGGCATGGTCATTGACGACATCGACGGGGTCGCCTATACCGCCGGCCCCGGACTGGTCGGGGCGCTGCTGGTCGGCGCAGGCGTGGCCCGCTCGCTGGCCTGGGCGCTGGAGGTGCCGGCCATCGGCGTGCACCACATGGAAGGCCACCTGCTGGCGCCCCTGATGGAAGACGATCCGCCGGCCCCCCCATTCGTGGCGCTGCTGGTGTCTGGCGGCCACACCCAGCTGGTGGCGGTGGACGCCATCGGCCAGTACCGGTTGCTGGGCGAAACACTGGACGATGCTGCCGGCGAGGCCTTCGACAAGACCGCCAAGATGATGGGCCTGCCCTATCCCGGTGGTCCGCAGCTGGCAGCGCTGGCTGAACAGGGCAGGCCGGGGGCTTACCGCTTCTCACGGCCGATGACCGACCGGCCCGGCCTGGACTTCAGCTTTTCCGGCCTGAAGACCCAGGTACTGCTGGCCTGGCGCGACAGCGACCAGAGCCCGCAGACCCGTGCCGATATCGCCCGCGGTTTCGAGGATGCGGTGGTGGACACGCTGGCGATCAAGTGCGGTCGAGCGCTGGAAGCGGCGGGCACCAATGTCATCGTGGTGGCCGGCGGTGTCGGCGCCAACAAGCGCCTGCGGGCGCGGCTGCAGGAGATGGCCACACGCCTGGGCGGTCGGGCGTGTTTCCCGCGTCCGGCGCTGTGTACCGACAACGGCGCGATGATCGCCTTTGCCGGTGCGCTGCGGCTGCAGGCAGGCCAGCACAGCCCGCCGAACGTGGATGTCACCCCGCGCTGGGACATGGCGACGCTGCCGGCGGTGTGACCCTTCATCGGCGGAGGAGCCAGGCTCGTTCCTGCACCCTTCGTCTTGCCCCGTTACCATGGCCCCCCTCTCATCGTGTTGCAGGGCGGCATGGACAAGGTGTTCATCGAAGGGCTGACAATCGATGCCCTCATCGGTATCTATGACTGGGAACGGCGCATCCGCCAGGACCTGGTCTTCGACCTGGAAATGGGCTTCGACAACCGTCGGCCCGCGGCCAGCGACGACATCGCCCATACCCTCAACTACAAGGCCGTGAGCAAGCGGCTGGAGGAATATGTGCGGGCCTCGGAGTTCGGCCTGGTTGAAACGCTGGCCGAGCGCTGTGCGGAAATCGTGCTGGCCGAATTCGACGTGAACTGGCTGCGCCTGAAGCTGAGCAAGCCCGGCGCGGTGCGTGGCGCGCGCGCGGTAGGCGTGATCATCGAACGCGAGCGCCCACCCACCCGGTAAGGCCGGCCGTTGGCCGGCAACCGCGCACCGCGCGGTGCATCCCCGCGTTCGACGGACGTCGACGCATGATCCAAAGGACGTAGAACATGGTGAACGCAACAGAAAGTGTGCAGTGGCTGGACCGCCTGCAGGAATCCCTGGCCCCGTATCCGGGTGCTTATCTCGGGCTGATGCTGGGGGCCCTGGTGGTCGCCGCCGTGTTCGCCAACTGGATCACAAAACACATCCTGCTGCGTGGCCTGCGCCGCCTGCTCGCGCGTCTTCCCGGCCACCATGCCGATCGCGGAAGCCATCTGATGCGGGTCATCTCACGCCTGTCCAACGTGGTGCCCAGCCAGGTCATCGCCTCGGGCATCCGCCATGTGCCGGACCTGCCGCCGGGCCTGGTGTCCTTCATCGTCGGCGCCTGCCAGGCGTGGGCGGTGCTGACCCTCTCACTGGCGCTCTCGCACGCGCTGGATGCCGCAAACGACCTCTACGAACGCCGTCCGGATGCCCGCAACAAGCCCATCAAGGGCTACCTGCAGGTCGCCAAGATCGTCATTTTCGTCATTGCCGGCCTGTCCATCGTCGCCACCCTGGCGGGCGTGGACCTGCGCTACCTGGTCACTGGCCTGGGTGCGGCGACGGCGGTGCTGATGCTGGTCTTCCAGGACACCATCCTGTCGCTGGTGGCCAGCGTGCAGATCAGTGGCGATGGCCGCATCCGCATGGGCGACTGGATCGAAATGCCCAGCCAGGATGCCGATGGCGATGTCATCGATATCGCCCTGCATACGGTGACCGTGCAGAATTTCGACAAGACCATCACCACCATCCCGACCAAGAAGCTGGTCACCGAATCGTTCAAGAACTGGCGTGGCATGCAGGAGGCCGGCGGGCGCCGGATCAAGCGCTCGCTGTACCTGGACCAGCACAGCGTGGGCTTCATCGGCGACGATGATCGGGCACGGCTGGGCCAGTTCGCGCTGCTGTCCGATTACCTGCGCGGCAAGGACGAGGAGCTGGCGCAGTGGAACGCGCAGCTGCGCGAGCGCGGCATGGATGAGATCAACAGCCGCCGGGTAACCAACCTGGGCACCTTCCGTGCCTACGTGGAACGCTACCTGCGCAGTCATCCGGGCATCCATCCGGACATGACCCTGTTGGTACGCCAGCTGCAGCCCACCACCGAGGGCCTGCAGCTGGAAATCTACTGCTTCACCCGCAGCACCGCCTGGGCGGATTACGAAGGTGTGCAGTCGGACATCTTCGACCACCTGCTGGCGATCCTGCCGAGCTTCGGTTTGCGGGTGTTCCAGGCCTCCAGCGATGCCATGTTGATGGCCGCCCGCCGCTGACCGCCCCGCCGCCGCGGTACCTTGCGCTGCGTTGATCTGGACAGCCGCCGGTAAGCCGGCAGCGCCCACATCGGGCATCGGCATGGACACGAAGACGCACTTTTGTACCCGGCAACGCTAGAATGCCGCACTTGTAAACGTTTTCACAAGGACCGCCGGTGGCCTCCGAACGTATCGAATCCCTGATCGCCCAGATGACCATCGAAGAAAAGGTGGGCCAGCTGGGAGTGTTCGCCGACATGGTTCGCCCGTTCGCTCCGGACGTGAACCCGGAAGCCAATGTGCGCAACGCCGATCAGGTGCTGCAGCAGGTGCGCGAAGGCAAGGTGGGCTCGTTGTTCAACGGCGTGGGTGCCGAACTGGGGCGCCGCATCCAGCAGGTGGCACTGGAAGAAAGCCGGCTTGGCATCCCGGTCATCCTCGCCGCCGACGTGATACATGGCATGCGCACGGTGTTCCCGATACCGCTCGGCGAGGCCGCGAGTTTCGAACCGGAGCTTGCCCGGCGCACCGCGCGCGTCACCGCCGTGGAAGCCACTGCAGCCGGCCTGCACTGGACCTACGCACCGGCGGTGGACATTGCCCGCGACCAGCGCTGGGGGCGTGGAGCCGAAGGTGCGGGCGAGGACGTGGTGCTGGGCTGCATGTTCGCCGCCGCGCGCGTGCGCGGTTTCCAGGGCGACGACCTGCGCGCGCACGATGCGCTGCTGGCCACGCCCAAGCACTTCGCCGCCTACGGCGCGGTGATGGCGGGCATGGAATACAACATGGTGGACATCTCGCCGCAGACCCTGCGCGATGTGCACCTGCCGCCGTTCAAGGCCGCCTTCGATGCCGGCGCGATCACCGTGATGTCCTCGTTCAACGACATCAACGGCGTACCGGCCAGCGCCAACGCCGAACTGCTTACCGACATCCTGCGTGGCGAGTGGAATTTCCCCGGCGTGGTGATATCGGATTACACCGCGGACATGGAGCTGGTCGCGCACGGGTACGCCGCCGATGATCGTGATGCCACCGCCAAGGCCTTCACCGCCGGGCTGGACCTGAGCATGCAGAGCGGCTTCTACGCCGAACATCTGCCCGGCCTGGTGGAAAGTGGCGACGTACCGATGGCGGTGCTGGATGAAGGCGTGCGCCGCATCCTGTGGCTGAAGGAAACCATCGGGCTGTTCGACGATCCGTACCGCTCGCTGGACCCGGCGCGCGAGGCCGATATCTCGCAGATCGCCGCGCATGACGAACTTTCGCGCGATGCCGCGCGGCGCTCCATCGTGCTGTTGAAGAATGAATCGGCGGTGCTTCCGCTGCGGAAGACCGGCCAGAAGATCGCGCTGATCGGTCCGTTCGTGCAGGACCGCGAGAACATCGAAGGCTGCTGGACGCTGTTCGGCGACAAGACGCGTTACGTGGACCTGGAAACCGGCGTGCGTGCTGCGATGAGCGATGGAGCGCTGCTGGAAATCGTGCCGGGCTGCGAACTGGAAGCCGCGCTGCCGGGTGGCATCGAAGCGGCCGTCGCCGCCGCCCTGCGTGCCGATGTCGTGGTGCTGGCACTGGGCGAGCCGCAGCGCTACAGCGGCGAAGCGCAGTCGCGCGTGGAGATCACCCTGCCGCCCGCGCAGCAGGCCCTGGCCGAAGCGGTGGCAATGACCGGCAAGCCGCTGGTGGTGCTGCTGCGCAATGGCCGCGCGCTTGCCCTGCATGGCGCGGTGCGCAACGCGCAGGCGGTGGCGGTGACGTGGTTCCTGGGCACCCAGACCGGCCATGCGGTGGCCGACGTGCTGTTTGGCGATTACAACCCGTCCGGGCGCCTGCCGGTGAGCTTTCCGCAGGTGTCCGGCCAGCAGCCTTATTTCTACAATCATCCCCGCACCGGGCGTCCCGAACTGCCCACCATGTCCGAGTTCAAGGCGCGCTGGCGCGAGATTCCGAACGAACCGCTGTACGCCTTCGGGCATGGCGTTGGTTACACCACCTTCGCCTATGGTGTGCCGCACCTGCACAGTGAGCGCGTGGGCTGGAATGAAACGCTCACCATCACCACCACGCTGACCAACACCGGTGCGGTCGCCGGCGAAGAAGTGGTGCAGCTTTACATCCATGACCGTGTTGCCAGCCGCGTGCGTCCGGTCCGCGAGCTGAAGGACTTCCGCAAGGTGCTGCTGCAGCCGGGCGAATCCACCGAGGTGATATTCACCCTGGACCGTTCGCAGCTGGCCTTCACCGGCCGCGATGGCGTGCTGCGTGCCGAACCGGGCACATTCGATGTGTGGGTCTGCGCGTCCTCGCTCGGTGGCTCACCGGTGCAGTTCGAACTGCTGGCGGAGTGACGCTGCCGCCCAGGCCCATGACGCCTCCGGCATGGTGGCGGCGGCGCATGGCATAGGGGGAAAGCTCCGTGTCGTGCGGGTCTGCACGGCCATGCATTTGCGGCTCACAGTTCCCGTACTAGGCTGCGGATTCTTCCTGAACGCCGGAGCTCCCGATGCGCACACCTCATTCGCTGATGTTTCCCCTGCTGCTGGCCTGCCCCTTGTTGCTGGCGGCCTGTGGCAACACCCAGGTGCCGGATTCTCCTGTGGATGCGGCCGCGGCCGCGGCCGATCCGCAGCCGGCGAATTCCGGTATGGATCCAGCGGCTCCGCCGCCAATGAGCAGCACGACCGCACAGGGGAAAGTAGCCGATGAAGCGAACGGCGGCGTTGCCGCTGTCGAACACGCGCCTGACATGACGCCGACGACGGGTGCGCAGAGCGGAGCACGCGCCCGCATCGATTCGGTGCTGGGCGATGCGCAGCAGTACGAATCGGTGTTCAATGCCTTCAGGAAGGCGGTTGCTACCGGGGACCGGCCCGCCGTGGTCGAACAGATCCGCTTTCCGTTGAACGTCGCCGAAGGCAGGACGATCCGCGACGCCGGCGAATTCATGCGCAACTACGAACGGATCATCACCCCCGCGGTGAAGAAGGTTGTCGCAGAAGCGCAGTTCGATGACGTGTCCGTCAGCCAGCGGGGGGTGATGCTCGGGGATGGCCAGGTCTGGCTCAATGGCGAATGCCAGGACGCCGGCTGCGCCCGCAGCGACGTGAAGGTGATCACCATCCAGTAAAAAGGCCTGGCTCCGCCGGAAACGGGCGGGTCGCGGCGTGTCCAGGGGCAGCGGAGTGACGTATCCGGCATGCAGCCTGTTTCGCAGCGTGCCCGTCATGGCGGGGCTCGCGCGCTCATGCAGGCGCCGGTCACACGGGGCCACCTAGCCTGATCGCCCCGAATTCCCCGGAGCCCGCCATGGGTATCATCCGCCTGCTGTCCTTCTACCTGGCGTGTGCCGTCGTCGCCGGGTTACCCGCCTGCAGCCAGGGTGGGAACCCGGGTGGGCGCAGTGCTTCGTCCCCGCCTGCAGCCGCAGATCCGGCTACCGCGTCGGCACCCGCCGTAGTGGATCCGGCGGCAGCGCTGTACAGCGCAGAGATGGACTCGCGCACACGCATCGAGACGCTGCTGGGCGACGCGGCTCATTACGAGCAGGTCTTCAAGGCGTTGCAGCAGGGCATCGCAGCGCAGGACCGCGTTGCGGTAGCTGCACTCATGCGTTATCCGCTGCGCGTGGAAACCGACGGTCGCGTCCGGGAAATCGCCGACGCCGACGCCTTCCAGCGTGCCTACGACAGCATCATCATTCCTTCCGTGGCGAGCGCTGTGGCTGCGCAGTCGTTCGATACCGTGTTTGCGAACTGGCAGGGCGTGATGATCGGCAATGGCCAGGTGTGGTTGAACGGCCAGTGCGAGGACGTCGCCTGCACCCGCAGCGATGTCAAGGTGGTGACCATCCAGCAGTAATGCGGCACCCGCTGCCCGGCACAGCCGGCCAGCGGCCGACCTTCTTGCCGGGCACGTCCGTGTGTGGTCAGGAGGCTGGCGTGAGCTTCAACAGGCGCGCCTTGTTGCCGTCCTCCAGCACCCACACGGCGCCATCGGGGCCCTGTTCCACTTCGCGTATGCGCGCGCCCATGCTGAAGCGCTCGGCCTCGCGCGCGCTGTCGCCATCGAAGGCGATGCGCACCAGCGACTGCGAGGACAACCCGCCGATGAAGCCGCTGCCCTTCCACTGCGGGAACAGGTCGCCGCTGTAGATCAGCAGCCCGGCCGGCGAAATGACCGGGTTCCAGCTCACCTTGGGCGCGGCGAATTCCGGCCGCGTATCGTGGTCGGGAATCGGGCGGCCATCGTAGTGATCGCCGTTTGAAACCACCGGATACCCATAGTTCGCACCGCGTTCGATCAGGTTCAGCTCATCGCCACCGGCCGGGCCCATCTCATGCACCCACAGGCGCCCGTCCGCATCGAAGGCGATGCCCAGCATGTTGCGGTGACCCAACGACCACACCTGGGCCGCAACGCCACCCTGCGAGGCGAACGGATTGTCGGGCGGTACGCTGCCGTCGTCGTTCAGGCGGATGATCTTGCCAAGGTTGCTGGCCATGTCCTGGGCAGGCGTGAACTTCTGCCGTTCGCTGGAGGTGATCCACAGCTTTCCGTCGGACCCGAAGGCGATGCGATGCCCGTAATGGCCGCCACCACTGACCTTCGGCACCTGGCGCCAGATCACCGAAAGATCCTGCAGGGCTCCACTGCCATCCTCGGCCAGCACCAGCTTCGCGCGCGCCACCGCGGCACCGCGCGTATCGTTGCTGCCTTCTTCGGCATAGCTCAGGTACACCAGCTGGTTGCTGGCGAAATCAGGATGCAGCACCACGTCGCCGAAGCCGCCCTGGCCACCATAGGCCACCTTGGGGCCACCGGTGATTTCGTGCTTGCTGCCGCTGGCGATATCCAGATGCTGGAGGCGGCCGCGCTTTTCGGTGACCAGCAGGCTGCCATCGGGCAGGAACGTCATCGCCCACGGTTCATCGAAGGTCGCGGTTTCGGTGGCCTGGAAGGGCAGTCCCGGCGTGCCGGCTTCCGCCGGCGATGTCGTGGCGGTGGAGGGCGGTGCCGAGGCATCGGGGCCGGCGGCGCCGCAGGCGGTGGTCGCCAGTGCGGGCGTCAACCCAATGGCGAGGGCAAGCAGGATTCTACGGGTCATGGGTATCTCCAGACGGGGATGCGGATGGCCAAACGCATCCTGTATACCATCTGGGCCTCCATGGATCACATGGATCAGGCTTCCGCACGCCGATGCGTCCTGCGTGGTGGAGGCTTTCATGCGGGGTAAAGAACGCGGGCACATCTCCACGAAGAAGCCGGCCCGCAAGCCGGCTCGTTCGTGCACATACCGCCATCACCGCCGCTCACGTACCGCGCGGCGTGCCCTTGTCCAGATGACCAAGGCGCGGATCGACATTGAGGGCATCCTCCCAGCCACGCTTCACTGCATGCCGTGCCTGCGTCCACTCCAGGCGGCTCTTGCCACGTTCGGATGCCCAGCGTGTTTCCAGTTCGCGCTCCACGTCCTCATAGGCACGGATCATGTCCTGCGCACGCGACTGGTGGCCCAGCCGGTAGGCTGGCTCGTATTCGTCGAAGGCCAGGCTGCTGTCGTAGTAGGGCTCGCTCGGATAGCGCTCGCGCCAGTAATCGGTGACGGCCTGGCGGGGCACGCCGTCTTCCGGGACGCGTCCGGGAATCTGGTAATCGGTAGGCATGCGGTTCGCTCCGTATGATGGAAGAACCATGAGCCTGCACGCGTGCCGGTTAACCGGCCGGACCCACCGTGTGAACGCAGGGTAGAGCCGGGCTCTGCCCGGCTGACCAGACAAGTAGAGCCGGGCTCTGCCCGGCTGGGGCATTACGCGCGGCGCTTCAATTCGCTTGCCGGCGGGGCAGGGCGTAGATCACCGCACCCACCACGAACGCCGCCAGCGCTGCCAGGATGTTGGCCCAGCTGGCGCTTGCGAACAGCGCCAGGCACAGCACCAGCGCCAGTACCGGAATCGCCGGTCCACCCGGAAGGCGCAGTGCGCCCGGCCGGTCCGCGAACCGCCTGGCCAGCACCAGCACCGCTGCGGCCGTGCCGATATAGGCGAACAGGCGTGTGGTCATCGACAGCAGGGCCAGCTGTACGAACGATCCACTCAGTGCCAGCGCCAGCGCGATGACGCCCTGGCACAGGATCGCCGCCGCCGGCGTGCGGAAGCGCGGATGCACCTGCGCCAGTACCCTCGGGCCGTAGCCATCGCTGGCCAGCGCGAACAGGAAGCGCGGCCCCATCATCATCGTATTGCTGTTGGTGCCGAGGATGGAGATCGTCGCGCCCACGGTGAGGATCAGGGCGAGCGCCTCGCCGCCGAACCCCGCCGCCGCGTCGGCCAGTGGCGTCGCCGAAGTTGCCAGGCCCGGCAGGGTCCCCTGTGCGACCACCTGCACGGCCGCATATACCGCCGTGACCGTAACGATCATGGTGATCAACGCGAACGGAATGTCGCGCCGGGGATTGCGGTATTCGCCAGCGGCGGCCGGTATGTTTTCGAACCCCGCATAGGCATACAGCAGCAACAGCGCCGCCTCGCCCATCCGCTGAAGGTCATGCGGATCCGGGCGCTGGCCGGAAAACGCCAGCTGCGGATCGACGTAGAACGCGCCGATGGCCACGAACAGCAGCAGCGGTACCAGCTTGCCGATGACCAGCACCACACCGGTACGGGCGGCCGAGCGCACGCCGATGATGTTGACCCCGGTCAGGAAGGCCAGCGAAGCGACGATCACCGCGATGCGCCCCGCACCGCTGCCGGCCAGCGGCCAGAAGCGGGCCACCGCATCGGCCAGCGCATTGCTCAGCGCAGCGGCGGAACTGATGCGCGTCAGCCAGATCATCCAGCCGATCTCGAAGCCGGCGAAGCGCCCGAAGGCCTCGCGCGCGTAGAGGTAACTGCCGCCGGGCTCATCGAAATAGCTGGCCGCCTGCGCGTAGCAGAGCACCAGCAGCGCCACCACGATGCCTGCCGCCACCACGCCCCACAGGCTGAAAGGGCCGAGCAGCATCACCGTGGCGGCAGGCAACAGGTAGATGCCGCTGCCGATCACATCGTTGATGGACAGGCCGACGATCTGCCAGCGGCTGACCGCGCGCTCCAGGGT
>Ga0160468_100798_pt1 | contig 10233 bp, 10 predicted proteins | sample HID1972K_E11MG_FD_108234 | JGI IMG/M metagenome (GOLD analysis project Ga0160468, IMG submission 108234) | Enriched pill bug-associated microbial communities from UW Madison campus, WI, USA - HID1972K_E11 MG | ecosystem: Host-associated > Arthropoda: Insects > Digestive system > Unclassified ... | reverse complement strand
GGTCCATTGGCCATCGGCGAGACGGCGGCTGCCGTCGTTGCGCGGGCCACGTCTCCCAGTGAAGTGCTGGCCGCCGTCAACAGTGTTCTCGAAAAAGGCCTGCTGACGCCCGTCCTCGTGCTGCATGCGGCAGCCTCCATCGCCGTCTCACCGATGGGTGCGGCGGCGATGCTGCTCATCGGCGCGGTGGCGTGCGGGGTACAGGACGGCGTAATGATGCACCTGCTGCAGCGTACCGGCGTTCCCCGGTCCGAGGCCGGCCAATGCCTGGTCGAAGCGCAGCGCCTGCAGGCCAATGGCCTGTCGGCGTGGAGCACACTGGAGGTAGCGGTCGGGCCATGGCGGTCCGTCATGGCGACGGTGTTCGAGCAGGCAGAGGGCATCGATGCCGAGAAAGCACGGATTGACGCCATCGACGATATCCACCGGCTCTTCCAGGGTTCCCTGCTGGACGAGGAACGCAGGGCAGCAGCATCACGGGACCACACGACCCGGCTCCAGGCGATCGACGCATCGTTGCAGGATGCCGATGCCGTCGATACCCACGTCATACGGCAGGAGCGCGCGCGGCTGCAGTTGGGCCTGTCGCTGCTTGAAGCACTGCCTGCGACGCCCGAAGAGCTGCTCCGCGCCCTGGATGCCCTGCACGACGTGCGCGGGCAGCGTGTCTCCATGCGGTCATCCGCCGGACGCGGCACGTGGCCCGGCTGGCTGGTGAAGTGGATGCCGGCCTGCCTGCTGGGCGTGCGCAACGTCCTTCCGCATACGCTGCAGGATACGGCCGCTGCCCGGTTCATCCAGACAGGTGCCACGGCAGCTTCGACCACCGTGGCGCCGGCTGCCAGGGTGCGGCCGAACCTGGCGTGCGGCATGATCCGGCGGAATCCCATCGTTGCCACAGGCGCGGCTGCGACGGCCATCATCACCGGCCTGGCCGGAATAACGCTGGTCTCCCAGGCCGGGCGATCCGACGACGCGCTGGACGCAGGCGACGTGCCAGTGGCGCAGGCACGTGTCATGGGGCCTTACTCCCCCGAAGGGCAGGTCGCCGATGGCTCCAGTCCCCTGTGTATCGGCATCTACCTGCACGACGACCTGCTGCCCACCGATACCCGGATGGAAGAGATCCACCGGAAGTATTTCAGCTGGTTGCTGAGCGATCTGAAAAAGGTGTTTCCCGGCAAGCACGTCTACTTTCATTACATGAAGAACGTGCCGGGCATCACCGACATGAAGTACCGGACATGGTTCGATGACATCCGCTCGCTGTCGACGTTCTATGTGAGAGCGACAACACACAGGATGGGAGGAGCGATTCCGTTCAACGTCGTGCAGAAGTATCTGCTCATGACCGAATCCGCGCCCTCGTTGCTGGCTGCTGGCGTCTCCATGCGGTATGCGGCGATCGCCGCCAACAACCACTATGTGGTGCCTGCCCATGAGATCGGCCACATGCTGGATGCCGGACACGAATACTCGAGCGTGCACTACAACGGATGGTGGTGCGAAACCAACATGGGCGAGGGAGCGCTCAACCTGCTGCGCTCCAGCTGTTACGTATTTTCCGCAGAGAACAGGAAACGCATGCGGGCGCACCAGAAGGACTGGCGGAATTCGCCGCTGCTCTAGCGCTCCGGGCCGGGCGGCAGGCCCGCCAGCAGCGGCTGCAGGTGTTCGCCGAGGAAGGCGTGCAACTGCCGTACCGCAGGCGAGAACTGCTTGCGGTGCGGGCAGGCCAGGTTGAGTGGCAGGCTTTCTCCGCTGCCATCGAGCAGCACCCGCAGTCGTCCGGCATGCACGTCCTCGCTGACATCCAGCCAGGATTTGTAGGCGATGCCTTCGCCGGCGACCGCCCAGCGTCGCACCACGTCGGCATCGTCGCAGACCAGCGCACCGCGCACGGCCACGGTGCTGCGCCGCCCCGGGTGGTCGAAGTTCCAGCGGTCATGGGTGCGGCCACCCAGCTGGTACAACAGGCAGGAGTGGTCCTTCAGCGCATCCAGGCCATGCAGTTCGCCCTGCTGCCGCAGGTAGGCCGGAGCGGCGACCAGCACGCGCCGGTTGCCGGGCAGCAATGGCAGCGCGACGTAGCTGGCGTTGTCGAAGCGTCCCAGCCGGAAGGCGATGTCCACCGGATCGCGGAACACGTCGGCCACCTGGTCGGACAGGTGCAGATGCAGCTGCAGGCGCGGATGCGCGCGGCGGAATGCGGTCAGCCAGGGCAGCAGCACGTTGCGGCCGAGGTCCGATGGCGCGGCGACCTGCAGGGTGCCATGCAGCTCAGCGTCTTCGCCCTGCACCCGTGCGCGACCTTCGCGCAGCATTGCCAGCACGTCCTGGGCGTAGGGCAGGTACAGCGCACCTTCGGCGGTCAGGCGCAGGCTGCGGGTGGTGCGCACGAACAGGCGCAGATCCAGTTCGCGCTCCAGCCGGGCGATGGCCGCCGCCACCTGGCCCGGCAGCAGGCCGGCTTCGCGCGCTGCGCTGCTGAAACTGCCCAGCGCGGCCGTACGGACGAACAGCAGCAGATCGTCGAAGCGGATCATTTTCATCACAGGAGGGAAAGTGATGACCGATTCTGCACCTTTTCAAGCCGGACTGCGGTGCGCATTCTAGGCATTCCCCCTTTGCGAGACGTGCCCATGCGCGCTGTTGCCTATACCCGCCCCGGCCTGCCCATCGATGATCCACAGGCACTGCAGGACATCGAGCTGGAGCTGCCCAGCCCCGGCCCGCGCGATCTGCGCGTGGCGGTGCGTGCGGTGGCGATGAATCCGGTGGATACCAAGGTGCGACGGACGGCGGCCACCGATTCCCCTCGCGTGCTTGGTTTCGATGCGGTGGGCGTGGTGGACGCGGTGGGCAGCGAGGTGACCCTGTTCCAGCCGGGAGATGAGGTCTACTACGCCGGTGCCATCGATCGTCCGGGCAGCAACGCCGAATATCAGCTGGTGGATGAGCGCATAGCGGGCCGCAAGCCTGCCAGCCTGGATGATGCCCAGGCCGCGGCGCTGCCGTTGACGGCGATCACCGCATGGGAGCTGCTGTTCGACCGCCTGCGCATTGTCGAAGGCGGCGGCGAAGGGCAGACGCTGCTGGTCATCGGTGCCGCCGGCGGTGTGGGGTCCATCCTGGTGCAGCTGGCACGGCAGCTGACGAAGCTGACCGTGGTCGGCACGGCGTCGCGGCCGGAAACCCAGGACTGGGTGTACGCACTGGGCGCGCACCACGTCATCGACCACTCGCGGCCGCTGGCCGAAGGGCTGTCCCGGCTGGGCATCGAGCAGGTGCAGCACGTGGCCAGCCTGACCCATACCGACCAGCATTACGCCCAGATCATCGACGTGCTGGCACCGCAGGGCCAGCTCGGGCTGATCGATGATCCGGGCCAGCTCGACGTGATGGCGCTCAAGCGCAAGTGCCTTTCACTGCACTGGGAGTTCATGTTCGCCCGTCCGCTGTACCAGACCGCCGACATGCAGCAGCAGCACGCGCTGCTGAACCGGGTGGCAGCGCTGGTGGACGCCGGCGTGCTGCGCACCACGCTGGGCGAACACTACGGCCGCATCGACGCAGCGAACCTGCGCCGCGCGCACGCACTGCTGGAAAGCCAGCGGGCCAAGGGCAAGATCGTCCTCGAAGGCTTCTGAAAAAGGGGGACGGAGGAGGTTATTTTCAATTAACCACCTCCGTCCCCTTTTTTGACGGGCCGGCGCAGCGGGTGAGACGGTGTCCGCCTAGACTAGGGGCATGCAAACCCAGACTCTTGCCCTGTTGGCCGTGCTGTTGCTGGCCGTCATTCTCGTCCTGCTGGTGGTGGTGCTGCGCCGTTCCACCCGGCCGGATGCTGCCGGCGATCTCGAACCCCTGCGCCATGCCATCGCCCAGGAACGCGAACGCAGCCTTGCCGCGCAGGTGGAAGCCGGCCAGCTGCGTGGACGCCTGCAGGCAGTGCAGGAGGACCTGGAAGGCGAACGGCTTCGCGCCCTGGAACGGCAACAGCAGCTGGCCGCAGCGCAGGCCCGCGCCGAACGTGAAGCGGCGATGGCCGGCGAGCGCGAAACACGCCTGGGCGAACGCGAACAGGCGGTACGGCAGCTGCAGGCGCAGCTGCGCGAACTGCAGGAACAGCTGCAGGCACAGCGCGACAGCTACCAGCAGATGCATGGAGAACACACGCGGGTACAGGCCAACCTGCAGCATGCACAGCAGGCCAGCGCGGAACTGCGCGCGTACCTGGACACCGCCAAGGACAAACTCAGCGGCGCGTTCGCAGAGCTGGCCGGCAAGGTGTTCGAGGAACGCGGCCAGCAGTTCGAAAGGAACGTGCGCCAGGCCACCGGCCAGTCGCGGCTGGACATCGAGAACCTGCTCAAGCCGTTCACCGAACGCCTGCAGGAGTTCCGCGGGCGCGTGGATGTGCTGTACGCCGAGGAAGCCCGCGAACGGGCCAGCCTGCTCGGCGCCGTGGGCGAGCTGAAGACGCTCAACCAGGACATGGCCTCGCAGGCGGCGGCGCTGACCAACGCACTGAAGGGCAATGCCAGGGTGCGTGGCGACTGGGGCGAACTGATGCTGGAGAACGTATTGCGCAGCTCCGGCCTGGAGGAGGGCGTGCATTATCGGCGCCAGCAGCACGTGGTGGGCGACGACGGTGAACGCCTGCGTCCGGACGTGGTGGTGAACTTTCCCGACCAGCGCAGCATCGTGGTGGACAGCAAGGTCAACCTGGTGGCCTGGCAGGAAGCCATGAACGCGGCCACGCCGGAGGTGGGCAACGAAGCGCTGCTCCGCCATGCCGCAGCGCTGCGCCAGCACGTGCGCGACCTGGGGGTGCGCAACTACCCCAAGGCCATGGGCGAAGAACAGACGCTGGACGTGACCATCGCCTTCGTGCCGATCGAAGGGGCGCTGTCGGCCGCGCTGTCCACCGATCCCGCGCTGCAGTCCTATGCGTTCGACAACAAGGTGGTATTCGCCTCGCCGAATACGCTGATGGCGTTGCTGCGCGTGGCCGAGCGGCTATGGACACGCGACAAGGTGCAGAAGCAGGCTCTGAAGATCAGCGACGCCGGTGGACTGGTGCTGGATGCGCTGGTGGCCTTCCTTGCCGATTTCAACAACGTCGGCAGGAAGCTGGAAGACGCCAGCAACGCCTTTTCCAGCGCACGCAACCGCCTGCAGGATTCGCCGCAGTCGGCCATCAACCGCGCGCGTCGCCTGGCCGAGCTGGGCAGCAAGGCGAAGAAGGCGCTGCCGCCGGAACTGCAGCCCGATCCGCTGCAGCAGCTTGCCGGGCCTGACGACGAATGAACGCATCGGTCCGGTATCCTGCGTGCCTGCACCGGCAACCCTGGACATCGACGATGCGAATTTCCCTGCTGGGCGGCCTGTGGCTCGCCGTTTCCCTTGCCGCCTGCAGCCCGGGTACGCGACCCGATGCCGTGCCCATGGACAGCGCGACAGATGGCGTTTCGGCCGACGCGGCCGCCTGTGCCGCGCAGGGTGGTGAACTGCGCCCGCTTGGTCGCCTGCAGCGCATGCAGTGCGTGGTGCCGTATGCCGATGCCGGCAAGACGTGCAGCACCCGCAGCGACTGCACCGGACACTGCCTGGCCGCCGGCGACGTAGCGATGGGAGTGCCGGTGTCGGGAAAGTGCCAGCGTGATGCCAGCGAAAATTTCGGCTGCCGCCAGCGCATCGAGGGTGGCCTGGCCCAGGGCACCCTCTGCGTGGACTGACCGAGCACCGTGCACGTCGCCACTCGCGTATTCCTGCCCGTCCCTTCTTCTTCCCCCGTAACCCAGGAGCCCCTCGTGTCCCAGTCGATCCAGGATATTCCCCTCACCACCATCGAAGGCCAGCCGACGTCGCTGGCCGACTACCGCGGCAAGGTGCTGCTGGTGGTCAACGTGGCCTCCAAATGCGGCCTGACGCCGCAGTACGAAGGACTGCAGGCGCTGTATGCGGACAAGCAACCGCAGGGCCTGGAAATCCTTGGATTCCCGGCGAACAATTTCCTGGGCCAGGAGCCGGGCAGCGAGGCGGAGATCCAGCAGTTCTGCCAGCTCAACTACGACGTCGGCTTCCCGATGTTCGCCAAGATCAGCGTGGCCGGCGAGGACGTGCATCCGCTGTACCAGCAACTGGTCGCCGCGCAGCCGCAGGCCATCGGTGAAGGCCCGCTGCGCGAACGCCTGGCCAGCAAGGATATTCCACTGCAGGCGGCACCGGGCATTCTGTGGAACTTCGAGAAATTCCTGGTCGGCCGCGATGGCCAGGTCATCGCGCGCTTCGCACCGGACGTGGCCGCTGATGATGCCCGCCTGCGCGAGGCCGTGGACAAGGCGCTTGCCGCCTGACGCAGGGCTGGTCCGCCTGACCGGCCTGCGATGTCCCATGAAAAATCCCGCCGAAGCGGGATTTTTCGTTTCCAGCCGGAGAACCGGTCAGTTGCCCCAGTCCGGCATCGGCATCGCATCGACCGGGATCGGAGAATCCAGGTCGTCCTTGCCACGCGCATGCTTGCCGCGCAGGTCGTTCTCGATCTGGTAGGTACGGCGCTGCAGCCAGGCATCGCGCACCAGGGCGTACTCGTCCACCGCGCTGGAGCGGATGTCGTCGGCCGCCAGCAGCTGCGAACGCGCATCCACCAGCTGCAGCCCCTGCAGTCCGATGCGCACCTTGTCTTCCTCGATCTGGCGGATGGGCGACAACGGAATGTCGCCGGCCAGGCCGAACACGTCGCGCACCGTGCGCGGCCCGAAGAACGGCAGCTCCACGTAGCGCGAACGACGCCAGCCCCAGGCGCCCAGGGTCTGCCCGAAGTCTTCCTTGCGGTTGGCGACCATCGCCTTGCTGGCCGGATCGAACAGTCCGCCGACACCCAGCGTGCTGTTCATCAGGAAGCGGCCCAGGGTGTCCCACGCATCGTCCGGACGCCCCTGCAGGAACTGGTTGACGATCGTCACCGGCGAACGGATGTTGCTGAAGAAATTGCTCACGCCGGTGCGCGCGAAGCGCGGCACCACGTTGGTATAGGCCGTGGCCAGCGGGCGGGCGATGGCGTTGTCCACCACCACGTTGAAACGATGCACGCGGCGGTTGAACGGTTCCCACGGGTCGTAGGCGGCCGAGGAGGCGCCACTGACGCCATCGCTGCCATACAGCGCCGCGAAGTCGTCCTCGGTGGCATCGGCCGGGCCGGCGTCGGCAGCCGGCGAGGTCGGATCAACCGCCGAACCGGTGGCGACCGGTGCCGTGTCCACGCCGGTCACCGATGATGCATCGGCGGCGGGTACCGTCTCGCCCGCAGCAGGAGCGGCATCGCGCGTGGGTTTGCTGGCGCAGGCGCTGAGCGCGGCCACCAGCAGCAGGAGGGGGAGGGTGCGTACGACGTTCATGTCAGCTCGCTGCAGAAGGTGCATTGAAATCCAGGTCCGGGGACAGCCGATAGGCGGCCTCCAGGTCGGTCAGTCCGGCGGGCGAGCCGTTGATGGCAAGCGCGCGGCCCTGCTGCCGCGCGCGCGCGGCAAGTTCGGCCAGCAGCGCCACGCCGGCGCTGTCCACGCCGGTGACGTCGGCCAGATCCAGCGTATCCACCCCGCTGGCCATCGCCTTCAGCTGCGGCCACAGCGCGATCACCGCGCTGCGGTCCAGCGCACCGGACAGGCGCAGCGTGCCCTGGTCGAGCCGGGCCTGTGCGGTATTACTTGCCATTGCCCGGCTGCCCGGCCTGCATGCTGCCGCTGCGCAGCTCGGTGGCCACCTGCTTGATGCCCTTCTGGCGCAGCGGGGCATCGAACTGGTTGCGGAAGGTCTGCACGTAGGAAATGCCTTCGATGTTGACGTCGAAGATCTTCCACTGGCCGCCGACGTTGCGCATCAGGTATTCCACCGGGGTCGGCTGGTCGCCGGCACGCACCAGTTCGGTGGCCACGCGCACGCCGCGGTTGCCCGGCAGCGGACTTTCGCCCTTCAGGCGGAAGCTCGGCTTGCCCTGGATGTTCAGCAGCGCCGAACCGTAGCGCTGCATCAGGTTGTCGGCCATGGCGTCGGCAAACAGCTTGATGTCCGCGTCGGAGGCGCCACGCGAATGGGCGCCCAGCACCAGGCGTGCCGCGTAGTCGCGGTCGAAGGTGCGGTTGAGCTCGCTGTTGATGTAGTCGCGCAGCACCGTCGGATTCTTGCTGAACTCCGGCTTGCGTTGCTGCAGGGTGTTCATGATGCGCGAACTGGCATCGATCACCGTCCTGCCGGCCTGTCCCTGCGGGGCGGCGGTGGCCGCCGGAGCGGACTGGGCCGAAGCCAGCAGGGGGGACGTCGCCAGCAGGGCCGAAGCCAGCAGCAGGGGAAGAAGCTTCATTTTCATGGTTGCGGTTCCGTTGCGGGCGCCATGGCGCCGTCGTGGGAGTCATCAGGTTGGGCTGCGTCGCCACCGGCACCGCCGCCACTGAACATGTACTTGCCGACCAGCTGGATCAGATCCACGGCCGGCTGGGTGAAGACGATCTCGTCGCCAGGATTCAACACTTCCGGATCGCCGCCCGGTTGCAGGCCGATATAGCTTTCGCCAAGCAAACCGCTGGTGAATATGCCGCCGGAGGTGTCGGCCGGCAGATCCTTGAATTTGCCATCGATGCGCAGGGTGACGATGGAATCGAACTTGACCGGGTCCAGGTCGATGGCAGCCACCTGGCCGATGGTGACGCCGCCGATCTTCACCGGAGCCTGCTTGCGCAGCTGGCCGATCTGCGAGAAACGCGCCTTCAGCTCATAGCCATCGCCGCCCAGTCCCCAACGCTGGTTGGTGGAGGCGACGGCAAGCACCAGCAGCGAGGCCAGCGCCAGCAGCAGGAAGGCGCCGACGGAAAATTCGAGTCTGGGACCGCGGATGGCCATGGTTATCTCACTGTTCTTTGTCAGGTGCCCGGACAGGTGCCCGGGCGGGTTTCATGTCGTACCGGCCAACGACCGGGTGCTACTGGAACATCATTGCCGACAGCACGAAGTTGAACATCAGTACCAGCAGCGAGGCGTTGACCACCGCGCGGGTGGTCGCCACCGAGGTACCTTCGATGGTGGGTTCGGCATGGAAACCCACATAGGACGCGACCAGCGCGGCGGTACCGCCGAAGATGGCCGACTTCAGCATCGCCACGCCGAAATCGTCCCAGAAATCCACGCTGTTGCGCAGCGCCGACCAGAACACGCCGTTGTCCAGGCCGAGCACATGCACCGCTTCGAAATAACTGGCGGTGATGGCCAGCGAACAGAACACGCCGGTCAGCAGCGGCACCGTCAGCACGGCCGCCCAGAAACGCGGTGCCACGGCCTTGGCGACCGGATCGATGGCCATCAGCTCCAGCGCCTTGATCTGGTCGGTGGCGCGCATCAGGCCCAGTTCGGCGGCGATCGAGCTGCCGGCGCGGCCGATGAACAGCAGCGCGGTCAGCACCGGCGCCAGTTCGCGGTACAGCGACAGGCCCAGCAGCGTGGAGAGCGCATCAGCGGCACCGAAGGTGGTCAGCGTGCGGTAGCCCTGCAGGGTCAGCACCAGGCCGACGAAGGCACCGCCGACGGCGATGATCGGCAGCGAACGGGCGCCGATCTTGTAGATCTCGCGGGTCAGCTCGGCCAGGAAATCGCGGGTCGGCAGCGAGCCGCGCAGCACGGTCAGGGAAAACAGGCCGGCGCGGCCCAGCGAACGGGTGGCTTCAATGAACGGCATCAGGCAACCCTCGCGCGCGGTGCGGCGTCGAACGGAATCGGTCCATCCGGCTGGCCATGCAGGAACTGCCTCAGCAGTGGATCCTGGCTGGATTCCAGCGCGGCCGGGCTGCCCTGGAACACCACCCCACCGTTGGCGATCGCGATCACCTGGTCGCAGATCGGCAGGGTTTCATGCACATGGTGACTGACGATGATGCTGGTCAGCCCCAGGCTGTGGTTGAGGCGCTGGATCAGGCTCATGATCACGCCCGAAGCGATCGGGTCCAGGCCGGTAAGCGGCTCATCGTAGATCATCAGCGGCGGGTCCAGGGCCAGCGCGCGGGCCAGCGCGACGCGCCGTGCCATGCCGCCGGACAGCTCGCGCGGCCAGGCATCGGCTGCGGCCAGCAGGCCCACGGCATGCAGCTTCATCTGCACCAGGCGTTCGCGCACCGCAGCCGGAAGCCGGGTATGCGTGCGCAGCGGCAGGGCCACGTTCTCGGCCACGGTGAGGTCGGTGAG
>Ga0160468_100788_pt1 | contig 10332 bp, 9 predicted proteins | sample HID1972K_E11MG_FD_108234 | JGI IMG/M metagenome (GOLD analysis project Ga0160468, IMG submission 108234) | Enriched pill bug-associated microbial communities from UW Madison campus, WI, USA - HID1972K_E11 MG | ecosystem: Host-associated > Arthropoda: Insects > Digestive system > Unclassified ... | reverse complement strand
TCGATGGAATCGCCACCGATGTCCGGGCGGTCCACGCAGCCGAAGTCGCCGCCAGTGGGCACGTTGCCGATCTGCTGCTGCAGGGTGTCGTTCCGGCCGTGGCGACGGATGCCCTCCAGCAGGAAGCGCGCCATGTCCGCCTGCGAAGTGAGATCGCGTACGTCGAAATTCGGACGGTTCATGAAGGAAGGGGCGAAGCCCTCTGTTCCCAACCGCGTGGAGAAGTCGCCACCGATGCCGGGCAGGCCCAGCGCCCAGTTGCCACCGATGCCATACCGCGACTTTTCTTCCCTGGTGTAACGCAGGCCGCCCTTCAGGCGCAGGCGGTCGTTGACATCGAAGGTGCCATCGGCGAATACCGCCGTGGAGCGGCCGTTGACCTTGGGCATGGTGAATTCGGTGCCCGAATACCAGCGTCCCTTGTCCACCAGCGAGAGGTAGCCGACCTGCTGGTCTTCGTTGAAATGGAAGGCGCCGGTAGTCCAGCGCAGGCGGCTGTCGTCATCGGAGGAAAGACGCAGCTCGTGGGTATACGCCTGCGACTGCGTCAGCCAGTACTGGGTGGAATAGTTGTCGTAGTCCACGCCATCGGGGTTGTCGGCCGACAGCTGGGCGGTGTTGCGCCCCGGCCAGAGGATGCCTTCGCTCTGCGCGTTGGTCTGCCGGTAGTCCACGTCGCGGTAGCTGCCGTTGTATTCGAGCGTCGCGCCGCCGAAATCATAGGAAACGCTGGTCTGCGCACTCCATGTGCGGCTGTCCAGCGTGCCCTGCGCGCCACGATAGACGATCTTCCGCAGGTCCACGTCGTCGGGCAGGTAGCCTGCGCGGGCAGCGGTGTAGACGTTCGCGCCCGGATAGCCGGTGCCCCCTTCCCTGCCCATGTCCGCCATCGCGAACACCGACAGCTTGTCATCGGGCTGGTACAGGAATGAAAGCCGCGCACCGTGTTCGTCCTGGATGCCGGCCGGATCCAGGTGCCGGGCTTCGCCCACGTTCTGGAACGGGGAATCCTTTTCCACCGTGTAGCCGGCGACGCGGATCGCAGCCCAGCCGCCCAGCGGCATGTTCAGCGCGAACTCGCCGCCACGATGGTCGCGATTGCCGGCCTCGGCCTGTACGTAGCCTTCGAACGCGTCCAGGTTCGGGCGCCTGGTGATGATGTTGAGCGAGCCGGCCAGTGCGTTGCGGCCGCGCAGGGTGCCCTGCGGTCCCTTGTTGATCTCCACCCGCTCCACGTCATAGAACAACCCACCCAGGCCACGTGGACGGGCGATGTACGCACCGTTGATGTGCGGCGCGGCGCCGGGGTCGCCCAGTTCGGTGTTGTTGGACGACCCCACGCCGCGGATGAATATCTCCAGGTTACCCTCCTGGTTGGCCATGCTCATGCCTGGCACCAGCGCCTGGATGTTACGCAGTTCGTTGTTGATGCCCAGCGCGCGCGTATCGTCGGAGGAAATCGCCTGCGCGGTACCCGCGTACTTCTGCAGGTCCTGTTCGCGGCGCTCCACGGTGACGATCACCGCGTCCAGCGTGGTGGCATCGTGCCGGCGCGCCGGCGATTGTTCTTCAGTCGCCGACTGTGCGGCGGCGGGCAATGCGGCGGTGCTTGCCATGAGCGAAGCAAGGATCGCGCTCGCAAGCGCGTGTTGCCGACGGTGGCTGGCCATCTGTGTCTCTCTCCCCAACGTGATCCATAACGAATGTCACGGCTTCCAGGCCGCACGCAGGAGGTTGTAAGCGGCCCATGACAGCGCTGTCAATCGTTATTCGCCCGTCAAGCTGGACACGCAGGAACCGGCGGGAGGTCCGCCTTGGTCAGAACAATTTTTCGTTGCGGTGCAGCACGGTTGCCAGGGACTCAGGGAGGAACTCAGGCCTGGGTGCCCGCTTCATCCGCGCGCGGCGCCGCAATCCGGTAACCCACCCGTGGAAGCGTCTGGATCAGCTTGGCCTCGAAGGGCCCGTCCACGCTCCGGCGCAGTTCGTAGATATGCGAACGGAGCAGGTCGGCATCCGGCGGCTCCTCTCCCCACAGGGCGTATTCCAGCTGCTGGCGGGTGACCGCCGCAGGACTGGCGCGCATCAGCACTTCCAGCAGCTTGCGGCACGCCGGATACAGGTGCAGCGAGCGTCCCTGGCGCGTTGCTTCCAGCATGCCCAGGTCCAGTGCGAGGTCGCCCACCACCAGCCGTTTCTGCGCGGTGCGTCCCTGCGCCCTGGCCATCAGCGCTTCCAGCCGTACTTCCAGCTCGGCCAGCGCGAACGGCTTGGTGAGGTAATCGTCAGCGCCGGCACGGAAGCCGATGATCTTGTCGGGCAGTTCATCGCGCGCGGTGAGCATCAGCACCGGAACCGCGCTGCCATGCTCTTCGCGCAGCCGCTTGAGCACGTCCGGGCCATCCATCCGCGGAAGCATCCAGTCCAGCACGACGGCGTCGTAACTGTTGGACACCGCCAGGTGCAGGCCTGTGGCGCCATCGGGCGCGACATCCAGGCTGTACCCGCGTTCCTCGAAATACTGGAACAGGGTGGATACCAGCTGCCGGTTGTCCTCGATGACCAGTATGCGCATCGGCTATTTTCCACCCATGTCCTGTCGGAAAAATGTCGTCTTGCGCGGATCAGTGCATGCCGCGACAGGCAGCGTAGCACTCCCGGTGGCTGCGCTCAGCGCCTGGTAATGGAATTAACGAAAGCATAGCCAGTCTCCGACCGAAATCCGACCGCGGCGTCAACAGAATCGCAGCCCTTCTTCCCAGCCTGGCGTGCGATCGTGGCATCTCCGAATACCTTGCAGACAGCGGCCGGCTTCAACGCGCCGCCTTCCCCGGCCGCTGCCGCGACGGACACCGGCCTCACCCACCGTGTCCGCAGCTGGCGGCCGGCGATCAGCCAGGAAACGCTGATCATCGCCTGCAGCCTGTTCTTCGTGACGATGAGCAACGGGCCGTTCTGGAAGGCGGCGCATGCGCTGCATCCAGGCAGCGTGCTGTTCGCCTTCTCCCTGTTCGGCCTGCTTTTTTCCATCACCGGCGTGCTGCTGTCGCTGCTCGTCTGGCGCTGGAGCGCCCGGCCCGTGCTGACGGTACTGTTCTTCACCACCGCGATGGCGGTGCATTACATGACCACCTATGGCGTGTTCATGGATGCGGACATGGTGCGCAACGTGCTGCACACCGACGTCAAGGAATCGCGCGAGCTGCTTACGCCTTACATGCTTCCATCACTGCTGCTGCATGCGGTGCTGCCTTCGCTGCTGCTGTGGCGCGTGCGCATCAGGCAGCGCAGCTCCCTGCGCACGCTGTGGGTGCGGCCGGCTTTCATCGCGCTGCTGATGGCGTTCGGAGCCACCGCGACCCTGCTGTCCTCGGCCGATGTCGCCGGCATGGTGCGCAACCATCGGGAGATCAAGTACCTGGCCACCCCCTTGAACTACCTGGTGGGGCTTCAGCAGAACCTGCGTGCCAGCTCTCCCATCAAGAAGGCGCCGCGGAGCCCGATAGCCCTGGATGCCGCCGCGACGCCTCGCGCGGCGGGCGCCAGGCCGCGACTGCTGGTGCTGGTGGTGGGGGAAACGGTGCGTGCCCAGAACTGGGGACTGAATGGATACGCGCGGCAGACCACGCCGGAGCTGGCGCAGATCGGCGTCATCAACTTCCCCGACATGCATTCCTGCGGTACCAGCACCGAAGTCTCGGTGCCGTGCATGTTCTCGCAGCTGGGCAGGCGCCAGCATGATGAAAAGGCGATCCGCCAGCAGCAGTCGCTGCTGAACGTGCTGGAGCGCACCGGCATCGGCACGCTGTGGCGCGACAACCAGTCCGGCTGCAAGGGCGTCTGCGATGGCACTGCGTTCGAATCGGTGGCCGATGCGAACGAGCCCGGCCTGTGCGCCAACGGCCGCTGCATGGATGAGGTCCTGCTCCGGCACCTGGGGGAGCGCGTGCGCGAAAGGAAGGGCGATCGCGTGGTCGTCCTGCATCAGCTGGGCAACCATGGCCCGAGCTACTACCAGCGTTATCCGGACAGGTTCCGGAAATTCGTGCCGGCCTGCGAGAACGCCGAGCTGGGCAACTGCCCGCGTGAGCAGATCGTCAATGCCTACGACAACGCCGTGCTCTACACGGACCATTTCCTCGCCCAGGCCATCCACGAACTGCAGGCCATGGATGACTACGACACTGCGCTGATCTATGTCTCGGACCATGGCGAATCCCTCGGCGAGAAGGGGCTCTACCTGCACGGCATGCCGTATGCCATCGCGCCTGTGGAGCAGACCTCGGTACCGATGGTCATGTGGTTCTCCAGCCGCTTCACCGCCGGCAGGGGCCTGGATACCCGTTGCGTGGAACGTCGCGCGGTGCGGAAGACCGACCACGACGTGCTGTTCTCCTCGATCCTCGGCCTGATGCAGGTCCGCACCAGCGCGTACGATCCTGGCCAGGACGTGTTCGCCTCCTGCGTCACCGCCGGCCTGCCCTGAAACAGACCCATGCGACATGCCTCCGACACGGCAGCAGGTATGATCGCCTGCTTTGCAGCGCCCGGCGGGGGCAATGGCGGCGACGATGAATCCGAAGTCTTCCCAGCACGGGCCGGACGGGTCCCGCACCAGCCTGCGGACCCGGGTCACCCGCTGGTTGATCCTCTACGCGGCACTGCTGTCGATAGCGGTGTTCGTGCACGGGCATATCGTCAATTCCGAAGCCGAGTACCTGACCTGGCGATCACTGCTGCAGTCCGAGCTTGAACACTTCATCAAGCGCGGCGAGGAAGACCCCAATTACCACTGGACCGATACCGAGACCGTCCAGTTGTTCGGCGACGACGACCAGTCGCCCATCCCCGGCGAATACGCCACGTACGCACCGGGCATTCACGATGGCGTGCGCATCGGCAACCAGGACAAGGTGCTGCTGGTCAGGGAATTCCGTGGCCGCAAGCTGGTGCTGGTGCTGGACATCACCGAGCTGCAGCGCCATGAGGACAACGTGGGTCTCTGGATGCTGGGTTCCAACGTACTGGCCATCGTGCTGCTCGGCCTGCTGGTCGGCTGGGGCCTGGGACGGGTACTGAAACCGCTGACGGACCTGTCCAACCGCATCCGCAGGCTGGCGCCGGAGAAGCCGGGGCAGACGATCGACGTGGATCCGCAGGCCAGCACGGAACAGGCGGTCATCACCGATTCGCTCAACGACTACATCCGGCGCAACGAACAGTTCGTCGAGCGCGAAAAGCAGTTCGTCAACAGCGTGAGCCATGAGCTGCGCACGCCGGTGGCGATCATCGGCGGCGCGGCCGCACTTGCCTCCGATCCTGCCGCTTCGCCGGCGACCATCCAGGACCAGCTGGCGCGCATCAAGGAAGTGACCGCGTCAGTGGAGGAGCTGATCTCCATCCTGCTGGTACTGGCCAAGAGCCCGGAGCGCCTGGAAGACGCCAGCGAACTGGTGGCGATGGGCGAGCTGGTGGCCGGGCTGGTCGAAGACCACCGCCATCTGTGCGGTGACAAACGCCTGACCATCGAAGTGGTGGGCGTGGCGGACCCGGTGATCCTGGCACCGGGCGCAGTGGTGTCGGTCGTCATCAGCAACCTGATCCGCAACGCCATCGAGAACAGCGACAAGGGCGCGATCCACGTCAGCCTCAACCCACGCGCCGAGGTCATCATCGACGATCCGGGGCATGGCATGAGCCCGGAAGAGATCAGCCTGCTGTACGCCAAGCTCGCCCGTGGCGGATCGCGCGATGGCCAGGGCATCGGGCTGGAGCTGATCGCACGGCTCTGCGGCCATCTCGGCTGGACACTGCACTTCGAACCGAAACCGGATGGCCGCGGCACGCGCGCCATCGTGGACCTGTCGGCCAGCCTCGCCAGGGCATGACACCGGATCGGGCGCAGCTTCCGACCTGGCTCCGACTTCCCGGCCTGCAGAATCGAAGGTACACCGCCAGCGGCGCGTGCCCTTCCCTTCTTTCCGTGACCCCATGCCTGGACAATTCGGACATCTTCCGCGCGGCCCTGTCCGCACCCTCAACGCATTGCGCTGGTCCCTGCAGGGACTGAAGGCAGCCTGGCTCCATGAGTCCTCGTTCCGCCTGGAGGTGGTGCTGGCCGCCGCCATGGTTCCCGGTGCACTGGTCATCGGTGACACCCGCATCGAACGCGTGCTGCTCATCCTGCCCGTGCTGGTGGTTTTGGCGCTGGAACTGCTGAACTCAGCGATCGAGGCCGTCATCGAGCGTTACGGGGCCGAGCATCACGAATTGGCCGGCCGCGCGAAGGACATGGGCTCGGCAGCGGTTTTCATGGGCCTGGTGTCGGTGGCGGCCAGCTGGTCGCTGATCCTCTGCTGATCATGTCCATGACCATGACACCCCTGGACGCCGCACATGCCGCGGAAACGAAAGGCATGCCCTGGCATCGTTGGCTGGCGCGCACGCGGGTACTGGTAGTGCTGATGGTGGCCAGCCTGGCCGCAGGCATCGGCCTGCGCGCGCCTTCGCCGCCGGACGAGCCGCGATTCGTGCTTGCCGCGAGGACCATGGTGGAAACCGGAAACTGGCTGATTCCACGCCGCGGCGTGGAGATCTATGCGGAGAAGCCGCCGGTCTTCATGTGGCTGCAGGCATCGGCGCATGCGCTGGTCAAGGACTGGGACGTGGCCTTCCTGCTGCCATCGCTGGTGGCGGCGCTGCTGACGCTGTGGATGACCTTCCGCATCGGCTGCCTGCTCTGGAACCGGCGCATTGGCGCGTACGCCGCGCTGGCGCTGTTCGCGACGCTGCAGTTCGGCCTGATGGCCAAGCGCGCGCAGATCGACATGGTTCTGGTGGCGATGATGACCGCGTCGCTGTGGGGACTGCTGAAACATCTGCTGCACGGCCCCGACAGGACGGCGTTGTTCTTTGCCGCCGCCGCTGCCGGACTGGGAACCATCACCAAGGGCGTCGGCTTCCTGCCATTGCTGGTGCTGCTGCCATGGGCGGCGCTGCGCGTGCGCGGAAAGCTGCCGCCCGTGCCGGGCACGCGCTGGCGCTGGCTGCTGGTCCCGGCCGGCTTCGCCGCAGGGCTGGCGGTCTGGCTGGTGCCGTTGGGCATCGCCGTCTGGCAAGCGCCTACGCCCGGACTGGATGCCTACGTACGGGAGATCCTGTTCCGGCAGACGGCCACCCGCTACGTGGGCGCATGGCATCACGTGCAGCCTGCCTGGTATTACATGCAAGTGATCCTGACGCTGTGGCTGCCGGGTTGCCTGCTGTTGCCCGGGCTGCTTCCGGCGTGGGCCCGCCGGCTCGCCCGCAATGACGCCCGCTACGGGCTGTTGCTCGGCTGGGCCCTGCTGACCCTGGTGTTCTTCAGTGCCAGCCCCGGCAAGCGCGAGGTCTATATCCTGCCGATGCTGCCTGCGTTGTGCCTTGCCGCCGCCCCACTGCTGCCGGGACTGCTGCGGCAGCGCCATGCGCGCGTGGTGCTGGCCGGATTTCCGGCCGTGCTGGGCGTGATCGCGATGGGGCTGGCAGCGGCGATGGCTGTGCACGCCGGCTGGGTGCAGCCGAAGCTGGCCGGGCGCGACCTGGACCCGGCCGCCATCCAGGCCGTTGCCTGCTGGCTGGCGTTGCTGGGCGTGGTGCTGCTGGCGCTGGTCGTCACCCTGGGCCGTCGCAGGCCTGGGCTGTTGACCGTGCTGGCGACGGTCTCCCTCTGGACCGCTTACGGCTTCGGTTTCATGCCGGCGCTGGATCATTCCGCTTCTGCCCGCCAGGTCATGCAGCGGGTCCAGCAGGCCATCGGGCCGCAAGGGCAACTGGGGCTGGTCGACTGGCGCGAACAGAACTACCTGCAGGCGCTGACGCCTCCGGTCGATTTCGGCTTCAGGCACCCCTGGGACGTGCAGTGGCACCGGGCACGCGCATGGGTGCAGGCGCTGCCGGAACATCGCTGGATACTGGTGACCGCCAAGGCCCTGGGAGACTGCGTGGATCGCGACCAGGTGCGTGCCATGGGACAGGCGAATCGCAATACCTGGCTGCTGGTGCCGGCGACAGCACTGGTTCCGCAATGCGAGGAAAGAATCAGCTGGGTCGAGGACGATGAATAACGCACCGCTGGATCAGCCTGCCTTCCCTGGAACGGCCAGGCCATGGCCGCACGGCATCGACCTGCGCAGCCATGCGCTGTTGCCGCTGGCCGGCCTCGCGCTCGGCACCTGGCTGCTGGTCGGATTGCAGGGCGACCAGGCGCTGGCGTCCTGGCTTTACGCGCTGCAGGGACATGCCTGGGTGCTGAAGGACCATTGGCTGACCGAGGGAATCATTCACCGGATGGGACGCAACCTGTCCATCATGGCCGGTCTTGCCGTACTTGTCGTTGCCCTACTCGCCGAGTGGAAACCACCGTTGCGCCGGTTCCGCCGGCCGCTGTCGCGGTTGTTCGTTTCGCTGGTGGTTTCCACGCTGGTGGTATCGCTGCTGAAGAAGACCACCAGCATGGATTGCCCCTGGGATCTCACCGCGTTCGGTGGCAGCCGCGAGTTCCATGGACTGTTCGATCTGCGTCCGGTGGGCGTGAGGGCCAGTGGCTGCTTTCCTGCTGGCCATGCCAGTGCGGGTTATGGATGGCTTGCGCTGTACTTTTTCGCGCTGGAAGTGAAACCGGCCGCAAGGCACGCTGCGCTGGCTTGCGGCATGGCACTGGGACTGGTCTTCGGCATCTCCCAGCAGCTGCGTGGCGCCCACTTCCTGTCGCACGATCTATGGACCGCCGCCGTCTGCTGGACCGTTGCGCTGCTGCTGTTCATTGTCTGGCCGCCACGGCCGGCCAGCCGCTGATGCCTTTGGAGCCGGGCGCTGCCTGGCGTGCGGTCATGCCATCACCGCAGCCGGGCTGCGTATGCATCGTCTTCACCGTTGCGCACCCGCCGCTCACATACCTGCCGCCTAGACTGGGCCACGCCCGAAAACCAAGCTTCCCCATGCCAGATACAGGCCTGTTCCACATCGTCGCGTTCGACGCCGACCACCGCGAGGACCATTCCATCTCGCGGGTAAACGCCTTGACCATCCGTTGCCATCAGTGCGGGAAACTCACCGCATGGAATGCCGACAACCTGCAGCGCCTGGAAGGCGGCACGATCCTCGCCTGCCGCCATTGCCAGAACCGCCAGGCCATCAGCAATGCGCGCCTCAATGAGGGTCCCGTCGCCAGCCTGTCCAGCAATGAGCGCCTCGCCAGTGGCGCCAGCCGGGGCAAGGCCTGGCTGCGTCATCGTCCGTCACCCTGACACCTCCGGGAAGCCGCAGCCGTCTCTCCCGCCAAGGGTGGGCTGTGCCGATGCATCGTGGCCATGTGAAATGAACGTCACCGGCTTCATACGCGACCAGCGTCAGCATGCATGCCTGTTCCCTTGCCCGATGCCCTGAAGGAAGCCCCGTGAGAGTCTTCAATATCGCCACCATGGCCCTGGTCATTGCCGGTGCGATCATCTTCGGATTGGCAGGGCTGTTCCAGTTCGATCTCGTGGCGCATGTATGCGGAAGCAGCGACTCCACGAGTGGCCGCGCACTGTATGCGCTCATCGGCCTGTCCGGCCTGTGGCAGCTGGCCTGGCTGGCGACCCACAAGCCCACCGCGCAGCTGGTGTGATGCTGGCCGGCATCGACACGCGGGCTTGTCGCACCCTCACGTAAGCTGGGGACATACCGCATACCACGGGAGCCACCATGACCGACATCATCGAACGGGTACACCGCGACCAGCCGACGATCGACCGCCTGAAGCAGCTGCAACAGGAACTTGATTCAGAGCTCATCGTCGAGCTGCACATGGCTGATGGACGTGTCCTGAAGGGTACGGTGGTGGAACGACCGGCACTGATACAGTTCGTCGACCGCGAAGGCAACGAGGGCCTCAACGGTCTGTTGCGCTTCGATGCCGGCACCGGCACCGGCGATGTCGACCTGCTGCTGATCGACGAAATCGCGCGGGTCGTCCGCGTCGGTTCCGCCTAGGGCGCATGCCCTGGCCCGGCTTCTTCATTTGTGTCCGCCGCGCAGGACCGCTCCAACAGCTACAGCATGTCCATTAGCGCGTGGTGCGCGGCGACGCCCGCCAATGCGCCCTCGCCAACCGCCAGTGCGATGCTGCCGGCCTTGCGCGCATTGTCGCCGCACGCAAAAACCCCTTCCACCGTGGTCTGCTTGGCCGCGTCGGTGGTGATGCAGCCACCATCCTCCAGCTCGCATCCCAGCTGTTCGGCCAGTGGACCGGCAAGGTGCGATGCCGGCGGCACGAAGATCGCGTCCAGTTCGCGGCCTCGGCCATCGACC
>Ga0160468_100780_pt1 | contig 10399 bp, 8 predicted proteins | sample HID1972K_E11MG_FD_108234 | JGI IMG/M metagenome (GOLD analysis project Ga0160468, IMG submission 108234) | Enriched pill bug-associated microbial communities from UW Madison campus, WI, USA - HID1972K_E11 MG | ecosystem: Host-associated > Arthropoda: Insects > Digestive system > Unclassified ... | reverse complement strand
CTGGCACCGTTCACCTTTGAACGGCGTGCAGTGGGCGCCGACGATATCCGCATCGAGATCCTCTACAGCGGCATCTGCCATTCCGATCTGCACCAGGCCCGCGACGACTGGGGCGGCGCGAAGTACCCGATGGTTCCCGGCCACGAAATCATCGGCAAGGTCGTTGAAGTGGGCGCGAACGTCACCCGGTTGAAGGTCGGCGATTTCGCCGGTGTCGGCTGCATGGTGGATTCCTGCCGCCACTGCGATGCCTGCGAGCACGATCTGGAGCAGTACTGCGAACAGGGCACCACCTACACCTACAACAGCACCGAGCGCGGCAGCGACCAGCTCACCTATGGCGGATATTCCGACCACATCGTGGTGAGCGAGCGCTTCGTGGTCAAGGTATCCGCGAAGCTCGACCTGAAGGCGGCCGCGCCGTTGCTGTGCGCCGGCATCACCACCTACTCACCGCTGCGGCACTGGAAGGTCGGTCCCGGCCAGAAGGTCGGCGTGATCGGCCTGGGCGGCCTGGGCCACATGGGCGTCAAGTTCGCAAAGGCACTCGGTGCCCATGTGGTGATGATCACCACCACCCCGGAAAAGGGCGCCGATGCCAAGCGCCTGGGGGCCGATGAAGTGCTGGTCTCACGTGATGCGGCGCAGATGAAGGCGCACGCCAACAGCTTCGATTTCCTGCTCAACACCGTGCCGGTCAGCCATGACACCAACCCCTACCTGGCCCTGCTCAAGCGCGATGCGACGATGTGCCTGGTCGGCGTGCTGACCGCACTGGAACCGGCCCTGATGGGTGGCAGCGTGATCTTCGGCCGCAAGCACGTCACCGGATCGGCGATCGGCGGCATGGCCGAGACGCAGGAGATGATGGATTTCTGCGCCGAACACGGCATCGTCAGCGATGTGGAGATCATCGACATCCAGAACGTCAACGAGGCCTGGGAGCGCATGCAGAAGAACGACGTGCGCTATCGCTTCGTGATCGACATGGCGTCGATCAGGGCCTGAGCTGGCACGAGATCCGGCACACGGTAGAGCCGACCCATGGTCGGCTGTTCCCGGCTACATCATGAAAGCGGTGACGACCAACGGTCGTCACCCACCTCGTTGCGTCAGCCCCCCCACCTCGTCGCGTCAACCACCCCACCTGGTCGCGTCAGCCCCCCCCACCTCGTCGCGTCAGCCACCCCATCTGGTCGCGCCAGCCACCTGGTCACGTCACCCCCCATCCGTCCAGGCCGGATGTCAGTACGCGAATTCGCGGAACACGTGGTCCACGTCGCCATGCCAGCGGCCATGGAACAAGGCCAGCTTGCGTTCGGCCGGCGTCAGGCCGGACTCGACGATTTCCTGCAGAACGTCCAGGTAGTGGCTTTCGTCCATGCCGTCGGCATTCAGCGCGGCACGACGCTTCAACCCGCCGACCGCGATCTTCACCGCCTCACGCGCCAGATCACGCACCGTGCCGCCGCGGAATGGCAGGTTCATCGCATGCATGGGCACGCCATCGCGCAGGGCGTGGCGCTCGGGCAGGGTGAAGTCACGCACCAGGTCCCATGCCGCATCCAGCGCTGCATCGTCGTACAGCAGGCCAACCCAGAACGCCGGCAACGCGCACAGCCGGCTCCACGGCCCACCATCGGCGCCGCGCATCTCCAGGTACTTCTTCAGCCGCACTTCGGGGAAGGCGGTGGTCATGTGGTCGGCCCAGTCGGTCAGGGTCGGCAGCTGGCCCGGCAGCACCGGCAGCCGGCCGGCCATGAAATCTCGGAAGCTCTGCCCGCTGGCATCGTGGTACACGCCGTCGCGGTAAGAGAAATACATCGGTACGTCGAGCAGGTAATCCACGTAACGCTCATAACCGAAGCCGTCTTCGAACACGAAGTCGAGCATGCCGGTACGGTCGGCGTCGGTATCGGTCCAGATGTGCGAGCGGTAGCTGAGGTAGCCGTTCGGCCTGCCTTCGGTGAACGGCGAATCGGCGAACAGCGCCGTGGCGATCGGCTGCAGCGCCAGCGACACGCGGAACTTCTTCACCATGTCTGCTTCGCTGGCGTAATCCAGGTTCACCTGTACGGTGCAGGTGCGGGTCATCATGTCCAGGCCGAGCGAGCCGACCTTGGGCATGTAGCGGCGCATGATGCCGTAGCGCCCCTTGGGCATCCATGGCATTTCATCGCGCGTCCACTTCGGCTGGAAACCCATGCCAAGGAAACCCAGCTGAAGTTCTCCCGCCACCTGCGCCACTTCATTGAGGTGCGTGCCGGTTTCCACGCAGGTCTGGTGGATGGTTTCCAGCGCGGCGCCGGACAGCTCCAGCTGCCCGGCCGGCTCCAGCGTCACCGACGCGCCGTCGCGCAGCAGTGCGATGGTACGGCCCTTTTCCTGCACCGGCTCCCAGCCGAACCGGACCAGGCCCTGCAGCAGCGCTTCGATGCCACGTTCGCCATCGAAGCCCGGCGCCCGCAGGTCGTCCAGCCGGAAGCCGAACTTCTCATGTTCGGTACCGATGCGCCAGCGCGCGCGCGGCTTCTCTCCCGAGGCGATTACTTCCACCAGCTGCGAACGATCGGTGATGGGCGTCTGCGCGACGTGGCTGGGGCTCGACAAGGGACAGGCTCGCTGGTGGGGACGGATGGAATGGGGCCGTGCCCCGGGCATCGCAAGGGCGAACTATAGCGTGAGGCCTGCCTGCGTCACGCCTCCGTGACGGACTTCAGCATCCTGCCGGCGGGGTATTGACCCCGTACACTTGGCCGATGAGCCATCACTCCCGACACCCGGAACGGCACCGCTCGGATCGCGTCGGCTGGCTGCGCGCAGCCGTGCTGGGTGCCAACGATGGCATCGTCTCGGTGGCAGGATTGGTGGTGGGCATCGCCGCCAGCGGCGCGGCGCCCGGCATCGTGCTGGCCACCGGCGTGGCAGGCACTGTCGCGGGCGCCATGTCGATGGCAGCCGGCGAATACGTATCCGTGCAGAGCCAGGCCGATACCGAAGCGGCCGACCTGACCGTGGAGCAGCGTGAACTGCACGAAGATCCGCACAGCGAACTGGAGGAGCTGGCGGCGATCTACCGGCATCGCGGACTGGATGCCGCGCTGGCCAGGCAGGTGGCCGAACAGCTCACCGCGCACGATGCGCTGGCTGCACACGCCCGTGACGAACTGGGCATCAGCGACACCTTGCGCGCACGCCCGCTGCAGGCCGCCTGGGCATCGGCCAGTGCGTTCACCTGCGGCGCGGCCCTGCCGGTACTGGCGGCCGTGTTCGCCCCGGGCGAACAGGTGGCGGCCGTGACCTTCGCGGTGACACTGGCCGGCCTGTGCATCACCGGCGCACTGGCCGCCCGCGCCGGCGGTGCTTCGGCGTGGCGCGGCGCACTGCGTGTCGTGTTCTGGGGTGCGCTGGCAATGGCCGCCGCCGCGCTGGTGGGCCGCCTGTTCGATGTGAGCGTGTGATGCCAGGCCTGCGGGGTAGAGCCGGCCGCTTCCCGAGCGCAACGCCAACCACGTAGAGCCGGGCTCTGCCCGGCTGTGCGGCAATGCATCAGCCGGGCAGCGCCCGGCCCCACGTGCAGGCCTGTCCGGCGCGATACGTCAGTCCAGTCCGAGCCAGCCGCCGATGATGGCGCGCGCCTCATCCACGCCGAGCCGGCTCTCGCCGGAAAACACCTGCACGCTGACGGTATCGCCGAACGCGCTCTGCAGCTCCTTGCGGACCTTCTGCAGGCTCTGCATCTGCTGGCTGCGGCTCAGCTTGTCGGCCTTGGTCAGCAGCGCGTGCGCCGGCAGGCCTCGCTGTACGGCGTAGGCCAGCATCTGGCGGTCGTAATCCTTCAGCGGATGGCGGATGTCCATCACCACCACCAGTCCGCGCAGTGCGTTGCGGGTGCGGAAGTAACGATCGATGAAGGCCTGCCAGTGGGCCTGCAGGTCCAGCGGCACCTTGGCATAGCCATACCCGGGCAGATCGACCAGATGCGCTTCCGGCGTGACCTGGAAGAACACCAGCTGCTGCGTGCGGCCGGGCGTCTTGGACACGCGCGCCAGCGAGTTCTGGCGGGTAAGGGCGTTGAGGGCGCTGGATTTTCCGGCATTGGAGCGGCCGGCGAAAGCCACTTCGGCACCTTCATCGGGCGGCAGCTGCCCCGCGTTGTGGGCCGAAAGGTGGTAACGCGCGCGTTCGATGAGTAGAGACATGTGCATAGGATCGCATGTTGCGGCCCGGTCCGCCCGGACCATGCCCCTTCCGGATGCCGCGCGGGCCCCGCATTGACCGTGCCGGGAAACGCCGTTGATAATCCGGCGTATCCGGGCGGAGGGCCTGGCCGGACCAAAACGGAGCTTCAGCATGCGCCACGCTCGCGTTCTAGCCGTTTCCGCAGTTGCCGTTTCCATCCTGGGCGCCGCCGCCTGGGCGCAGACCAGCATCACGCCACTGCCGGACAACGGCCCGATCCAGACCGCGTCACTGGAAGTCGATTTCAGCAGCACCACCTGGGGCGATGCCACGGCCGGCCAGGGCAAGGCCGCTGCCTGCGCCGCCTGCCACGGGGCTGACGGCAACGCCACGGTGGACATGTACCCCAGCATCGCCGGGCAGAGCGAACGCTATTCCGCGCAGCAGATGGCGTTGATCGCCACCGGCCAGCGGACCTCCGGCGCGGCGGTGGCGATGGTGCCCTTCGTCAAGGACCTCACCCCGCAGGACATGCGTGATATCGGCGCGTTCTTCGCCACCCAGAAAGCCACCGCCGGTATCGCCGACGACAGCCTGGTGGACGCCGAAGGCCCCTACAAGGACATGAAATTCTACGAAATCGGCCAGCAGCTGTATCGCGGCGGCGATGCCTCGCGCGGCCTGCCGGCCTGCATGGCCTGCCATGGCCCCACCGGTGCCGGCAACCCGGGCCCGGCCTACCCGCATATCGGTGGCCAGCACGCCGGCTATGTCGCGCGCCGCCTGCAGGAATACCAGGCCGGGCACACCAACGAAGCCGACAAGGCGCATTTCCAGATCATGGCCACCGTCGCCGCCAAGCTCAGCGAGCAGGAGATCCAAGCCCTTGGCAGCTATCTGCAGGGCCTGCACGACCGTGCCGACGATGTCGCCGCCCAGGCACCGATGGCCGCGCCCTGACGACCGTCCATCGCCTCCGGTAACCACCACCGGCACCGTGTGCGGTATGTTCATCTCCGCGCGGGCACCCGCCCGCGACTGTTCCCATGGAGATGCGTTTCGATGAGGTTGCTGCCCCGCCTGTTGCTGTCCCTGCTCGTCCTGCTGCCGCTGGCCCTGTCCGCCGCGCCGGATGCTTCCGGCCTGCAGGAGGGCCGCGATTACGAGCGCATCGCCGCTGCCGGCCCGTTCCAGCCCCTGGACGGAAAGATCGAAGTGGTGGAAGTGTTCGGCTACACCTGCCCGCATTGCGCCCACTTCGAACCACAGCTGGCCGCGTGGGCTGCGCGACTGCCGAAGGACGTGCGCTTCACCCCGGTGCCTGCCGCCTTCGGCGGCCCGTGGGATGCCTGGGCACGCGCCTATTACGCCGCCGACCAGCTGGGCGTGGCCAAACGCAGCCATGCCGCAGTGTTCAAGGCGCTGCACGAAGATCACAGCCTGCCGATGCAGAACGTCTCGCCGCAGGAGCTGGCCACGTTCTACACCTCGTTCGGCGTGAGCGAGGCCGCCTACACCGCCGCACTGAAGGGCGATGCGGTGCAGGAAAAGCTCCGGCAGGCCCGCGAATTCGCCCAGCGGACGAAGATTCCCGGCACGCCTGCGCTGGTGATCAATGGCCAGTACCTGGTCAAGGGCCAGAGCTTCGAGGACCAGCTGCGCATCGCCTCGGCACTGATTGCCCAGGCCCGCAACGGCAAGGCACGCTGAACCGCGCGCCATTCCACACACGGCGGCGATGCCGCTGCATGTCATCATTCGTTCATGGCCGGCGCCTGCGCCGGCTTCAACCATCGCTGGAGAAACTTCGATGAAGACCCGCCTGACCCTCACCCTGCTGGCGCTGCTGCCGGTCCTCGCGGCCTGCAAGGCCGATGACGGCTCGGCCAACGTGACCACCCCGGCGGCCACCGAAGCCGCGCCGGCCGCTGACGCCGAGGCGACCCCTGTGGCACCCGCCACAGGCAGCGAACAGGCCACGGGCACCGAGCAGGCGGCGGGCACCGAGCCGGCAGCAACCGCGTCCAGCACGCCGATGCGCCTGACCGGTCCGGAACCGGTGGTGGGTACCGACTACGTGGAAATCACCAACGGCCAGCCCTTCCAGCCGGTGGCCGGCAAGGTCGAGGTAGTCGAGATCTTCGGCTATGTCTGCCCGGCCTGCGCCGCATTCCAGCCGCTGGTGGGGCCGTGGAAAGCCGGCCTGCCCGGTGACGTGAACTTCATCTACGTGCCGGCGATGTTCGGCGGCACCTGGGACGATTACGCCCGTGCCTTCTATGCCGCGCAGACGCTGGGCATCCAGGAAAAGACCCACGAGCCGCTGTATGCCGCCATCCACGCCGAGCAGAGCCTGAAGGGTGAACGTGGCCGCGATTCGGTGGACGACATCGCCGCCTTCTATGCCAGGCAGGGTGCGGACGCCAAGCAGTTCACCGCCACCATGAGCAGCTTCGCGGTCAATGCCAAGACCAATGCGGCCAAGCAGTTCGCCCTGCGCAGCCAGATCACCGGCACGCCGTCGCTGATCATCGATGGCAAGTACCTGGTCAAGGGCAAGTCGTTCCAGGACCAGCTGCGCATCGCCGATCACCTGATCGCTCGCGAGCGCGCGGCCAGGGCCGCCCACTGATCCCGGAAGCGCTCATACCCTCGTGAATTCCCCCCACTCACGTACCCTGCGCCTGTTGACGGCCAACATCCAGGCCGGTTCAAGCACCCGCCGGTACAGCGACTATGTGACCCGCAGCTGGTCGCATGCGCTGCCGGCGGGTCGCAAGCGCAGCAGCCTGGATGCCATCGCCACCCTGGCACGCGGCCATGACATCGTCGGCCTGCAGGAAGCCGATCCCGGCAGCCTGCGCTCGGGTTTCACCAACCAGACCCATTACCTGGCGCAGCAGGCCGGTTTCCATTACTGGAGCCACCAGCCGAACCGGCGCATGGGGGGCGTGGCCTCATCGGCCAACGGCCTGCTGAGCAAGCTGGAACCGGTGGAAGTACAGGATCACGCCCTGCCCGGCCGCATCGGCGGACGCGGCGTGCTGCTGGCAAAATTCGGCGACGGTGACGAAGGCCTGGCAGTAGCGGTGGCACATCTTTCGCTGGGCGCAGGCTCACGACTGGCGCAGCTTTCGTTCATTGCCGAAATGCTGTCCGACCATCCGAATGCAGTCCTGATGGGCGATTTCAACTGCCTGGCCGAGCGTCCGGAAATGCAGGTGCTGTACCGGAAGACCAACCTGCAGCCTCCCGGCTGCGTGGTGCCGACCTTCCCCAGCTGGCGGCCCGATCGCGCCATCGACCACATCCTGGTCAGCAGCAATCTGGCGCAGAAGAGCGTGGAGGCGGTGCCGGCGGCATTCAGCGACCATCTGGCACTGGCGATGTCCATCGACGTGCCGGAAACCGCCCTGCGTCGCTGAGCCACACTTTCCCCGACGTCACACGCGGTAGAGCGGATCGATGATCGGCTGGCTCGTGGTCCTTTTCCGGCCTCGCACGTCAATGCTATTGATGATGCGAATCAATCCCATTACGATAATGTGATCCCGGCTGCGCAGGATGTGCGCCGACGATCAGCTACCCCGCCCGCTCCGGAACGTCCCGGTGTTGCCAGCCGCGTGCTGCTTTCTCCCCTTCCGCACCGTCTGGCCTCCGAGGATCCGGGCCCGGCGACTGTAGCGACCTGCCCGGTAAACCACCATGAACCGCACCACCGACGCGCTGTCCCGTCCGCTCACGCTCCACCGCCTGCCCCAGGCCCTGCTGGTCGCTCTCTGCGCCACGGCCCCCGCCTTCGCCCAGGACAGCGCGGCGCCGAGCGCCACCACACTGGACGGCATCGTCGTCAAGGGCGAGCGCGCCGAAGGGTATTCGGTTCGCCGCACCTCCGCCGGTACCCGCTTCGACCTCGCGCCGCGCGAGATCCCGCAGTCGGTCAGCATCATCAGCCACCAGCGCATCGAGGACCAGAACCTCGACGACATCATCGACGTGCTGGCCAATACCACCGGGGTGACCAGCACCCAATCCGACAGCGAGCGTACCGAGTTCTACGCACGCGGCTTCTACATCGACAACTATCAGTTCGACGGCCTGCCCACCACCATGGTGCAGAACTGGAGCTACGGCGATTCCGGCCTGGACCTGGCGCTGTACGACCGCGTGGAAGTAGTGCGCGGCGCCACCGGCCTGCTGACCGGCGCGGGCAATCCGTCGGCCTCGGTCAACCTGATCCGCAAGCATGCCGACAGCGCCGAGCTGACCGGCAGCGTATCGGTGAACGTCGGCAGCTGGGGACGCACCCGCAGCACCGTGGACGTGACCACGCCGCTGAATGCCAGCGGCTCGGTGCGTGGCCGGGTGATCGGCAGCTACCTGGATACCGATGCGCAGATGGACCGCTACAACCAGCGCAAGACGCTGGGCTATGCGGTGATCGATGCCGACCTGAGCCCGGATACGCAGCTGAGCGTGGGCTACGACTACCAGCAGAAACGCGCGACCGGCGTGACCTGGGGCGGCTTCCCGATGTTTTATTCCGACGGCAGCCCCACTCACTACGACGAGTCGTTCAATCCAGCCACCGACTGGACGTACTGGGACACCACCACCAAGCGCGCGTTCGCCACGCTGGAACACGCCTTCGACAACGGCTGGAAGTTCAAGATCGGTGCGACCCACGACAAGACCGACTCGGACGACAAGCTGTTCTATCCGTATTACACCATCTACGGATTCGACAAGGTCACCGGCGCCGGCGTGGTGCCGTATTCGGGCTACTACCAGACCGAACGCCAGGTCGACGGCGTCGACGCTTACATCGATGGCCCGTTCCAGCTGTTCGGTCGTGAACACCAGTTCATGGCGGGCGTGAGCTACAACAAGCGCGATTACGTCAATAATGGTGCCTATGACTTCCCGGCACCGATGGACAGCTACCTCGGCTGGACGGGCAACTATCCGGAGCCGAACTGGTCGCCGTCGGCAGAATTCAGCCGCGGCAAGGTCACCCAGAAGGCCGGCTATGCGGCCGCCCGGCTGTCGCTGGCGGATCCGCTGAAGCTCATCGTCGGCGCCCGCTACACCGATTACACCCTGGACGCTACCGAAAGTGGCGTGGTTACCCGCTTCAGCCACAAGGTGACGACGCCTTACGCCGGCCTGGTGTACGAGCTCAATGACACCTGGTCCACCTACGCCAGTTACACCGAAATCTTCCAGCCGCAGACCAACCGCACCGTCACCGGTTCGTACCTGGACCCGGTGGACGGCAAGAGCTACGAAGCCGGCGTCAAGGCCGCCTGGTTCGACAACCGCCTGAACGCGTCGCTGTCGGTGTTCCGCATCGAGCAGGACAACGTCGCCCAGCCCACCACTGACATGGTGCCGGGCACCTCGGAAACCGCCTATGTTGCCGCGCGCGGCACCGTCAGCCGTGGTTTCGAGCTGGAATTGAACGGCGAACTGGCCCCGGGCTGGAATGCCACGTTCGGTGCGTCGCGCTACGTGGCCAAGGACGCCAACGATGCCGACATCAACACCAACCTGCCGCAGACCGCGATCAAGCTGTTCACCAGCTACACCCCGCAGTCGCTGCAGGAACTGACTGTCGGCGGTGGCGTGAACTGGCAGAACCGCATTTATGCCACCGATGCCACTTACGGCCGCTTCGAGCAGGATGCGTATGCCCTAGTCAGCGCGTTCGTCCGTTATCGCCTGGCGCCGCAGTTCAGCGTACAGGCCAACCTCAACAATCTGCTGGACAAGACGTATTACTCGCAGATCTACGGCTACGGTGCGTTCGGCGACGGCCGCAACGGTTCGATCACCTTCACCTGGTCGTTCTGAGCAACGCCTCAGCCGGGCTCTACCCGGTTGAGGCCGTTCCACGCAGCGGGGCAGAGCCCCGCTCTACCCGGCTGAGGCAACATCGCGGCGCGTCACACGTAGAGCCGGGCTCTGCCCGGCTGAGGCCGTTCCATGCAGCGGGGCAGAGCCCCGCTCTACCCGGCTGAGGCAACATCGCGGCGCGTCACGTAGAGCCGGGCTCTGCCCGGCTGAGGCCGTTCCACGCAGCGGGGCAGAGCCTCGCTCTACCCGCTGCCCTGACTCAGAAACGCAGGTCCGCGCGCACGTACCAGAATCGCCCGCGCGGAATGTCATACGTCGATGCGTCATAGCCGTTCAACGAGCACGACACGCAGATCGGCGG
>Ga0160468_100772_pt1 | contig 10535 bp, 10 predicted proteins | sample HID1972K_E11MG_FD_108234 | JGI IMG/M metagenome (GOLD analysis project Ga0160468, IMG submission 108234) | Enriched pill bug-associated microbial communities from UW Madison campus, WI, USA - HID1972K_E11 MG | ecosystem: Host-associated > Arthropoda: Insects > Digestive system > Unclassified ... | reverse complement strand
GGCGACCAGCCTGACCGCCTCGAGCTTGAACTCGCGGCTGAATGTCCTTCTTCTCTCCATGAACCACCTCCGGTTTCATCTTCCACCTTAACAAGGTGTCTTTGAAACCGGCAGCAGCCCACTCGTCGTTGAGTAAAATGGTGCTGGCTCCGCGAGGCCATGGACGCGACCCCACTCCAAATGCTTGCGGAAAGGCACGCCACCAAGCTGACTGCCAAGCTCCTTCCGCCCGTGCTATTGGCCTTCGATTGAGAAATGGCCGATGCGCTGCTGCGCCGCGACGCCTTTCACGGGCTCGTCTCGGTCCAGTCAACTCTACCGTCTGAGAGCATGCTGCATATGAGCAAGGGAGTCTTCCGGGTAGTCTTCGAAACCAACGCCTTCACGCCCGACGCTTTGATCTCTTGGTCAACGCGCCCCGTCGCAGCTTGTGCAAATCCGGCGGGGGCGCACCCCTTGTAGATCGGTTTCACACGTGGTTGGGGCGGGCTGCTGAGCCGAGGAAGTGGTCAGACTTGAACTTGGCATGCCCGCCAGATCGGTACTGAATGCCATTTTTTGGGAGGCCGTTCGATGTTGTCGGCTCATACGACGGGGCCGCTTCGTAAATCGAACCGAGGACCATATCCGTTGTTTCTTTGCGACCGTACCCCGGCCCGTACCCCGAAAAATTTGTAACTTCGCGGAAGGCGCATGGCGTCTCGTTATGCGCGGCTTTTTCGATTCCGCCCCAGGCCACCATCCCCCTTTCCCACCCGGTTTCACCGAATCCCATTTCCTTAAGGAAATCAAGGGGTTACCAAAGAAATCTGTCCCACAGCGTCGCATTCGGTTCCGCCGAATCCCGGGGTTTTTGTTCCCTGGCGTGTTCCCTTACCGTTCCCCCTGTTTTCACAGGGTACACGGAGGTACGGCGATGAAGCTCACTGCCAAGGCCATTGATCTGGCCCATCCTGCGGACAAAGAGTACATGCTGTCCGATGGGGACAAGCTGTATCTTCGCGTCCATCCTAGCGGCGGCAAACGCTGGCTGTTCAACTACATGAGCGTCGAGGGCAAGCGCGTCAAGCTGACGCTGGGCCCATACCCCGAGATCTCCCTGGCCACTGCGCGCGACTTGGCCGCAGAGCAGCGACGCCACCTTGCCATGGGCAAGGACCCGCGCGTCAGACAGCTTGAAGTGCGCCAGGAGGCACAGCGCCAAGCGCTGGCCATAGGCCTTGCGGTCGCGGTAGGGACCGTCGTCGCCGTATCCCGAGATGTCGCACACGACGAGGCCAGGGGTGCCTCGGGTGCAGCGCTTCGTACGAGAGTCCGAGCCGTGTTGCGGCGCCAGGGGCGACGTTCTGTATCAGCACATCGGCGCGCTCGAGCAGCCTCGCTAGCATCTCCTGCACGGCCGGGTGCTTCAGGTCGAGCGTGAGGCTTTCCTTGGAGCGGTTGGTCCACACGAAATGCGATGGCAGGCCCTTGACGCGCTCGTCGTAGCCGCGCGCAAAGTCGCCGGTCCCCGGTCGCTCGATCTTGATCACGCGCGCGCCCAGGTCGGCCAGCTGGCGAGTGCAGAACGGCGCGGGGATTGCGTGCTCGAGCGCGACGACGGTGAATCCATCGACAGGACATTGCATGATCATTTTCTGCGGCGTCGGAAGATGCGCACTGCGCCAGCGCGGGCTGGGCAACATGCGAGCGGATGGGAGAAGCGAACCCGTACGGCTCGCGACACGCGTCGGCTCGCGATGTGTGCGGTGCGCAGCGTCGTGCCCTTATCGGACTTCTCGCGTTGCGCCGCCAAGCGCCCTGAGGCAGTTCACGCTTGCGCTTTTCTTCGAAGGCGCACCGGAGCGTCCGCCTTGGGGGGGGCCGGTGCGCCCAGGGCCACGGGTGCCTGGCCCCGCCGTATCAGATCAGCCTTGTCTCGCGCTCCCAATAGGGCGCACGCAGCTTCTTCTTGTCGATCTTCCCGAACGGCGTCGTTGGCAGTGCGTCCGCGAAGATGATTTGCTTGGGTGCGATCAACGATCCCTTGCGCTCCCGGACGTAGGCGATCAAGTCGGCGGCCTCGGCTTCGGCCCCGTCCCGCAGCACGACAAACGCGGCAACGGCTTCACCCCAGGTCGCATGGGGCACGCCGATCACAGCGGCAGACGCGACGGCGGCATGGGCGGCCAGGACATCCTCGACCTCTCGCGGATAGACGTTCGAGCCTCCGGACACGATCATGTCCTTCTTCCGGTCCACGATCGACAGGCGGCCACGCGGATCGAGAAAACCGATGTCCCCCGTATGCAACCATTCACCCGCCAGGGCCTCGTGAGTGGCTTCGGCCTGCTCCATGTAGCCTTGCATCACCGACGGGCTTCGCACGCAGATCTCACCGATGCCGCCTGCGGCGACCGGCTCGTTGCTGTCGCCAAGAATCGCGATTTCAGCCGTCGCCATGGGGTAGCCGCATGCTGACAGCGACGAGGGGTCGTCGAGATCATGATCGCCGCGCCGTAGGACCGCGATGGGGGTGCATTCCGTCTGCGCATAGACTTGAGAAAAGACTGGGCCCATGCGTTGAATGGCTTGCCGCAAACGGTCCGGCGCAATGACGGAGCCCGCGTAGACGACCAGCTTGAGACTGTCAAGGTCAAACGCCTCGAGTGGGGCCTCCAGAAGTTTGTAGATCATCGTGGGCACCATCAAGGTCGCGCTGATGCGTTCGCGCTGGATGGTCTCCAGGACCTGCCCTGCGTCGAACTTCTTCATCAGATGAACCGTGCCTCCGCGCATCAGCGTCGGTGCGATCAACTGCCCTGTGACATGGCTGATCAACGCGATGGCCAGGTACTGCACGCCGTCCGGCAACTCCAGTTCGCTGTTCATGGCGATGGCCATGAGCGCGACCTGACCTGCCTCTCGCACGATGGCTTTCTGGCGGCCGGTCGTGCCCCCGGTGAAGTTCAGCGTGCCGATGTCGCTGGCGCTCGCTTGCTCGATGGGTTCGGCGTGTTCGTGTGCGGCAAGTAGCGACAGAAGATTGGCACCGGGCCCTGCCTCTCCGACGCAGAACACCGAAACGTCAGGCAGCGCCACGGCGAGCTCATGGGCCCGGGCTTCGAATGCGTCGCTGTCAATGATCAAGACCGACGCGCCTACGTCGGTGATCTGGGAGACCTGGGAGTCCAGCGAACTGAGCGGATGCAGCCAGCTGGTGGCAGCGCCGAGCCCCTGGACCGCGACGGACGCACACCAGGTTTCGTACCGGTTTTCCGTCAGCAACGCGACGCACGCGCCCCTGCTGACACCCTGGGAACTCAGCACCGCCTGGACTTTCCCCATGAAGTCGATGACGTGTTGGTAGCGGACCGCCACCTCACCCTGGCGAAAGGCAATGCGGTCCGGATATCTGCGCAGGGCACGCAGCACCAAGGAGAAGAAGGTGGGAGGTTGATGCAGCTTCATACGGCCGAAGATCTCGGTCAGTCTTCAGTCCAGCCTGATCTTGCTGTGCGAGATCAGATCTGACCAAAGCGCCTGCTCGCGCCGCAGATATTGCGCGAAGGAATCCCTCGAGCCGCCCACGGGTTCGAGCCCCAATGCCTCTAGACTGCGCTTGCGGAATGCGGCATCAGCCAGGATCTTGTTGACCGCGACATTGACGCGGTCCAGGACCGCGGAGGGCGTGCCTGCCGGGGCCGTCATACCGATCCAGTTCTCGCCCGAGAAGTCAAACTTCTGTTCGCTTATGGTCGGGACGCCAGGGAAGAAGTCGGAGCGCTTTTCGCCCATCACGGCGATGGCCCGCAGCTTGCCGGAAACGAGGTATTGCGCTACGGCGACGTGCGCCAGCATCGCGGACTGCACATCACCCGCCAGCAGGGCCTGCATCAGGGGCGCCGACCCGTTGTACGGCACGTGGGTCAGGTGGGATCCGAACACACGGTTGTATTCGGTGAGGAACACGTGCGAGGTACTGCCGGTGCCGAAGGTCCCCCAGTTGACCTTGCCGGGACTCGCCTTGTCCAAAGTAGCCAGTTCGGTGAGGTTCTTCGCACCCACACTGGAGGAGACGACGATCGCCGCCACCATGTTCGCCATGCGGACCACGGGAACCAGATCAGCCTTCGGGTTGTATGACAGCTTCGAATACAGCTGTGGGTTGAGCGACATGATGTCGCCATTGCTGATGCACAGCGTGTAGCCGTCGGCCAGGGCCTTGGCACACCGGGTCGTCCCGATGATCCCATTCGCTCCAGCCCTGTTGTCGATCACGACGGGCTGCCCGAGCTCCTTGCTCAAAGCCTCGGCCATGGGGCGGGCGAAGTTGTCCAGCACGCCGCCAGGTGGATACGGAACGACCAGTTGCACCGGCCGCGAGGGCCACGCCTGGGCGAACCCGGTTTGCAGCGTCACAGCGAGGGCCGCAGCCATGGCGACCTTTGCGCCCAGTCTGAAATTCATTGTCGTCTCCAATTCTTGAAGTTGTCAGCAGGCGCACGTCGCCTTCAGGTTCGAATAATCGCGAGGGGCTGGCCTCCTGGCAATTCACGATTGGAAAAGAGCAGTTTCGCCCTGCTTAATCTGCCACCTGCCACCTGCCACCTGCCACCTGCCACCTGCCACCTGCCACCTGCCACCTGCCACGTGTCAGCTGGCAGCGCTTTGGCTATCGCGCGCGTCTGCGCGCAGCATCTCGACGAAGTCACGGACGAAGGGGGGCAGTTCCTCCGAATTCCGGATGCAGATGTACTGCGGCCGGATGGACCACTCGTCCTCCAGCTCGACGATGCGGATGTTCATGGACTTCGAATGGCGCACGGCCGGCAGATGGGTGAGCACACCGACGCCGATTCGTGCCTGAACCATCCGACACAAGGCCTCGAAATTCCCCACCTGCGCGCGAAGACTGATGTGTCGCCTGAGCATTTCGGCCTGCTGTTGCAAGAACGCGTGCAGGGTGCTCGTCTGGGAGAGTCCGACGTGATCGAAGTCCAGCGTCTCCTCAAACGACACAGCCCGCCTCTCGGCCAGTGGGTGACCCGAGGGAACGGCGAGCACCATGTGGTCGGTGCGGTAGGGATAGATCTCAAGCCCCGACGTGCCGACGTTTTCGAGGATCACGCCGACATCGACCACGCCCTCCGCAACGGCTCGAACGATGTCGCTCGACAGGCGCTCGCGCAGGTCGATGCTGGTTCGAGGCCGGCTTGCAAGAAAGCGTTCGATTACCGAGGGCAGAAACTCGCTGATGGCCGTCGTGCTGGCCATGATGCGCAAGCGCCCGTCGACGCCCTCGGAGATATCGAGCATCTCGCCGCGCAGCTGTTCGATCTGCTCCAGGATCAGCCGCGAGTGCTTGATCATCGTCTGGCCCGCCCTTGTCAGCGTCAAACCCTTGCTGGTGCGGTTGATCAGCCGCGTGCCGACCGATTGCTCCAACTGCTTGACCCGATTGCTCGCAGCGGGAAGGGAGGTGTGGACCTGCTCGGCCGCACGGGTCAGGCTGTTCGTGTCAGCGATGCGCACCATCAGGCGCAGGTCGGCAAGATCGAAGTGGACCGAGCGCCTGGGGCCACCCTGCTGGCGGGGTTGGGTGCTGTCTACCATCGAAACGACGAGATCCGGGCTGCGTCTTCACCGTCCGACTGCCGCCACTTTTCCATGCTGAAAGTCATCTTTCGGTTTGTTGAATAGACCGGCGAAGCCGCAACAACGATGCTCGGCGATCGTCAACCAACTCGCCGCGAATCATGCAAAGCACCCCCGGCATCCGCGAGCCTCATGTGCCCGTCTCACCCCTGGGCAGACTGAAGATCGCCATCACGATCGATGACATGCTGCTGCTCCGAGGCGTCCCGATGGCTCCTGGGCACAGTGTGCCATCAAACATTCGAGCCATGATCGCTGCCCTGACGGCGCATCGCGTGGCTGGGGTGTACCAGTTCTCCAATACCGCACCCCTGGAAGATGACGAGAGCCTGCTTAAGGTTTTCGACCTGTGGGTCGAGAGTGGCCACCATGTCGCCAACCACACGCACAACCATCCACCGCTCAACTGGTTGGACGCCGACACCTACGCGCGCGACATAGAACAGGCAGAGAAATACCTGGGCCGCTACATCAACCAGGCGCCGCGACGCTGCTTCCGGTTCTGCATGGATCTGTGGGGCGACACAGCGTGCAAATGCGATGCGATCCTGGACAAGCTCGAAGGCATGGGATACACGCCGATCCCGGTGAGCATCGGCTTTCACGACATCCGCTGGAACGCAGCGTACTGCCGGGTTCTGAAGCGCGGATCAGCCGAGGACGCGGCCCAGATCCGCCGCGCCTATGTCGAGAGCGCGCTGCACGAGCTGCGCACCCATGCAGCGAACGCACGAGCAGTCTTTGGTCGCGACCCGATCCACATCTGGCTGATCCATGGCACGTCCATCGCCGCTGACTGCCTGGAGCAGATTCTGGATGCCTTTCGCGCTGCAGCGGTCGACTTCGTCTCACTCGATGAGGCCATGGGCGACCGCATGAACGCCGAAATTCCTCCGCGGGTGAGCCCTGAATTCATCTTTCAGGTCGAGAAGTGGGCGTTGGCGCTGGGTGTTCCGGTCACTGACCGGATGCCGTTGATCCTGGACGACATCGAGAAGTTGTATCCCGCCCCCGGCGAAATGCAGGCGGAGATCACTTCGTACATGCGCGAGCACATCGCATCCGCCACGGGAGCCGAGATCCGGCCCATTCCTCTTTATCCTGACCATCAGCGCTGAACCAGCAGAGATTTCCATGCAGTCCACATCCTTCGATCCCAGCACCTACGACGGCGTGCGCTACGAGCACCTCACGCCGGACATCGTGAATATCGCGATGTCACGACCGGCCGTGCGCAACGCGCAGAACATGGAGATGACCTATGCGCTGAACGCAGCATTCGACCGCGCTGCGCAGGACGACACAGTCAAGGTCATCATCCTCTCAGGCGACGGCGATCACTTTTCGGCCGGACACGACATGGGTGGCGACCACCACAGAACCTGGCGTGACTTCCGCACGGTGGGTACCTGGGCTGCTTTCGACGGGCCCGGCGTCGAAGGTCTCTATGGACGCGAAAAGGAGATCTACCTGGAGATGTGTGAACGCTGGAGAAACCTGGCCAAGCCGACGATTGCGGCGGTGCAGGGCTCCTGCGTGGCAGGCGGACTGATGCTTGCATGGTGCTGCGACCTGATCGTCGCGGCTGAAAATGCCCGGTTCCGCGATCCCACGCTCGAGTTCGGCGTGGCAGGCGTGGAATTCTTCATGCATCCCTGGGAACTGGGCGCCCGCAAGGCCAAGGAATGGCTGATGACCGGAGATTGGCTGGGCGCTCAGGATGCGAAGCAGTGCGGCATGGTCAACCAGGTGTTCCCGACAGAGGCCCTGATGGAGAGCGCGCTGGACCTCGCGGAGCGAATCGCCAACAAGGGGAGCTTCGTGCTTAAGGCCGTCAAGGAGTCCGTGAACCACGCGCAGGATGTCGGTGCGCGTCGCAACGCCATGATGCACGCCTTCGGCCTGCACCAGCTTTCGCACCACCATAATAAGCAGCAGTGGGGATTGCTGGTCGATCCGAAGGGCATCCATCCAGCACTTCGCGAAAAGATCCGCGTCCGGTTCAATTTGCCGGCACCGCTTGGGACGGGGGATCGGACAACCTCATGACCGGCTGATGTCGGAGCGCAATCTATGCAGCGTCGCGCCAACGCGCGACGTCTGGGCTCCAAAGTCGGTGAGCTGTAGCTTCGTTTTCATGCTGCTGCAGCCTAATGATAGCTTCGGGTGTCGGCCTACAACCTGGGCTTGCGATGAGCGACGGGTGCGACGGCCCTATGATCCTCTCGCTTCAAGTGAAGCGATCTATACCACTCGGCTCTAGATGCCAGTGCCACTGGTCAGCATGTCGGCTTTATTGCGTCTTGAGGTCCAGAATGGCTTCCGCCGGGAAGTCTCCGCTGTCCGCTCTTCTTAGCAGCAGTCGTTCACTGGCGAAAGAGTGACCGGCGGCTTTCAGTCTGAAGTCGACTTTGCAGCGGTTGCTGCCGGTGGTCATCAGCAGGTGCACTCACGTTGACTGGCGCCAAGCGGTCGTTGGCTCCCTGCGACTGGCGCCTGCACGAATGACGACTGTACGAAGTGCTGGGGTCGTAGGCCCCCGCCAGCTCGCCGGCGCAATGCCGCAGGCCGCTTGCCTATCACGTGGGCGTGGGTATCGGCCCATTGCAGACCACCGCCCAAGCTGGAAACGAACGGGGCAGTCGCCACCGGCTGCGACCGCCGCAAGCGGCTGTTGACCGCGCTGCGCCGCGGAAAGTCTCGTTCGATATTTAGCTTGTGAGTTATCTAACTAGTTGGTAAAGTGAAGGCGTGCCCACGGAGCTATCGACCCTTTTCTCCGCCCTGGCGGACCCAACGCGGCGCGCGATCCTCGCGCGGCTGTCGCAGGGCGAAGCGCCGGTGAAGGAACTGGCGGCGCCGTTCGACCTGTCCGGCCCGGCCATCACCAAGCACCTCAATGTGCTCGAGCGGGCTGGGCTGATCTCGCGGGGCCGGGAAGGGCAGTTGCGGCCATGTCGGCTCGAGCCTCGTGCGCTCGCGCCTGCGGCCGAGTGGATCGATCACTACCGGCGGATGTGGGAAGAGCGGCTCGATCGGCTCGATGCTTACCTGAAGAGCGTCACTCCGGCAGCCGCAGCGTTGCCCGCTCCTCCTTCGAAACCGATCTCTCGTGCAGCGCCGTCGGTCGATACGGCGAAACCGAAAACCGGGCCGAAGCCTGTTGCCAAGACCGCTCGCAGGGCCGACCCCAAGACTCATCGCATCACCCGAACCTGAGGAGAAGGACGTGCACCTTGCCAAGAACTCGAACAAGATCCACATCGAGCGGGTCTACGACGCGCCAGTGCGTGCGGTGTGGGACGCCTGGACCGACCCCGAGCAGGTGGGCAAGTGGTGGGGGCCGCGCGGCTTCTCCATCACCACGCACAGCAAGGACCTGCGCGCCGGCGGCTCCTGGCGCTACACCATGCACGGTCCCGACGGGACCGACTATCCGAACGTCACGAAGTACTACGTCGTCGAGCCCTACCAGAAGCTCGAGTATGACCACGGCGGCAGCGACGATCGTCCTCCGCTGTTCCGGGTGACGGTGACGTTCGCGGAGGCCGCCGGCAAGACCACCATGAGGCTGACGTTCGCGCTGGCGTCGGCGCAGGCCGCGGCGGAGACGGCGAAGTTCATCAGGCAGGCCGGCGGCAATGCCACGTGGGACCGGCTGGCGGAACACCTCGAAGAAACTGCGACCGGGCGGCGGCGCTTCGTCATCAACCGGACGCTGGCCGCGCCGGCGTCGATCGTCTTCCGCATGTGGACCAGCCCCGAGCACCTCGCGCAGTGGCTGCCACCTCCGGGGACGACGATGCGCTTCGTGCGGTCACCGATCGCGGCGGGCAAGAGCACGCACTTCGTCATTGAATCCGCCCAGGGTAGCGCACCGATGCACGTGAAGGCCCTCTACCTGGAGATCGAGCCGGACCGGCGCATCGTCTACACGCAGCAGTTCGTCGACGAGCGCGAGCAGGTGGTGTCGCCCCCCGATGCCGGCACATGGCCGCCGACGCTGCTGACGACCGTGACATTTGCCGAAGAGGCACCCGACCGCACCCGCGTAACGGTGACCATGGAGCCGCACGGCGAAGTGACCGAGGCCGAGATCGACGCGTTCGCGCGCGAGCGTTCGGGCATGACGCTAGGGTGGACGGCGTCGTTGGACGCACTCGAGGCGATGGTCGGCGAGCTAGGTAGGAACAGTGACAATGCGAAGGCAGAGCGCTGACCGGTGCTCATATGATCGCCTCGAACACAGAAATTCGGACACCCCGAGCGTTCTCGTTACCACGGTGTAGCCGCCGGTGAGCGCTGCCTGCGTAGCGCTCGAACAGGCCCCGATGGCCACTCAAAGTGCTCCACTTGTGGCCGCTCAAACTGCTCCAGTAGACATCAGGAGGCAAGCCATCTTTGCACAACCCGACACCTTGTTCGGTTCGGTCGCCAAGGACCGCCGATGCCATGAAAACCCGTGAATGGATGATGCGCTTTCGGCCGTCATCGCGTCCGAAGGCCTGGAGCAGGCAAACCCTGGCGGGCTATCGGCCCGCCAACTTCACCTTGAGGTAATCGGGCACAGCGACCGACGGCGCGAGCCGGGGATCGGGCTCCAGCCCCGATACAACCTGCCTGTATTGCAGCAGTCCGGCCCAGCAGGGATGCGGCAGGTCTTCGTCGTCGTCCAGCGGCGGACCCTTGCGGACCTTGGTCGAGGCTTCAGTGATTTTGAGCTTCAGCACCGAGGTGGCCAGCATTTCGGTCTTGTTGGGCGCACGGGCGTCTTCCCAGCGGCCGGGCAGCAGCTGGTCGGAGAACACCTTGAGCGCTTCCATCTTTTCGTCACCTTCGACCAGGGTCGCACGGCCGAGGATGACCACCGAGCGGTAGTTCATCGAGTGGTTGAAGGC
>Ga0160468_100771_pt1 | contig 10537 bp, 7 predicted proteins | sample HID1972K_E11MG_FD_108234 | JGI IMG/M metagenome (GOLD analysis project Ga0160468, IMG submission 108234) | Enriched pill bug-associated microbial communities from UW Madison campus, WI, USA - HID1972K_E11 MG | ecosystem: Host-associated > Arthropoda: Insects > Digestive system > Unclassified ... | reverse complement strand
CGGCGCTCGCGCCTTGGCGCGGACGGCCGAAGGCCGGCACATCGCACTGGCACGCGAAGCGTGCGGGCGATCGAGCCGCGGAGGGCGCAATGTTTAAGAAGATCCTGGTGGCCAACCGCGGCGAGATCGCCCTGCGGATCCAGCGCGCCTGCAGCGAGCTCGGCGTGAAGGCCGTGATGGTCTATTCCGAGGCCGACCGCGAGGCCAAGTACGTGAAGCTCGCCGACGAGGCGGTGTGCATCGGGCCGGCGCCGTCGGGGCAGAGCTACCTGAACATGCCGGCGATCATCTCGGCGGCCGAGGTCACGGATGCCGAGGCGATCCACCCCGGCTACGGCTTCCTCAGCGAGAACGCCAACTTCGCCGAGCGCGTCGAGCAAAGCGGCTTCCAGTTCATCGGGCCCACGCCGGAGTCGATCCGCATCATGGGCGACAAGGTGTCGGCCAAGCAGACGATGATCAAGGCCGGCGTGCCCTGCGTGCCCGGCTCCGACGGCGAGCTCTCGGACGACGCCAATGCCAACAAGCGCATCGCGCGCGCCATCGGCTACCCGGTGATCATCAAGGCCGCGGGCGGCGGCGGCGGGCGCGGCATGCGGGTGGTGCACACCGAGGCGGCGCTGATCAACGCGATCCAGATGACCAAGGCGGAAGCCGCCGCGGCCTTCAACAATCCGGCCGTGTACATGGAGAAGTTCCTCCAGAACCCGCGCCACATCGAGATCCAGGTGCTGGCCGACAAGCACAAGAACGCGGTCTACCTCGGCGAGCGCGACTGCTCCATGCAGCGGCGCCACCAGAAGGTGATCGAGGAGTCGCCCGCGCCCGGCATCCCGCGCAAGCTGATCGAGAAGATCGGCGAGCGCTGCGCCAACGCCTGCAAGCGCATCGGCTACCGTGGCGCCGGCACTTTCGAGTTCCTCTACGAGAACGGCGAGTTCTACTTCATCGAGATGAACACGCGCGTGCAGGTGGAGCACCCGGTCACCGAGCTGACCACCGGCATCGACATCGTCAAGACGCAGATCATGGTGGCCGCCGGCGAGAAGCTGCCGTTCACGCAGCGCCAGATCGAGATGCGCGGCCATTCGATCGAATGCCGCGTCAACGCCGAGGACCCCTACAAGTTCACGCCGTCGCCGGGCCGCATCACGATGTGGCATCCGCCGGGCGGCCCCGGCGTGCGCGTCGATTCGCACGTCTACACCAACTACTTCGTGCCGCCGAACTACGACTCGATGATCGGCAAGATCATCGTCTACGGCGACACCCGCGAGCAGGCCATGGCCCGGATGCGCACCGCGCTCAACGAGACGGTGGTCGAGGGCATCCAGACCAACATCCCGCTGCACCGCGAGCTCATGGTCGACGCCAAGTTCATGAGCGGCGGCACCAACATCCACTACCTGGAAGAGTGGCTGGCCGCTCACAAGAGGTAGGCGCGGCGTGTTCGAGCTTCGCCTGCTGGCGCCGGAAGACCGGGTCGAGACGCTCGGCGAGGCCTTGGAGGCGCTCGATGCGCTGAGCGTGTCGGTAGAGGACGCCGATGCCCAGACCGACGCCGAGCAGGCGCTGTTCGGCGAGCCCGGCATGCCGCCGCCCAAGGAAGGCTGGCAGCGCTCGCGCGTGATCGCGCTGTTCGAATCCGAGCCGGCGGCGCGCGAGGCGGCCGAGGTGCTGGCGGCGCAGGAGTTCTTCGAGGGTTGCGAGGTGCTCGGCGTGGCCGAGGTGCCGCAGCAGGACTGGGTGCGGCTGACGCAGTCGCAGTTCGCGCCGGTGGAGATCACGCCCAGCTTCTGGATCGTGCCGACCTGGCACGAGCCGCCCGCGCAGGCGCGCGAGGTGATCCGGCTCGACCCCGGCCTGGCTTTCGGCACAGGGACGCACCCGACCACGCGCATGTGCCTGCGCTGGATCGCGGCGCAGGGCGGCGCCTCCGGCACGCTCGGGCGGGTGCTGGACTACGGCTGCGGCTCGGGCATCCTGGCAATCGGCGCGGCCAAGCACGGCGCGCGCGAGATCGATGCGGTCGACATCGACGCGGCGGCGGTCGAGTCCACGCGCCTGAACGCCGACGCCAACGGCGTGCAGTTGAACGCCGGCCTGCCCGAGCGTGCGCAGGGCGAGTACGACACCGTGCTCGCCAACATCCTCGCGACGCCGCTCAAGGTGCTGGCGCCGCTGCTGTGCGCGCACGTGGGCGCGGGCGGTGCGCTCGTGCTGGCAGGCATTCTCGAGCGCCAGGCGGACGAGCTGAAGACGGCCTACGCGCCCTATCTGCCGCTGGAAGTCGCCGACGCCGAAGACGGCTGGATCCTGATGACGGCGCACCGCTGAGCGGCGCGGCGCGCTGCGGGCCAACCCTACAATCGGCGCCTCATGAGGAGCGCCGCGCACACAGCCATCCGATCCGCGATCAGCCGCAGGAGGCTGGCGTGAGCCTCGTGACCCGCTGCCCGGCCTGCGCGACCGCCTTCAAGGTGGTGCGCGACCAGCTGCGCATCTCCGACGGCTGGGTGCGCTGCGGCCGCTGCAGCCAGGTCTTCGACGCCACGCTGGACCTGCACGACGAGTCGCAGGACGGTGCCGGCGAGCCCGAGGCGTTTTCCCCCGAGGCTTCATGGCCGGCGCAGGCCGATGCGGACCCGGCGCTGCCGGCGGAGCACGCGCTGCCGCCTCCCGTCGAGACACCGGCGCCGATGCCGGCGATCGCCTGGCCCGATGCCAAGCTGCTCGATCTCGCGCCAGCGCCGGTGCCTGTGGTTGCACCGCCGCCGGCATCGGTCGAGCCGCCGCTGCCATGGCCCGCGATGCCATCCCTGGACATCGGGCGCGCCGATGGACCGGCGCCGGAGGACCAAGCCCCGCAGGAAGCGCGGGATGCGGCGCCCGAGCCTGCCAGTCCGTCACCCGTCGAAGCGGCCGTGGATGCGCAACTGCAGAAGGCCCTGCGACGCGAACGCATCAAGGCCCTGAAGCAGGCCAAGGCGCGCAGGCAACAGGAGGCGGCGCAGGCTGCCGCCGCCCCCGCCGAGGACGCGCCGCCCATCGTGCAGGCTGCCAGCGAGGCGGCGCTCGAGACGCCGAGCCCGGCCGCCGAGCCGCCGCCTTGGATGGCGTCCGTTGCCGCCGCGCCGCAGCGGCGTGCCATGCGCCGGGGGCTCGTCGCGCTGGCCGCAGTCGCCGCGCTGGCGCTGGCGCTGCAGGTGCTTCGCCATGAGCGCGATGCCGTCGCTGCGGCACAGCCCGGCCTGCGGCCGCTGCTGTCGAGCCTGTGCAGCGTGTCCGGCTGCACGCTGTCCCCGCTGCGGCAGCTCGATGCGATCAAGATCGACAGCTCATCCTTCGTGCGCGATGGCGCCGAGGGCGGCTACCGGCTCGCGTTCACGCTGCGCAACGCCGCGGCCGAGCCGCTGGTCATGCCGGCGATCGAGCTGTCGCTGCTCGATCGCACCGAGCGCGCCGTGGTGCGGCGCGTCTTCCTTCCTGCCGAGTTCGGCGCGCCACCCCTGCTGGCCGCGCGCGGAGAACGCAGCGTGATGCTGCCGCTGGCCTTGCGTGCCGACGACGAAGTGCTCGCCGCCTCGATCGTCGGCTTCACCATGTTCGCCTTCTATCCTTGAGCCGGCGCGTGCGTCCATTCTTCTTCTCATCTTTCAGGAAAGCGGCTTCCTCATGGCAGCAGTGATTTGCGGTTCTCTCGCGTTCGATACCATCATGACTTTCGAGGGCCGGTTCGCCGATCAGATCCTGCCTGATCAGTTGCACATCCTGAACGTGTCCTTCCTGGTGCCGGGACTGCGCCGCGACTTCGGCGGCTGCGCCGGCAACATCGCCTACAGCCTCAATGCGCTCGGCGGCACGGCGCTGCCGATGGCGACCGTGGGCAGCGACGGCGCCGACTACTTGGCACGCCTGCGCACGCTGGGCATCAGCACCGAGTTCGTGCGCCAGGTGCCGGACAGCTTCACCGCGCAGGCGATGATCATGAACGACCGTGACAACAACCAGATCACGGCCTTCCACCCCGGCGCGATGATGCAGGCCCATATCACGCAGATCGCGCCGCGCGAGGACATCCGCGTGGGCATCATCGCCCCCGACGGGCGCGACGCGATGCTGCAGCACGCCGAGCAGTTCCATGCCGCGGGCATCCCCTTCGTGTTCGATCCCGGCCAGGGCCTGCCCATGTTCGACGGTCCCGAGCTCGCGCACTTCGTCGACCTGGCGAGCTGGGTGGTGGTCAACGACTACGAGGGCAAGATGCTCTCGCAGCGCACCGGTCTCGACCTGGCGGCGCTGTCCGGCCGCGTGCGCGGGCTGGTGGTCACGCTGGCCGCCGAGGGCTGCGAGGTCTGGGCCGACGGCACGCGCACCCACGTGCCGGCCGTCCAGCCCGCTGCCGTGGTGGAGCCCACGGGCTGCGGCGACGCCTGGCGCGGGGCGCTGCTCTACGGGCTGGAGCAGGGCTGGGACCTCGCCCGCTGCGCGGCGCTGGGCAACCACCTGGGCGCGCTCAAGATCGCTCAGCGCGGGCCGCAGAACTACCAGGTGGACCGGCAGGCGCTGGGGCTTTCGGGATGAAACCCACCCCCAGCCTCGCCCACTCCGTGTGGCTCTGCACCCCCTCAAAGGGGGCGCACCCAGCGGTCCGGCCAAGCCGGTTCCGCGGGTGCCTGCGAACGGGCCTGCTGCGCGGCCTCGGGTTTCATGTATCGTGAGCGGCGCCGCGCACCATGGATCGCCGAATAAAAAAACCCGGCACCGTGAGGTGCCGGGTTTTCATGCCTTCAAGGCGACGTGTCGACCGTCTCAGGGCTTGCTGGCCGTGGGAAAGGGCCAGGCAGCTTGAGGGTTCAGCGTCGTCTGGGCCGCAGGCGCAGGCGCGACGGCGGCTTTGGCAGGGGCAGCCTTGGCGGGCTTCTTGGCAGCAGGCTTCTTCGCGGCTTTCTTGGCAGCGGCCTTCTTGGCCGGCGCCTTCTTCGCCGCCGCCTTCTTGGCGGGAGCCTTCTTCGCAGCGGCCTTCTTGGCCGGCGCCTTCTTCGCGACCGCCTTCTTGGCAGGGGCCTTCTTGGCCGCCGCCTTCTTGGCGGGGGCCTTCTTCGCAGCGGCCTTCTTGGCCGGCGCCTTCTTCGCGACGGCCTTCTTCGCCGGCGCCTTCTTGGCTGCTGCCTTCTTGGCCACGACCTTCTTGGCCGGCGCCTTCTTGGCCACGACCTTCTTCGCCGGCGCCTTCTTGGCCACGACCTTCTTCGCCGGTGCCTTCTTGGCAGGCGCCTTCTTCGCTGCGGCCTTCTTGGCCGGTGCTTTCTTTGCAGTTGCCATTTCTTTCTCCTTGATCAAGTTGAAAAATCAACCTCTAGAAGCACTCCAGGCATGGGGGCCATGCATGAAGCGATTCATGGCGTTGGAGTGCACTCCAGCGCCATGAACACGGGTGCCGCGGCCGTCGCACTCTGCGGTGCGTGGTGGGCCGGACGCGGCGATTCTTGAATCCATTGTGGCGTTCGCGTGTTCGTTGTTGGACTCGTCGAAATTCAATCCCAGGAGAGCGCACCACCCGACTGGTACTCGATCACGCGGGTTTCGAAGAAGTTGCGCTCTTTCTTCAGGTCGATCATCTCGCTCATCCAGGGGAACGGGTTTTCCTCGTTCGGGAAGAGCGCTTCCAGGCCGATCTGCGTTGCACGACGGTTCGCAATGTAACGCAGGTAGCCCTTGAACATGGAGGCATTCATGCCGAGCACGCCGCGCGGCATGGTGTCTTCGGCGTATTTGTACTCGAGCTCGACCGCCTTCATGAACAGGGCCTTGATCTCGGCCTTGAACTCGGCGGTCCACAGGTGCGGGTTCTCGAGCTTGAGCTGGTTGATCAGGTCGATGCCGAAGTTGCAGTGCATCGACTCGTCGCGCAGGATGTACTGGTACTGCTCGGCCGCACCGGTCATCTTGTTCTGCCGGCCCAGCGCCAGGATCTGGGTGAAGCCGACATAGAAGAACAGGCCTTCCATCAGGCAGGCGAAGACGATCAGGCTCTTGAGCAGCGTCTGGTCGGTCTCGGGCGTGCCGGTATGGAAGTCGGGGTCCATGATCGCCTCGATGAAGGGGATCAGGAACTCGTCCTTGTCGCGGATCGACGCGATCTCGTTGTAGGCGTTGAAGATCTCGCTCTCGTCCAGGCCCAGCGACTCCACGATGTACTGGTAGGCGTGGGTGTGGATCGCTTCCTCGAAGGCCTGGCGCAGCAGGAACTGGCGGCACTCGGGCGCCGTGATGTGGCGGTAGGTGCCCAGCACGATGTTGTTGGCGGCCAGCGAGTCGGCGGTGACGAAGAAGCCCAGGTTGCGCTTGACGATGCGGCGCTCGTCCTCGGTCAGGCCGTTGGGGTCTTTCCACAGCGCGATGTCGCGCGTCATGTTCACTTCCTGCGGCATCCAGTGGTTGGCGCAGGTGGCGAGGTACTTCTCCCACGCCCACTTGTACTTGAACGGCACCAGCTGGTTGACGTCGGTCTGGCCGTTGATGATGCGCTTGTCGGCCGCGTTGACGCGGCGCGCGATGGGCGGTGCGGAGGAGGCCGGTGCCGCGGCCGCCGGGGCCGCGGTTTGCGAAGTCGCCGCGACCGCCGCCGAACTGCCGGCAAAGGCGGCGACGTTCGGTGCGGTGTGCGATGGGCTCCTCGGTGCGGAGGGCTTGACTTCTTCGTCCCAGGTCAACATAGAAATTCCAATGCTCAAATTATCCGAGCAACGATGTCCAATGAAAAGTTTTTCATCGACATTGCGCTCAAATTATGTTGTGCGCAGGCATCGTGCGTGTCAGCCGATGCCGCGCATTCATGCGGATCCGATGCGCGCATCGCGCCGCATCGGCACTGCTTACTGGCAGGCCTCGCAGCCGGGATCGTCGATCGCGCAGAACTTGATGTCGGTGGCGGGCACCGCGTTCATCTGCGCTTGCGCCGCGGCGGCGGCGGCTTCGAGCGCGCTCTTGCTTTTGGCCGCGGGCGCCTCGTCCGCGCCGGAGGACACGGCGTTCAGGCGGCCCGACTGCACGGTGGACTTCTCGGCGTGCGTGGCGCTGATGGTGCGCAGGTAGTAGGTGGTCTTCAGGCCGCGCAGCCAGGCCAGCTTGTAGGTGTCGTCCAGCTTCTTGCCCGAGGCGCCGGCCATGTAGATGTTCAGCGACTGCGCCTGGTCGATCCACTTCTGGCGCCGTGCCGCCGCTTCCACCAGCCAGGTGGTCTCGACCTCGAAGGCGGTGGCGTACAGGGCCTTGATGTCCTGCGGCACGCGGTCGATCGGGCGCAGCGAGCCGTCGAAGTGCTTGAGGTCCATCACCATCACGTCGTCCCACAGGCCCAGGCGCTTGAGGTCGCGCACCAGGTAGTGGTTGATCACGGTGAACTCGCCCGACAGGTTGGACTTGACCGACAGGTTGCCGAAGCACGGCTCGATGGAGGCATCGACGCCGATGATGTTGGAGATGGTCGCCGTCGGCGCGATCGCCACGCAGTTGGAGTTGCGCATGCCGTTCTGCTTGATCCGGGCGCGCAGCGCGTCCCAGTCCAGCGTGGCCGAGCGGTCGACCTCGACGTAGCCGCCGCGCGCCTTCTCGAGCAGGTCCAGCGTGTCGGGCGGCAGGATGCCCTTGTCCCACAGCGAGCCCTTGTAGCTGGAGTACCTGCCGCGCTCGGCGGCCAGCTCGGTCGAGGCCCAGTAGGCGTGGTAGCAGATCGCCTCCATCGACTCGTCGGCGAACTGCACCGCTTCCTGGCTGGCGTAGGGGATGCGCAGCTCGTACAGCGCGTCCTGGAAGCCCATCAGGCCCAGGCCGACCGGGCGGTGGCGCAGGTTGGAGTCGCGCGCCTTCTTCACGGCGTAGTAGTTGATGTCGATCACGTTGTCGAGCATGCGCATCGCCGTGGCGATGGTGCGCTTGAGCTTGTCCTGGTCGACCTTGCCGTCCTTCAGGTGCTGCAGCAGGTTCACCGAACCCAGGTTGCACACGGCGGTTTCGGTGTCGCTGGTGTTCAGCGTGATCTCGGTGCACAGGTTGGACGAGTGCACCACGCCGGCATGCTGCTGCGGCGAGCGCACGTTGCAGGCGTCCTTGAAGGTGATCCAGGGATGCCCGGTCTCGAACAGCATGGTGAGCATCTTGCGCCACAGGTCGGAGGCCGGCAGCGTCTTGCTGGGCTTGATCTCGCCGCGCGCGGCCTTTTCCTCGTAGGCGACATAGGCGGCCTCGAAGTCGGCGCCGAACTTGTCGTGCAGGTCGGGCACGGAGGAGGGCGAGAACAGGGTCCAGCTGCCCTTTTCCATCACGCGGCGCATGAACAGGTCGGGGATCCAGTTGGCGGTGTTCATGTCGTGCGTGCGGCGGCGATCGTCGCCGGTGTTCTTGCGCAGCTCCAGGAACTCCTCGATATCCAGGTGCCATGTTTCCAGGTAGGTGCAGACCGCGCCCTTGCGCTTGCCGCCCTGGTTCACCGCGACCGCCGTGTCGTTGACCACCTTCAGGAAGGGAACCACGCCCTGCGATTCGCCGTTGGTGCCCTTGATGTGGGAGCCCAGGGCGCGCACGCGCGTCCAGTCGTTGCCCAGGCCGCCGGCGAACTTGGACAGCAGCGCGTTTTCCTTGATCGATTCGTAGATGCCGTCCAGGTCGTCCGGCACGGTGGTCAGGTAGCAGCTGGACAGCTGCGAGCGCAGCGTGCCGCTGTTGAAGAGCGTCGGCGTGGATGACATGAAGTCGAACGAGGACAGGACCTCGTAGAACTCGATGGCGCGGGCTTCGCGGTCGATCTCGTTGAGCGCCAGGCCCATGGCCACGCGCATGAAGAAAGCCTGGGGCAGTTCGATGCGCGTCTTCTTGACGTGCAGGAAGTAGCGGTCGTACAGGGTCTGCAGGCCCAGGTAGTCGAACTTCAGGTCGCGTTCGGCCTTCAGGGCGCCGCCCAGGCGGGCCAGGTCATATTGCAGCAGGCGCTCGTCGAGCAGTTCGTTTTCCACGCCCTTCTTGATGAACTGCGGGAAGTAGTCGGCATAGCCCTCGCGCATTTCCGCGTGGGTGATCTCGCGGCCCAGCACTTCCTTGAAGATCGTGTGCAGCAGCAGGCGTGCCGTCGCGAAGGTGTAGTCGGGATCTTTCTCGATCAGCGTGCGCGCCGCCAGGATGGAGGCCTTGTAGACCTCGTCGAGCGGCACGCCGTCATAGAGGTTGCGCATCGTTTCGGCGACGATGGGCTCGGCCCTGACGTGCTCGCCCAGGTCGGCGCAGGCCGATTGCAGCAGCTCCTGCAGGGCGCCCATGTCCAGCGCCACGCGCTCGCCGCGGTCGAGCACATGCAGGGTCGGCTGGGTCGCCTGGGTTTCCTGCTCGCCCTGCTTCAGGCGCTCCTGCGCGCGGCGCTCGCGGTACAGCACGTAGGCGCGCGCCACTTCATGGTGGCCACTGCGCATCAGGCCCAGTTCCACCTGGTCCTGCACGTCTTCGATGTGGAAGGTGCCGCCGCCGGGACGCGAACGCACCAGTGCGCGCACGACATTGCTGGTCAGGCCTTCCACCGTCTCGCGGACGCTGGCCGAAGCCGCGCCCTGCGTGCCATGAACAGCCAGAAACGCCTTCATCAATGCCACGGCGATCTTGTTCGGCTCGAAAGGCACGACGGCGCCGTTGCGGCGGATGATCTGGTAGTGGGCAAGGGCCGCTCCTGCGGCACCCGCGACGTCACGCCCGGCGGGCGCGGCGGCGGAAGGAGCGACTCGAGTGGCTGAAGGCGTATTCAGGGCTGGTTGCATGCGGATTCCTCGTTCGAATTCAATGGTTTTTTTGCTCTGGTGGGACGCGGACGGCCCCGAAAGGCCAGGCGACGACGCACTATATCTAGTGTTCGAATGAGTCACAACCCACTAGATGTAGTGTTCTTCGCTGGAGACAAGGCCCTCGCCGCAGGGCCGCCGCGGTGGGGCCGCGCGTCAGCGCTCATGTTCATTGCCTCATGGTGCCTCTGACCAGCAAACATGGGCAGTGGCGGGCGATTTGGGCTTGCAGGCCGCATGGTTGCTGCCTTTGTCCGTGGACGTCCCCCAGGGCATCGATAGCTCGTTGACGATTGAAAAAATTTCCGTCGTCCAGCCCCTGGAACAGCCCTGGCACGGCCGTTGCGGTGGCTCGGGGCGACGGGCCTGCGCTATCTCAGGGCGACGGTCGCACGGCCTGCGGGAACACCGCTTCGGGCCAGTCGAGCAGGCGGCGCAGGCGGCCCCAGTCGAAGCCTGCGCCGGGGTCCTGCTTGCGTCCCGGGGCGATATGCTCGTGCCCCGCGACGTGGGAGATCGGATAGCGCGTGCCCAGTGCGGGCATCAGCCGTCCCAGCGTGTCGTACTGGGCGGCGTCGAAGGGGCCGCCTTCCAGGCCTTCCAGCTCGATGCCGATGGAGTCATCGTTGCAGTTGCCGCGACCCCGCCAGGCCGACGCGCCGGCATGCCAGGCGCGGTCGTCGCAACTGACGAACTGCCACGGCATGCCATCG
>Ga0160468_100767_pt1 | contig 10595 bp, 12 predicted proteins | sample HID1972K_E11MG_FD_108234 | JGI IMG/M metagenome (GOLD analysis project Ga0160468, IMG submission 108234) | Enriched pill bug-associated microbial communities from UW Madison campus, WI, USA - HID1972K_E11 MG | ecosystem: Host-associated > Arthropoda: Insects > Digestive system > Unclassified ... | reverse complement strand
CCTCGTCCGAATACAGCGAGGTGTTGTACGTCGCCAACCGCAACGTGGTTACGGAAGAAGGCTGCATCGAGGAGGTCCGTTCGGGCAACTGCGTGCAGGCACTGCACAGCAGGGCGAGGGCGGCGGTGAGCAGGGGCAGGCGGAAGGTCTGGATTTTCATGGGCGCTATTGTGCACCCGGTCTGGTGTCAGCGGTTTGTCAGCGGCCGGCCCGTTCGCTGTCGAAATCATTCCAGCGTCGGCCGTCATAGGCTTCCAGCGGACGGAAGCGGCGCTTGTAATCCATCTTGCGGTGATCGCGGATCCAATAGCCCAGATACACATGCGCCAGCGCCTCGCGGCGTGCCCAGTCGATCTGCTGCAGGATGGCGAAGGTGCCCAGGCTGCGTTCGGCGTGGGCGGGATCGAAGAAGGTATAGACCGCCGACAGGCCGTTGTCGGTGACATCGGTGACGGCCACGCCGACCAGCTGCCCGGGGCCACCTTTCAGCGCCGGCAGGCGGATTTCCATGAAGCGGGTATGCGACCAGCTGCCGATCAGGAACTGCTCGAATTCGTGCGGACCGTGGTCGTCCATGCCGCCGTTGGCGTGCCGGTGCGCCAGGTAGCGGTGGTACAGCTGGAACAGCTCTTCGCGCGGGGCCGCGGCGGTGATGCGGATTTCCAGGTCGGCGTTGCGCAGGGCACAGCGGCGCTGGCTGCGGTCCGGGGCGAAGCGGTTCACGGGAATGCGCACGGCCACGCAGGCGTGGCACTGCGCGCAGTGCGGGCGATAGACCAGATCGCCGCTGCGACGGAAGCCCCAGCCCAGCGCCATCGGGTACAGCCCGCCGAGCCGGCGGTCGTTCGGGTCCAGCACCAGGTCGCGCGCGGTGCGGTCCGGCCAGTAGCCGCACGGATGTTCGCCGGTCTGGAACAGCCGCAGTTCGTCGTCTCGGTTGCCGTGGATCGCCATCTGCACAGGATAGCCCGTGGATGTCGCAGCAGACGCGACTGTCTGCCCGATGAACGCGACCGCTGCCGAGGTCAACCGATGGCGTGGCCATGCGTTGTCTGTACTACGAGGGTGACGAACGCACCCCGACCTGACCCAACCATTGGAGTGACCCATGACCCTGCGTACCCCCCTGCTGCTTGCCCTGCTGCTGAGCACTTCCGCCGCCGGCGTCGCCCTGGCTGCCGATGCACCACCCGCCGCGCAGCGCCCGGTCAAGCTGGATACCAACAACGATGGCTTCGTCGACCGCAAGGAAGCTGCCGCCTCGCCGCGCCTGGCCGAGCGTTTCGACCAGCTGGACAGCAACAAGGACGGCCGGCTTTCGCGTGAGGAAATGCCGCGCGGCAAGCATGGTCGTCGCGGCCCGGGCCGTGGCCATGGCGAAACCTGGGCGAAGCTGGATGCCAACAAGGACGGCCGCATCAGCCGTGATGAAGCCAAGGCAGAGCCGCGCCTGGCCGAACGCTTCGACACGCTGGATGTGAACAAGGATGGCTTCCTGGACAAGGCCGACCGCGAGCTGCGCATGAAGCAGCATCGCGATGCCTGGTTCACCGCGGCCGACACCAACAAGGATGGCCAGCTGAGCAAGGCCGAGTTCGACGCCGCGAAGGGCCCGATGCATGGCGCCCGCCACGCCGGCAAGCCGCCGGTCGGCGGTCAGCGCCCGGCACGCTGAGGATGGCGGCCGGCCGGGAATCCTCCGGCCGGCCTGCCCTGGCAGAGCCGATCCACGGGTCGGTCCTGCCGGCTACAACGCGCCGTTCTTCGAAAGCACCCAGGCCAGGCCGGCCACCACGATCAGCAACGATGCGACGACGGCCGAGCGCCCGTACAGCATTTCATACGTCCAGTTCCTGCCGCTGCGCCCACGGCGTGCGGCGTCGCGCGCCACCAGCGGCATCATGATCCGCTGCAGTGGCACCAGGATCTGCCAGCAGATCACCGCCATGCCGATCGCCAGCGCAGCCAGCTCGAACATCGTGGGCAGCGACAGCACCGACATCAGCAGCACCGCCAGGCACACCGCCAGCGCGCTGAAGGTATTGAGGTGCACGAAGCGGCGGATGCGCGCGCGCTCCTCGTGCGTTTCCGCAAAGGACATCAGGTAGCGCCCGCCCAGGTAGCAGGTAGCGGTCCCGATCGCCACCGCCATGCCGATCGCTCCCCAGCTGATCCTGTCCGCCACGGCCGGCAACTGGGCCGCAGCGGCGGTCAACGAGCCGAGCGCGGTTCCAGATCCGGCGCTGGCGCCGCCCAGGCCCAGCTTGGTGCCTCCGACCCCGACCGTGGTGCCGAGCACGATGGCCGCACTGGCGCTCCCAGGCGCGACCACCATCAGCATCGACACCACGGTGGTGGCGAACGCGGCGCTGGGTGCGCTGCTGCGCGCGAATTCGCCGAAGCGCTGCAGCATTCCGTCGCGGACCAGGCCGCGTGCGCGCGACAGGCGCTTGCGCACGGCCGCGTCGCTGAGCCCGAGCAGCCCCGCCACCTGCTGCGAGCGCTGTCCTTCGCGGTAATACAGCAGCAGCACTTCGCGGCTGTCCTCGGGCAGGGCGGAGATGATGTCTTCGGCCGCCACTTCTTCTTCCAGGCGCAGCAGGCGGTCGGCGGCGTCGGGCGCGGGGTCGGCGGCCATGCTGATGGCCAGGTCCGCGGCATCGCCGGACAGTGGGCGACCGCGCTGCATGCGCAGCCAGTCGCGGGCAAGGTTGCGGGTGATCTGGCGCAGCCACGGCATGAAGCTGGATGGATTGCGCAGCTGGTGCAGCTGCTGCCAACCGCGTACGAACGCTTCCTGCGCGATGTCCTCGCTGGCGTGGCGATCGCGGGTGATGGCCAGCGCGATGGCGGTGATGGTGTTCTGGCACGCCAGGACGATGCGCCCATAGGCATGCTGGCAGCCGCCGGCCGCAGCGGGCAGTTCACGGTGCAGGGTTTCGTCGATGGTTGCGGCGACAACGGACATGGGCAGCCTCCTGTCGGGATTGTGTCCCATGACGGAGCAGCACCGCGAATGTGACCGGATTCAACGGTAGTGCCGGCCAGCGGCCGGCACTACGCGATCATTCGGCTGGCTGGATGCGCACGCGGACTTCTTCTTCCTGCTCCGGCGCGGCTTGCGGCTGTTGCGGGGCGGACGTGGGCACCGGTGCCGCGGGTTGCTGCGCGCTGCGATGTCCCAGCGCGATGAACAGCGCCACTGCGGCGATCACCACCAGCAGGGCGATGCGGATCCGCCATGCCCAGCCACGTCCGGAGGCCGGCGCTGCGGTATCGCGGAACGCGAATTCGGCGGTGGGATGGTCGCGCCGGGTGGTGTCGAGCAGGCGTGCATCGCGCAGGATGTCGCGTGCGCGTGGCTGGTCGTCGGCGCGTACCACCCAGACGGTGGGAAACCGCTGGCCCTTGCCTTCGTCCAGATAGCTGAACTGCCCGCTGCGCCGGCTGTGGTACGTGCGGCCGCCGGTCACCCGCACTTCGATGTCATGGCTGCGCAGCAGCTCGGCCACGCCTTCCACGGTTTCCACGCGCTGGCTGCTGAAGATCTGTCTCATCGCGTGGACCTCAATCCCGGGCCGGTACGGCGGCGGCTGCGGTGCTGTCGGGCACCACGCGGATCAGGCCTTCCTGCGCGGTGCTGGCCACCAGGCGTCCATGGCGGTCGAAGAACTGCCCGCGGGCCAGCCCACGCGAGTCCTGCGCACTGGGACTGTCCAGCGAATACAGCAGCCAGTCGTCGGCACGGAAGGGGCGGTGGAACCAGATGGCATGGTCCAGCGAGGCCATCTGCACGTGCGGATGGTAGTAGCTGATGCCGTGCGGGAACGTGGCGGTGCCCAGCAGGTGGAAATCCGATGCGTAGGCAAGCAGCGCCTGGTGCAGCTCCGGTGCATCGCCCACCGGTTCGGTCAGGCGGAACCAGACCTGGTGGTAGGGCGGGCGCTTGGGGGGATTGAGTTCGTCGCGCGGGTACACATGCCGGAACTCGAACGGGCCACCGCGCGACAGCCAGCGCTGTACCTTGATCGGCAGGCGTTCGAGCACCTCCTGCGGCAGCGGCCGGTTCGGCTCGATGTCTTCCGGCTGCGGTACTTCGGGCATCTTGTGCTGGTGTTCGGCGCCGCTTTCCTCCTGCTGGAACGAGGCGGCACAGAAGAAGATCACCTTGCCGTGCTGGATGGCGGTGACCCGGCGCACGGAGAAGCTGCCACCATCGCGGGTGCGGTCCACGTCGTACACGATGGGGTGGTCGATGTTGCCGGCCCGCAGGAAGTAGGCATGCAGCGAATGCACATGGCGGCCGTTGTCCACCGTTGCCTGCGCTGCGGCCAGCGCCTGTCCCAGCACCTGGCCGCCGAACACGTACTTGGTGCCGATATCGCGGCTCTGGCCGCGGAACAGGTTGTCCTCGAGCCGCTCCAGGCTGAGCAGGTCGATCAGTTCGGAGACGACGGGTTCGTGCGTGTCGTTCAAGGGGCGGTCCGGTATTGGATCAGGCGCCGATTATACCGGGCCGCGGTAGTGCCGGCCGCTGGCCGGCAGCGTCGTGATCCTTCCCTGGTGCCTGCGGTTGCCGGCCGGCGGCCGGCATTACCGCTTATTTGCCGAGCCGGGCCACCAGCGCATGCAGTGCCTGCTGCGCATCGGGGGCGTACCAGGCCTCCACGAAACGGTCCAGGCGGATGAGGTCAGGGTGCAGCGCCTCATGCAGGTCCGCGCGGGCGATGGCGCGGGTCATCAGCATCGGCTGGCGTGGCATCTTCAGCAGATGCTGCAGCCAGGCCACCGCGCGTGCGACCACGAGTTCGCCATCGGCCAGCTCGTCCACCAGGCCGATCTGCAGGGCCTGTTCGGCCGGCACCATGGCAGCGGTGGCCAGCAGGGTCCCGGCGCGATGGGGGCCGACCACGCGCCGCAGCAGGCGCTGGATGCCTTCGGGCGCGACCAGTCCCACCTGCACCTCGTTCAGGCCGATGGCGAAAGGCTGTGCTGGATCCGTGCTGCGCGCCATCACCCGGTAATCGCAGCACAGGGCCAGCACGCAGCCGCCCGCCGGCGCATGCCCGGTCAGTGCGGCCACCACCGGAATGCGGCTTTCGGCAATGGTGCGCACGGCACCGAAAAAGGCATTCCAGCTGTCCAGCAGCGCGTGCTGGTCATCGCCGTGGGAAAGCAGATGGGGCACATCCATGCCGCCGGTGAAGATCCGTTCGCTGCCGGACAGCACCAGGCCGTGCACGTCTTCGGCCATGGCCTGTTCGACGGCATGGATGAGCTGGCGGCAGAGGTCGGTGTCCAGCGCGTTGACCGGCGGACGCGCCAGGCGCAGTTCGCGGATCGGGCCATGGTTGAACACCTCGATGAGCGTGGTCATGCTGCGGTCTCTTGCGGGCAGGGAACGTGGACCGATGATAACCAAACCATTCGTTGGCGTATTGTTTGTGGTGTGTGCGAGCACCGCATCGGCGGCCGATGCCGGTTGCGTGCAGGTGACCGGGGGATGGGCGCGCCTGCCGCCCGGGCCGTCGGCGACGATGACCGCCGGATACGGGGTGATCCACAACCGCTGCCAGACGCCTGTGACGGTCATCGGCGCACGCAGCACTGCCTTCGCGGATGTTTCGCTGCATGAAACCACGGTGGTGGACGATGTCAGCCGGATGCAGCATGTGCATGGCCTGCCGATTGCCGCTGGCGCCAGCGTGGAGCTGCGTCCGGGGGGACTGCACCTGATGCTCATGCAGGGCAGGGCGGCGCTGGAAAAGGGGCAGACGCTGCCGCTGGTGCTGGAGCTGGAAGACGGCAACGAAGCCATCGCCACGCTGCAGGTCAGGTAGAGCCGGGCTCTGCCCGGCGGGCGCATCATCGCGCAGCGGGGCAGAGCCCCGCTCTACAGAGGGCGTATCACGTAGCGCCGGGCTCTGCCCGGCGGGTGCATCATCGCGCAGCGAAGCGGGCGAGGATCAGCCGCAGGCGTTGCGGAGCGCATCCGGCAGCGGGGCGCTGCGCCCGGTCTGGGTGTCCATCCACACCACCACCACGTTGCCGTCGGAGTAGAGCCGCCCCTCGTCCTTCTGGTCGACGATGCGGTGGCCGATGGTCACGCTGCTGTTGCCCAGGCGCTCCACGAACAGTTCCACCACGATGTCGTTCGGCCACACGATCGGCAGCCGGTAGTTCACGTTCGTGGCGGCCACCACCGGCGCGATGCGGTCGTTCATCGACACGCCGTCCACGCCCAGCATCCAGCGCACGCGCGCCTCTTCCAGATAGGAAATGTACTTGGCGTTGTTGACGTGGCCCATGCTGTCCATGTCGCGCCAGCGCACGCTGATCGGAATGCGTGCCAGGATCTTGTGCTCGTTGCTCATCAGGCGTCCTTCTTCTTGCTGTTCGTGGCGGTCCTGCTGGCCTTGCCGGTGCTCTTGGCCGCTGCCGCCTTCCTGGCCGGCTTCTCCGGCTTCACCTTGCGCGGCGGGCGCGCATCGGGCTTGTTGGCCACGGCCGCCGGCTGGTCCGGGCGGGCACTGGTGGACGGCAGCATCCGTGCCAGGAACTGGCCGGTATACGAGCCGGCATGCGCGGCCACGTCTTCCGGCGTACCGGCAACCAGGATGGTGCCGCCGCGATGGCCGCCTTCCGGTCCCAGGTCGACGATCCAGTCAGCGGTCTTGATGACGTCCAGGTTGTGCTCGATCACCACCACCGTGTTGCCCTCGTCGCGCAGCTTGTGCAGCACGCCGAGCAGCGCCTCGATGTCGTGGAAATGCAGGCCGGTGGTCGGCTCGTCGAGGATGTACAGCGTGCGCCCGGTATCGCGGCGCGACAGTTCCTTGGACAGCTTCACGCGCTGCGCTTCGCCACCGGACAGCGTGGTGGCGCTCTGGCCCAGGGTGATGTAGCTCAGGCCCACGTCCACCAGCGTTTCCAGCTTGCGGGCGATGCTCGGCACCGGCTCGAACAGCTTCAGGGCATCTTCGACGGTCATGTTCAGCACGTCGCTGATGGTGTGGCCCTTGTAGAGGATCTCCAGCGTTTCGCGGTTGTAGCGCTTGCCATGGCAGACATCGCAGGGCACGTACACGTCCGGCAGGAAGTGCATTTCCACCTTGATCAGGCCGTCGCCCTGGCACGCTTCGCAGCGTCCGCCACGCACGTTGAAGCTGAAACGCCCCGGCGAATAGCCGCGCGCGCGCGCTTCCGGCACCTGTGCATACAGCTCGCGCAGGGGGGTGAACAGGCCGGTGTAGGTGGCCGGGTTCGAACGTGGGGTGCGGCCGATCGGCGACTGGTCGATGTCGACAACCTTGTCGAACAGGTCCAGGCCATCAATGGATTTATAGGGCGCGATCTGGTGCGAGGAGCCGTTGATCTCGTTGGCCGCCAGCGAATACAGCGTGTCGTTGATCAGCGTCGACTTGCCCGAGCCCGACACACCGGTGATGCAGGTCAGCAGGCCCGACGGAATGTCCAGGTCCACGCCCTTCAGGTTGTTGCCGCTGGCACCACGCAGGTGCAGGGTCATCTTCGGGTTCGGCTTGTGCCGGCGCGCCGGGATTTCGATCGAACGCTTGCCAGACAGGTACTGGCCGGTCAGCGAGCGCGGCGCGTCCAGGATGTCCTGCAGCGTGCCCTGGCCGACGATCTCGCCGCCGTGCACGCCCGCACCCGGACCGATGTCCAGCACGTAGTCCGCCAGGCGGATCGCATCTTCGTCATGTTCGACCACGATCACCGTGTTGCCGAGGTCGCGCAGGCGGGTGAGGGTGCCGAGCAGGCGCTCGTTGTCGCGCTGGTGCAGGCCGATGGACGGCTCGTCGAGCACGTACATCACGCCGACCAGGCCGGCACCGATCTGCGATGCCAGGCGGATGCGCTGTGCCTCGCCACCGGACAGGGTGTCGGCCTTGCGCTCCAGGGTCAGGTAATCCAGGCCGACATCGACCAGGAAGCCCAGGCGCTCACCGATCTCCTTGACGATCTTGGCGGCAATCTCGCCGCGCCAGCCGGGCAGGCTCAGCGTGTTGAAGAACTTCAGTGCTTCGTCGATCGGCAGCACCACCAGGTCCGGCAGCGGGCGGTCCGCCACGAACACGTTGCGCGCGGCCTTGTTCAGGCGCGCGCCACCGCATTCCGGGCAGCTCCGCTCGCTGATGTACTTGCCCAGTTCTTCCTGCACCGCCGCCGATTCGGTTTCCTTGTAGCGGCGTTCCAGGTTGGGAATGATGCCTTCGAAACGGTGCCTGCGCTGGGTGCGGCCGCCGGCTTCGGTGAAGTAGGTGAAGCTGATGGTCTCTTCGCCGCTGCCGTACAGCACGGCCTTCTGCACGCTGGCGGGCAGCGTGTTCCAGGCGGCATCCACGTCGAATCTGTAGTGCTTGGCCAGCGATGCGATCAGCTGGAAGTAGTAGGCGTTGCGGCGGTCCCAGCCGCGCACGGCGCCGGCCGACAGCGGCAGCTCCGGGTGCACGACCACGCGCGAGGGATCGAAGAATTCGGCCATGCCCAGGCCATCGCAGCCGGGGCAGGCGCCCATCGGCGCGTTGAAGGAAAACAGGCGCGGTTCCAGTTCGGGGAGCGAATAATCGCAGACCGGGCAGGAATACTTGGACGAGAACAGCGAGGGCGTGGCGTCCTGCGCATCCAGGCTCTGTACCGAGGCCATGCCGTCGCCCAGTTTCAGCGCGGTCTCGAAGCTTTCCGCCAGCCGCTGCTTGATGTCCTCACGCGGGCGGAAACGGTCGATCACCGCCTCGATGGTGTGTTTCTGGCGCAGTGCCAGCGCTGGCACCTCGTCGATTTCATGCAGCACGCCATCCACGCGTACGCGCACGAAGCCCTGCGCGCGCAGCTGGTCGAATACCTGCGCGTGCTCGCCCTTGCGGTCGCGGATCACCGGCGCCAGCAGCATGTAGCGCTGCTCCGGGTCCAGCGTCAGCACCTGGTCCACCATCTGGCTGACGGTCTGGGCCTCCAGCGGATAGCCGTGGTCCGGGCAGCGCGGGGTGCCGACGCGGGCGTACAGCAGGCGCAGGTAGTCGTAGATCTCGGTGATGGTGCCGACCGTCGAACGCGGATTGTGCGAGGTCGATTTCTGCTCGATGGAGATCGCCGGGGACAGGCCTTCGATGTGGTCAAGGTCCGGCTTTTCCATCACGCTGAGGAACTGGCGGGCGTAGGCCGACAGCGATTCGACGTAACGGCGCTGGCCCTCGGCGTAGATGGTGTCGAACGCCAGCGACGACTTGCCCGAGCCGGACAGGCCGGTGATCACGATCAGCTTGTCGCGCGGCAGGTCGAGATCCAGGTTCTTCAGGTTGTGCGTCCGCGCGCCGCGGATGCGGATGAAATCCATCGCCATGGGGAATCCGGTTGTGGGGGGCTTGGGCTGGGGCCCGGCCAGCAGGAAGGGCGTCGGGAAAGGCAATCAGTCAGCCTACCGAGCAGATCAGATGGGGGCAATGGGCGACAATGCCAGCCGGGTGTCTCACCGCGTGAGACGGCCGTACAGGCTGGTGAAGGCCCTGTGCCGCCTGGGTTTGCCGTCCCTGGGGGAGGGTTGACCCGGCCGGGCCATGGCAGGTAAAATCCCGCTTCTGTCCGCCCTCGATGGCGGCAGTCCAAGACCACAATAACTACAGAGGAAGTCTGGTCATGTACGCAGTACTGGTCACCGGCGGTAAGCAATACCGCGTCGCGCAGGGCGAAACGCTCCGCGTGGAAAAGCTCGAAGCCGAAATCGGCAACGAGATCAAGTTCGACAACATCCTGCTGCTGGGCGACAGCGATGGCATCAAGATCGGCGACGCCCTGAGCGGCGCTTCGGTCACCGCCAAGGTCGTGTCCCAGGGTCGTGCCGACAAGGTCCGGATCATCAAGTTCCGTCGCCGCAAGCACCACATGAAGCGCCAGGGTCACCGTCAGTACTACACCGAAATCGAGATCACCGGCATCGCCGGTGGCAGCAAGTAAGGAGAGCAGGTCATGGCACATAAAAAGGGCGTAGGCTCCTCGCGCAACGGTCGCGACTCCAACCCGAAGTACCTGGGCGTGAAGATCTTCGGTGGCCAGGCCATCGGCGCCGGCAACATCATCGTGCGTCAGCGCGGTACCCAGTTCCATCCGGGCACCGGCGTCGGCCTGGGCCGCGATCACACCCTGTTCGCGCTGGTCGACGGCAAGGTGGAGTTCTCGGTGAAGGGTCCGAAGAAGCGTCGCACCGTCAGCGTGGTTTCGGCCGAAGCCTGATCCAGGCACGGCTGGCGCCCATGCCGGTCATGGGTATGCTGCAGAAGAGCCCCGCTTCGGCGGGGTTTTTCGTTGGATCAATGGTAAAACGGGCATCGCCCGGTTGCCGGCCAGTGGCTGGCACTACATCAAGGCGGCGGCGGACGTGCCGCGCCCATCGCAGGCATTGAAAAAATGAAACTGGTAGACGAAGCAGAAATCGAAGTGTTCGCCGGCAACGGCGGCAATGGCTGTGTCGGCTTCCGTCGCGAGAAGTTCATCCCGCTGGGCGGTCCGGACGGCGGTGACGGTGGCAACGGTGGCAGCGTGTGGATCCGCGCCGACGAAAACCTCAATACCCTGGT
>Ga0160468_100764_pt1 | contig 10629 bp, 9 predicted proteins | sample HID1972K_E11MG_FD_108234 | JGI IMG/M metagenome (GOLD analysis project Ga0160468, IMG submission 108234) | Enriched pill bug-associated microbial communities from UW Madison campus, WI, USA - HID1972K_E11 MG | ecosystem: Host-associated > Arthropoda: Insects > Digestive system > Unclassified ... | reverse complement strand
CCTGGCGGCCGGCAAGGGCCCGGCGAACCCTGACGGCAGCGTGGGCGGCAACTGCCCCCTGAGCGAGGCCGACAGGAGCGTCGTCAGGCACGGCGTGAGCATCATCGGCGAGACCAACCTGCCCGCGCGGGTGGCGGCCGACGCCTCGGCGCTGTACGCGCGCAACGTGCTGGACTTCCTGAAGCTGGTGCTGCCCAGGGATGGCGGCTTCACCGTGCCGCTGGACGACGACATCGTGGCGGCCTGCCTGATGACGCAGGGCGGCGAAGTCAGGCGCGCCTGAAGGAGACAAGCATGGAATTCGTATCCCCCACCATCACCAACCTCATCATCTTCGTGCTGGCCATCTACGTGGGCTACCACGTGGTGTGGACCGTCACGCCGGCGCTGCACACGCCGCTGATGGCCGTGACCAACGCGATCTCGGCGATCGTCATCGTGGGCGCGATGCTCGCGGCGGCGCTGACCGAAGGGGCGCTGGGCAAGACCATGGGCGTGCTGGCCGTGGCGCTGGCGGCCGTCAACGTGTTCGGCGGCTTCCTGGTCACGCGGCGCATGCTGGAGATGTTCAGGAAGAAAGAGCGCAAGGCCGGGGCCGCGGCCAAGGGCGAGGGAAAGTAAAGCCATGTCCATGAATCTCGTCACGCTGCTGTACCTGGTGGCCAGCGTGTGCTTCATCCAGGCCCTCAAGGGCCTGAGCCACCCCACGACGTCGATCCGGGGCAACCTGTTCGGCATGGCGGGCATGGCCATCGCGGTGCTGACCACCGCGGCGCTGATCGTCACGCTGGCCGGCTCGGCGCTGGGGCTGGGCTGGGTGCTGCTGGGGCTGCTGATCGGCGCCAGCGCGGGCACCGTGATGGCCCGGCGCGTGGAGATGACCAAGATGCCCGAGCTGGTGGCCTTCATGCACAGCATGATCGGGCTGGCGGCGGTGTTCATCGCCATCGCGGCGGTGGCCGAGCCCTGGGCCTTCGCCATCACCGCGCGCGGCGGCGCCATCCCCGGGGGCAACCGCGTGGAGCTGGCGCTGGGCGCGTTCATCGGCGCGGTGACCTTCACCGGCTCGGTGATCGCCTTCGGCAAGCTCTCGGGCAAGTACAGCTTCCGCCTGTTCCAGGGCGCGCCGGTGCAGTTCAGGGGCCAGCATGCGCTGAACGCGGCGCTGGGCCTGGCGGCGGCCTTGTTCGTGTTCGGCTTCTGGCACAGCCAGAGCTGGCTGGACATCGTGCTGGTGATCGTGCTGGGGCTGCTGCTGGGCGTGCTGCTGATCATCCCCATCGGCGGGGCGGACATGCCGGTGGTGGTGTCCATGCTCAACAGCTACTCGGGCTGGGCGGCCGCGGGCATCGGCTTCAGCCTGAACAACAGCATGCTGATCATCGCCGGCTCGCTGGTGGGCAGCTCCGGGGCGATCCTGAGCTACATCATGTGCAAGGCGATGAACCGCTCGTTCTTCAACGTGATCCTGGGCGGCTTCGGCGGCGATGCGAACGCCGGCGCGGGCGCGGCCCAGGAGCAGCGCCCGGTCAAGAGCGGCAGCGCGGACGACGCGGCCTACATGCTGGCCAACGCCGACACGGTGATCATCGTGCCGGGCTACGGGCTGGCGGTGGCACGGGCGCAGCATGCGGTGAACGAGCTGGCCGAGAAGCTGATCCACAAGGGCGTGACGGTGAAGTACGCGATCCACCCGGTGGCCGGGCGCATGCCGGGGCACATGAACGTGCTGCTGGCCGAGGCCGAGGTGCCCTACGACCAGGTGTTCGAGATGGAAGACATCAACGGCGAGTTCGCGCAGGCCGACGTGGCGATCATCCTGGGCGCCAACGACGTGGTGAACCCGGCGGCGCTGACCAAGGGCACGCCGATCTACGGCATGCCGATCCTGGAGGCGTACAAGGCCAAGACGGTGATCGTGAACAAGCGAAGCATGGCCGCGGGCTACGCGGGGCTGGACAACGAGCTGTTCTACATGGACAAGACCATGATGGTCTTCGGCGACGCCAAGAAGGTCGTCGAGGACATGGGCAAGGCCATCGAGTGATCGAGTAGGCTGCGCGCCGGAGACCCTATTGTTCGATGCCCGCTGCGCGCGGGCGCTTTCCACTGGAGACGACATCCATGACCGACCGCCCCTGGCTCAGCAGCTACCCGCCCGGCGTGCCCGCCGACATCGACCCCTCGGCCTACGGCTCGCTGGTGGCGCTGATGGAGGAGAGCTTCACGAAGTACGCCGACCGGACGGCCTACAGCTTCATGGGCAAGGACGTGGCCTACGCCGATGTCGACAAGCTCAGCCGCGCCTTCGCGGGCTACCTGCAGGGCCTGGGCCTGGCCAAGGGCGACCGCGTCGCGGTGATGATGCCCAACTGCCCGCAGTACCCGGTCGCGGTGGCCGCCATCCTGCGCGCCGGCCTGATCCTGGTGAACGTGAACCCGCTGTACACGCCGCGCGAGCTGGAGCACCAGCTCAAGGACTCGGGCGCCAAGGCGATCGTGATCATGGAGAACTTCGGCGCCACGCTGCAGCAGTGCATCGCCGCCACGCAGGTCAAGCACGTGGTGCTGGCCGCCATGGGCGACCGCCTGGGCCTGCTCAAGGGCGCGATCGTCAACTACGTGGTGCGCAGCGTGAAGAAGCTGGTGCCGGCCTTCAGCCTGCCCGGCGCGGTGCGCTTCAACGACGCGCTCGAGCAGGGCGCGCGCCGCACGCTGCAGCCTGCCGCCATCGGCCCCGACGACGTGGCGGTGCTGCAGTACACCGGCGGCACCACCGGCGTGAGCAAGGGCGCGGTGCTGCTGCACCGCAACGTGATCGCCAACGTGCTGCAGTCCGAGGCCTGGAACCAGCCGGCCATGGCGCGCGTGCCCGCCGGCGAGCAGCCCACCAGCGTGTGCGCGCTGCCGCTGTACCACATCTTCGCCTTCACCGTGAACATGATGCTGGGGCTGCGCACCGGCGGCAAGGTGATCCTGATCCCCAACCCGCGCGACCTCGCGGCCACGCTCAAGGAACTGTCGAAGCACACCTTCCACAGCTTCCCGGCGGTCAACACGCTGTTCAACGGCCTGGCGAACCACCCCGACTTCGGCACCGTCAACTGGAAGAACCTCAAGATCTCCGTGGGCGGCGGCATGGCGGTGCAGGGCGCGGTGGCCAAGCTGTGGCTGGAGAAGACCGGCTGCTCCATCTGCGAGGGTTACGGCCTGTCGGAGACCTCGCCCTCGGCCACCTGCAATCCGACCGACAGCACGGAATACACCGGCACCATCGGCGTGCCGCTGCCCAGCACCTGGGTCAGGCTGCTCGATGACGAAGGCAGCGAGGTGCCGGCCGGCCAGGCCGGCGAGATCGCGATCAAGGGCCCGCAGGTCATGGCCGGCTACTGGCAGCGTCCGGACGAGACCGCCAAGGTGATGACCGCCGACGGCTACTTCCGCTCCGGCGACATCGGCACCATGGACGAGCGCGGCTACATCAAGATCATCGACCGCAAGAAGGACATGGTGCTGGTCAGCGGCTTCAACGTCTATCCCAACGAGGTCGAGGACGTGGTGGCGCAGCTCGAGGGCGTGATGGAATGTGCCGTGGTCGGCGTCCCCGACGACAAGACCGGCGAGGCGGTGAAGCTGGTGATCGTGAAGAAGAATCCCGAGCTCACCGAGGCACAGGTGCGCGAGTTCTGCCATGCCAACCTGACCGGCTACAAGCGGCCCAAGGTCATCGAGTTCCGCACCGAACTGCCCAAGACGCCGGTGGGCAAGATCCTGCGCCGGGAGCTGCGCGACAGGCAATAGCCGACCGTTGCGCTCGCGGCGGCGCGCGATCCGGGTTCGTGGCAAAGTCCTTGCATCCCCACGTTCCCGCCAGGCAAAGGATCGCTCGTGACGCTTCCCCATGCTTCTTCCCCGCCCGAGGCCGGCCGCTTCGGCAGCGGCCAGGCCGTGCGCCGCATCGAGGACGACGCCCTGCTGGCCGGCCGCGGCCGCTACACCGACGACGTGCGTCCGCAGGGCCAGGCCCATCTGGTCTTCCAGCGCTCGCCCTATCCGCATGCGCACATCGCCGGCATCGACACCGATGCCGCGCGCGCCATGCCGGGCGTGCTGCAGGTGCTCACCGGCGCCGACCTGGTGGCGGCCGGCGTCAAGCCCGTCCCCGGCGTGGCCGGCTTCAAGCGCGCCGACGGTTCGAACGGGGCCACGCCGCCGCGCCGCGTGCTGGCGCATGAATACGTGCGCTTCGTCGGCGAGCCGGTGGTGGCGGTGATCGCCGAGACGCTGCAGCAGGCGCGCGATGCGGCCGAGGCGGTGTTCGTCAGCTACGAGGAACTGCCGATGGCCGTGGCGCTGGACGATGCGCTGGCCCCCGGCGCGCCGGCGCTGTGGGACGCTGCGCCCGACAACATCGCCGCCGAGGCGCGCCACGGCAAGCCCGAGGACGCGACGGCCGCCTTCGCCCGCGCGGCGCACGTGGTGGCGCTGGACATCGTCAACCAGCGCGTGGCCGCGGTCACGCTGGAGCCGCGCGCGGTGCTGGCCGAGATCGATCCGGCCGACGGGCGCCTGACGCTGCGCATGAGCACGCAGATGCCCTCGGGCGTGCGCAACACCCTGTGCGACGAGGTGCTGGGCATCCCGCGCGAGCAGGTGCGCGTGGTGGTGGGCGACGTGGGCGGCGGCTTCGGCATGAAGACCGGCCTGTACCCGGAGGACGCCGCCGTCGCCTTCGCAGCGCGCGCGCTGCAGCGGCCGGTCAAGTGGATCGGCGAGCGCAGCGAGGAATTCCTGTCCACCTCGCATGGCCGCGACATCCGCGCGCATGCCGAGCTCGCACTCGATGCCGACGGCCGCATCCTCGCGCTGCGCGTGGCCAGCGACGCCAACGTCGGCGCCTACGCCACCGGCACCGGCGTGGCGATCCAACTGCTGATCGGGCCCTGGGTGCAGACCAGCGTGTACGACATCCCGGTCGTCGACTTCCACTTCCGCGCGGTGCTCACCAACACCGCGCCCACCGGCGCCTACCGCGGCGCGGGCCGGCCCGAGGCGATCTACAACATCGAGCGGCTGATGGACGAGGCCGCGCGCCAGACCGGCATCGACCGCATCGCGCTGCGCCGCCGCAACTTCATCCGGCCCGAGCAGATGCCCTACACCAACCCGATGGGCCAGACCTACGACACCGGCCGCTTCGAGTCGGTGATGGACCAGGGCCTGGCGCTGGCCGACTGGTCCGGCTTCGAGGCGCGCGCCGCCGAGTCGGCCCGGCGCGGCCTGTGGCGGGGCCTGGGCATCGCCACCTTCCTCGAATGGACCGGCGGCAACGTGTTCGAGGAACGCGTCACCGTCGAGGTCCAGGCCGACGGCGTGATCGAGGTCTTCTCCGCCGTCAACGGCATGGGCCAGGGCATCGCGACCACGCTGGCGCAGCTCGTGGTCGACGTCTTCGACGTGCCCATCGACCGGGTGCGCGTGGTGCTGGGCGACACCGACCGCGGCGACGGCTTCGGCAGCGCGGGCTCGCGCTCGCTGTTCACCGGCGGCTCGGCGATGCGCATCGGCGCCGAGCGCACGCTCGACGAGGCGCGCCAGCTCGCCGCGCAGGAACTGGAGGCCGCCGCCGAGGACCTGCGCTACGCGCAGGGCCGCTTCACCGTGGCCGGCACCGACCTCGCGATCGACCTGTTCGCGCTCGCCGGCCGGCAGGCGGGCCGGCGCATCTTCGTCGACGCCACCAGCCGCGTGGACGGCCCGACCTGGCCCAACGGCTGCCACGTCTGCGAGGTGGAGCTCGATCCGCTCACGGCCGACGTGGCCGTGGTCGCCTATGCCTCGGTCAACGACGTCGGCCGTGTGGTCAACCCGCTGATCGTGCGCGGGCAGCTCGATGGCGGCGCGGTGCAGGGCATCGGCCAGGCGCTGCTGGAGCAGGTGGTGTACGACCGCGCCACCGGGCAGCCGATCACCGGCAGCCTGATGGACTATGCCCTGCCGCGCGCCGAGCACAGCCCCGACTTCCGCACCGAGATGGACGAATCCACGCCCTGCAGGAACAACCCGCTGGGCGTGAAGGGCGTGGGCGAGCTGGGCACCATCGGCGCCACGCCGGCGGTGGTCAACGCGGTGGCCGATGCGCTCGCGCGCCACGGCCGGGCGGATCGCGCACGCGAATTGCAGATGCCGCTGACGCCCGCGCGGCTGTGGCCGCTGATCGCTCCCGCCGCGTGACCATCGCCCTCGTCAGCGCGATGCACGAGGAACTGGCCGCCCTGCTGGCGGCCATGCCCGACGAGCAGCCGGTGCGCGCGGCGGGCCGCGAGTTCTGGGTCGGTCACCTGGGCGGCCAGCGGGTGGTGGCCGTCCTCTCGCGCATCGGCAAGGTGGCGGCGGCCACCACCGCCACCGTGCTGCTGGAGCGCTTCGGCGCCAGTGCCGTGGTCTTCACCGGCGTGGCCGGCGGCCTGGGCGAGGGCGTGGCGGTGGGCGACGTGGTGGTCGCCACCGAGCTGCTGCAGCACGACCTGGACGCCTCGCCGATCTTCCCCAGGTACGAAGTGCCGCTGTACGGTCGCGCGCGCTTCGCCGCCGACGGCGCGCTGGCCGATGCCCTGGCCGCGGCGGCGCGCGAGGCGCTGCGCGACATGCCGACGCTGGTCGGCCCGGAGGCGGTGGCCGACTTCGGCCTCCTCGCGCCGTCGGTGCATCGCGGCCTGATCGTCAGCGGCGACCGCTTCGTCGCCACCGCCGCCGAGAGCGCGGCCCTGCGCGCCGCGCTGCCCGATGCGCTGGCCGTCGAGATGGAAGGCGCGGCGATGGCGCAGGTCTGCCACGACTACGGCGTGCCCTTCGCCATGGTGCGCGCCATCTCGGACCGCGCGGACGACGCGGCCCATCCCGACTTCGCCCGCTTCATCGCCCGCGTCGCCAGCCGCTACGGCGCGGCGATCGCCCTCGGGCTGCTGTCCTCCCTCTAGGCACGCCTGCCGCGGCAGGCCCTGCCGTGCGCCCTTTCGATCTAAGGGTTTTCACTGATACCGAAGTGCTGTTCGGCGGATAATCTTCGTCTGTCGTTTCATTAATAGATCATTGATCCACTGATGAAACAAAACGAGATCCGGCAACCCACCTTGAACCCATGATCGGCCAAGCCTCCTCCACCGAGAACCCCCGCCTGCTCGAAGGCCGCCGCGTGCTGGTGACCGGCGCCGCGCGCGGCCTGGGCCTGGACTTCGCCCGCGCCGCATGCGCGCACGGCGCCCAGGTGGCGCTGGCCGACCTGCGCGAAGACCTGCTCCAGCAATCCGTGGCCGCGTTGCGCGGCGAGGGGGCGACGGTGCACGGCATCGCGGTGGACGTGAGCGACCCGGCCGCGGTCGAGCGCTGCGCCGCCGAGGCGGTGCGTGCGCTCGGCGGCCTGGACGGCCTGATCAACAACGCCGCCGTCACCGACTCCGGCGGCCGCGGCATGGACGACATCGAGCTGGCCAAGTGGGACCAGGTGATGAACGTCAACGTGCGCGGCACCTGGCTCATGACGCGCGCCTGCCGCGCGGCGCTGGCCGACAGCGGCCGCGGCGCGGTGGTCAACCTCGCCTCCGACACCGCCCTGTGGGGCGCGCCGAACCTGATGGCCTACGTGGCCAGCAAGGGCGCGGTGATCGCCATGACCCACGCCATGGCGCGCGAGCTGGGCGGCCAGAACATCACCGTCAACGCCATCGCGCCGGGGCTGGTGCTGGTCGAGGCCACGCAGTACGTGCCCGAGGCGCGGCACCGCCACTACATCGACCAGCGCGCGCTGCAGCGCGAGCAGAAGCCCGAGGACGTGAGCGGCGCGGCGGTCTACGCGCTGTCCGACCTGGCCCGCTTCGTCACCGGCCAGGTTCTCGCCGTCAACGGCGGCTTCGTCATGCACTAAACCAGACCCAACCCAGGAGTACTTCCATGACCGACCTGTCCGAACAGAAGCAAATGCCCCGCAGCTGGGACCGCCCCGAGGGCGCCAGCTTCGAGGACTGGATGAGCACGCGCATCGCGCGCTATGCCACCCGCAAGTACGACTGGAACGCGCTGAAATTCCAGGCCGACTTCGACCCCAAGTACCGCCGCGCGCAGATGCGCTACATCGGCACCGGCGGCACCGGCGTGTCCTCGGACACCAACACCATCCCGTCCGAGCACTTCACCTTCTCCACCATGGTGATCCCGGCCGGCCACGAAGGCCCGCCGCACTTGCACATCGACGTGGAAGAAGTGTTCTTCGTGATGCGCGGCAAGCTCAAGGTGGTGCTGACCACGCCCGAGGGCGACCGCTTCGAGACCGTGCTGACCGACCGCGACGTGGTCTCCGTGCCGCCGGGCGTGTACCGCGAGGAGATCAACATCGGCGACGAGGACGCGCTGATGTGCGTGATGCTGGGCTCGCCCAAGCCGATCACGCCCACCTACCCGCCGGACCACCCGCTGGCCAGCATCAAGCGCTGAACCCGCCGCCACGCGCACGCCGTCCCATGTCCACCCTCGCCACCCTGCCCGACAGCGAACTGGCGCGCCTGCACGAGCAGTTCGCGCCCTGCAACGTCGAACTCGCCGGCGGCGCGGTCGTCGGCGTGCGCGACACCGTCGCGGGCTCGCTGCGCGACCCGGTGCTGGTGTGCCTGCACGGCATCGGCTCGGGCTCGGCCTCCTGGCTGGACTGCGCGCTGGCGATCGCCCCGCATGCGCGGCTGATCGCCTGGGACGCGCCGGGCTACGGCGAGTCCACCCCGCTGCCGCAAGCCCGGCCCACGGCGCGGGACCATGCGCGCCGGCTGGGTGCGCTGCTGCAGGCGCTGGCCATCGACGACTACGTGCTGGTCGGCCACTCGCTGGGCGCGCTGACCGCCGCCGCGCACGCGGCCGACCCCGCCGGCCATCCGCCGCCGAAGCGCCTGGTGCTGCTGAGCCCTGCGCGCGGCTACGGCGCGCCCGAGGCCGCCGCGCAGCGCGAGCGGGTGCGCACGCAGCGCCTGGCCGCGCTGGACGCACTGGGCATCGAGGGCATGGCGCGCGAGCGTGCCGGCAACCTGCTGTCCGCCCACGCCGATGCACGCGCCCGCGCCTGGGTGCACTGGAACATGGCGCGCCTGCACGAGGGCGGCTACCGCCAGGCGGTGGAGTTGCTGTGCGGCACCGACCTCACGGCCTTCGCCCCGTCGCCGATGCCGGTGCAGGTGGCCTGCGGCGCGCTCGATGCGGTCACGCCGCCCGAGGCCTGCGCCGAGGTGGCGCAGGCCTTCGGCGTCGAACTTTCGCTGCTGCCCGACGCCGGCCATGCCTGCTATGTCGAGCAGCCGCAGGCCGCCGCCCGCCTGCTGCGCGAGGCGCTGGCCGCGGCTTCGCACTGAACGACACAAAGAGAGAGACGACCATGCAACCTACCGACACGGCCGACGACAACGGCGATTCGCGCTACATGGTACCCGCACTGGAGCGCGGCCTGCGCATCCTGGGCGAGTTCAGCCGCGAGCAGCGCACGCTGGGCGCGCCCGAACTCGCGCGCCGGCTCGGCCTGCCGCGCTCCACCGTGTTCCGCCTGCTCAGCACGCTGGAGACCATGGGCTACCTCGAGCGCACCGGCAGCGGCAACGACTACCGCCTGGGCCTGGCCGTGCTGCGCCTGGGCTTCGAGTACCTGTCCTCGCTCGAGCTGACCGAGCTGGGCCAGCCGGTGCTGGCGCGCCTGTGCGACGCCATCCGCTACCCCTGCAACCTGGTGGTGCGCGACGGCCGTTCCATCGTCTACATCGCCAAGGTCACGCCGCCCACGCCCTTCGTGAGCTCGGTGCGCGTGGGCACCCGCCTGCCCGCCCATGCCACGGTGCTGGGCCGCATCCTGCTGGAAGACCTCACGCTGCCCGAGCTGCGCGCGCTGTACCCCGAGGAGCACCTCGAGGTGTTCTCCGACAACACGCCCAAGACCGCGCTCGAGCTGTTCGACATGGTGGAGGTGGACCGCCAGCGCGGCTACGTGCTGGGCGAAGGCTTCTTCGAGGCCAGCATCTCCACCATCGCCGCGCCGGTGCGCGACGACAGCGGCCACGTCGTCGCGGCGCTGGGCGTCACCGTGCCCTCGGCCCACATCGACGCCGACCGCGCCGACGAGATGGTGCAGCGCGTGCGCGCCTCGGCCGACGAGCTGTCGGTCCTTCTCAACTACCAGCCGCGCGGCGATCGCAGCGACAAGGTCGTCGCACTGCCGCGCCGCTGATCGGCTGACATGTCCAACATCGATCTTCAAGGCACCGTCGCCGTCGTCACCGGCGGCTCCTCGGGCATCGGCCTGGCCACCGCCGAGCTGCTGCTGCAAAGCGGCGCGGCCGTCGCCTTCTGCGGCCGCGACGCGCAGCGCCTGCGCGACGCCGAGATCGGCCTGCGCGAGCGCCATCCGGCCGCGCGCCTGTACGCCGCGCCCTGCGACGTGCTGGTGCCCGGCGAGGTGCAGCGCTTCGCCGCCGACGTCGAGCGCGAACTGGGCGCCGCGTCCATCCTGGTGAACAACGCCGGCCAGGGCCGCGTGTCCACCTTCGCCGACACCACCGACGAGGCCTGGACGCAGGAGCTGCACCTGAAGTTCTTCTCGGT
>Ga0160468_100748_pt1 | contig 10872 bp, 8 predicted proteins | sample HID1972K_E11MG_FD_108234 | JGI IMG/M metagenome (GOLD analysis project Ga0160468, IMG submission 108234) | Enriched pill bug-associated microbial communities from UW Madison campus, WI, USA - HID1972K_E11 MG | ecosystem: Host-associated > Arthropoda: Insects > Digestive system > Unclassified ... | reverse complement strand
CGCCGACGCGGTGACCCTGAAGTACACCCACTACGAGCGCTTCGTGCTCGGCGGCGCCGCGCCGGTCAACGGCCCGGTGTCGCTGCCGAAGCAGACCGAGCCGGCCTCGGCCGCCGGCCATGCGTTCCTGGAGCGTCGCGAGCTCGGCGTGATCAACGTCGGCGCCGGCAGCGGCACGGTGACCGTGGACGGCACCGAGTTCAGGCTGGGCCCGAAGGACGGCCTGTACGTGGCCATGGGCAGCGAGGAGGTGGTGTTCGCCTCCGATGATGCCGCCACGCCGGCGCAGTTCTATCTGGCGTCCACCCCGGCGCATGCGCGCTTCGAGACCAGGGCGCTGTCGATCAAGGATGCCGTGGCCCTGGATCGCGGTGCGCTGGAAACCAGCAATGAACGCACCATCTACCAGTACATCGTGCCGGCCACCTGCCAGTCCTCGCAGCTGCTGCTGGGCCTGACCGTGCTCAAGCCGGGCAGTGTCTGGAACACCATGCCGCCGCACCTGCACGACCGCCGCAGCGAGGTCTACTTCTACTTCGACCTGGGCGCCAACGATCGCGTGTACCACTTCATGGGCGAGCCGGACGCGCAGCGCCACATCGTGATGCAGAACAACGAAGCGGTGGTCTCGCCGCCGTGGTCGATCCACATGGGGGCCGGCACCAGCAACTACGCCTTCATCTGGGCGATGGGCGGCGAGAACCTGGATTACACCGACATGCACGTGCTGGACATCTGCCAGCTCAAGTAAACCCGTCCCGGGACCGCCGGCACTGCTGCCGGCGGCCACCTCTACGCAGCTACAAGGAACGCATCCGCAATGGCTAATCCCTTCAGCCTGGAAGGCAAGGTCGCTCTGGTAACCGGTGGCAACACCGGCCTGGGCCAGGGCATCGCACTCGCGCTGGCCGCCGCTGGCGCCGATGTGGCGGTGGCCGGCATCGCCCCGCCGACCGAAACCGTGGAAAAGATCACCGCGCTGGGCCGTCGCTGCCTGGCCGTGGAAGCCAACCTGATCAGCATCGAGCCGGTCGAGCGCGTGGTACGCGAAACCATCGAAGGACTCGGTGGCCTGGATATCCTGGTCAACAACGCCGGCCTGATCCGTCGCGCCGATGCGGTGGATTTCAGCGAGCAGGACTGGGACGACGTGATGAACGTGAACATCAAGTCGGCTTTCTTCATCTCGCAGGCTGCCGGCCGCCACTTCATCGCCCAGGGCAGCGGCAAGATCATCAACATCGCCTCGATGCTGTCCTTCCAGGGCGGCATCCGGGTGCCGTCCTATACCGCCAGCAAGAGCGGCATCGCCGGCATCACCCGCCTGCTGGCCAATGAGTGGGCGGGCAAGGGCGTGAACATCAACGCGATCGCGCCGGGCTACATGGCCACCGACAACACTGCCGCGCTGCGTGCCGATGCCGACCGCAACAAGTCGATCCTTGATCGCATCCCGGCCGGTCGCTGGGGTACCCCGGGCGACCTGGGCGGTGCTGCGGTATTCCTGGCCTCGTCGGCATCGGATTACATCAACGGCGCGGTGCTGCCGGTCGATGGCGGCTGGCTGGCGCGGTAAGCATCCGCGTCCGGTAGTGCCGGCCGCTGGCCGGCAGCTGTTCCGATGTTCAATGCATCCAGAAGGTGCTGGCCAACGGCCGGCACCACCAGGGGCCGCCATGCTGCGTCTGCTGTTTGTCCTGCTGCTGCTCACCGCCAGCGCACACGCCGCGCCGCAGCGTGTGTTCATCGCCGGCGATTCCACCGCCGCCGAATACGGCCCGGAGCGGGCCCCGCAGGCGGGGTGGGGCCAGGCGCTGCACAGTTACCTCGATCCGGATCGCTGGGAAGTGCGCAACCACGCCAGGGGAGGGCGCAGTGCGCGCAGCTTCATCGATGAGGGGCGCCTGGACGTCATTGCACGCGAACTCCAGCGCGGCGACGTGCTGCTGATCCAGTTCGGCCACAACGATGCGAAGTTCGAAGATGCGTCGCGCTACGCCGATCCGGCCAGCGACTATCCACGCCTGCTGATGCGCTACGTGCAGCTGGCGCGGGACAAGGGCGCCACGCCGATCCTGCTGACGCCGGTGGCCCGGCTGCTGTATGACTTCGGTTCGCTGCTGGACACCCATGGCATGTACACCCAGGCGGTGAAGCAGCTGGCAACGCGCGAACAGGTCGCGATGATCGACCTCAACGACAGCTCGACGCGCTGGATCCGCGCGCTGGGCGAGCAGGGTGCCAGGCCGTATTTCCTGTTCGTGCCGGAGCAGGGCAAGGCCGATGGGACACATTTCAGCCATGCCGGGGCCAATGCAGTGGCCTGCCTGGTGGTGCGCGGTTGGGTCGCGCTGCAGCCGGAACTGAAGACTGCGCTTGCGCGCGATATCGATTGCGATGTGCAGGGCGGGGTGGGGCAGGGTGCCGACCCTGCGCGGCCCTCGCAGGTGGTCCACGAGGAGGCGATCATCCGCGCGCAGCCGGGTCCGCATGGAGGCGCCGGGCCGACCACCGCATATCCGTTCTTCGCCGATGCCGAAGGCCTTTCGTTCGTGCTGCGCAAGCGGGTGCTGCACAAGGGCGCAGGCATTGGCCTGCATCCACAGCACAAGGACGAGATCTACTACATCGTCAGTGGTGAGGGCTGGTATGTGCTGGACGGGAAGCAGCATGAGGTGCGCGCCGGGCACGCCTTGCTGACCCGTGCCGGCAGCATGCATGCGCTGCAGCAGCGCGGCGACGAGGATCTGGTGGTGCTGCTGGCGTATCCGACGGACCGCTGAGGCGGTGGTGGAGGAGGCCGTGTAGAGCGGGGTTCTACCCCGCTTCGCGGTAATGACCCGCCGGGCAGAGCCCGGCTCCAGGGTCAGACGTCGCCACCGTCGGCCCAGCCTTCGCCAGTGCCCTTGTGGAACACGCGGTCATCCATCTGCACGTCACCGGCCGGCAGGTGCGGATGCCGGGCAACGTCGGCATAGATCGGCGTGAAATCCGGTGATGTCGCCTGCATCAGCTGCTCGAAGCTGTCGATGACGAAGTACGTCTTCTGGAAGGTATCGATGCGGTAGCGCGTGCGCATGATCCGCTGCAGGTCGAAGCCGATGCGGTTCGGCGCGGCCGATTCCAGCGAGTACAGCGATTCGCCCTTGGACGACACGATGCCGGCGCCGTAGATGCGCAGGCCTTCCGGTGTGTCGATCAGGCCGAACTCCACCGTGTACCAGTACAGCCGGGTCAGGTTCTGCAGCGCGTCCGGGCCGATGGCATGCGCTTTCACGCCGCCGCGTCCATAGGCCTCCATGTAGTCGGCGAACACCGGATTCATCAACAGCGGTACATGGCCGAACAGGTCGTGGAACATGTCCGGTTCGGCGATGTAGTCGATCTGGTCCGGGCGGCGGATCCACCACGTCACCGGGAAGCGGCGGTTGGCCAGATGGTCGAAGAAATCCAGTTCGGGCAACAGGCCTTCCACGCCCACCAGGGTCCAGCCGGTGGCCGCGCCCAGCACTTCGTTGAGCTGGTCGAAACGCGGAATACGGTCTGCGCTCATGCCCATCTCGTCCTGCGCATCGAGGAATTCCCGGCAGGCACGGCCCACCAGCAGTTCGCGCTGGCGCTGGTACAGCGTGCTCCAGGTGGCGTGGTCGTCGGCGCTGTAACTGTCCCAGGGCTGCTCGATGAGCGCGGTGGTATAGACCGGCACGTATCCCTTGTCGGTCTGCTGGTGTTCGACGCGGCGGGGCGTGCCCTGGTCCATGCGCAAATCCTCTTGGAGGTGTCTTCCGATGCTAGGGCAGGGCATGCGCAACAGGATTGCAAAGTTGCGTCGCTGAAGGGAGATGACGCAATATCCTTGCGCAAGGCCCATGTTGCGAGGCAACAATGTCTACTGAAGTCCAGTTCGACCGCACGGATCTACGCCTGCTCACCGAGATCCAGCGCGATGGCCGGGCCACCAACGCCGAGCTTGCCGCGCGCGTGAACCTGTCACCGTCGGCCTGCCTGCGCCGCCTGCAGCGGCTGGAAGGCGAAGGCGTCATCGCCGGGTATGGCGCACGGCTGGAACCCCGGCAGATCGGCCTGGGCCTGCAGGCATTCGTGCGTGTGCAGCTGGAAAAGCACGACCAGGTGGCCATCGCGCGCTTCGCCGACAGCGTCGTGGAATGGGACGAAGTAGTGGCCTGCCATGCGCTGACCGGCGACATGGACTACCTGCTGCAGATCTATGTGCACGACCTTGAGCATTTTTCCAGGTTCCTGCTGGACAAGCTGCTCAATGCGGCCGGCGTGGCCGATGTGAATTCCAGCTTCGTGCTGCGTACGGTGAAGCCGTTCCGTGCGCTGCCGCTGTCGCAGCTGGAATGAAGGCCAGTGTCGTGCCCGGGGCCGCCTGGCGATCCGGGCAGCCGACCATGGGCCGGCTCTACCGCCTCGGGCGGCTCAGCATTTTTCCTTACGCCCCATCAATCGGCCCATGCGTGACGGTTCATCGCACTTCGGCGCAGCTACCGGCGCCGGCAGCTGCGCCGCCGCACGTGCGCGCTGGATCTGTTCGATCTTCGCGCGGATCTGCGGCATGGCTGCCATGGCGGCGCGTTCGCCTTCCAGGATCGCCTTTCCGCGCTGGCTGAAATCCGATGCGCCGATGTCCAGCACCTTCGGACGGATGATGATGTCCGCGCGTGCCAGTTCCTGCTCGCCCAGGCGCTGGCCCATGATGGCGATGGACTGGTTGACGATGCCGAGCATGCCCGTCGGCGTGCGGCCACTGGCCTTGCTGGAGATGTCCACGGCGATGACGAACTCGGCACCGAGCTGGCGGGCCGCATCCACCGGCACCGGACTGACCACGCCGCCGTCCACGTAGTTGTGCTGGCCGATCTTCACCGGCTCGAACACGCCGGGAATGCTGCTGGAGGCACGCACCGCCTGGCCGACATTGCCGCGCACGAACACCGCACGATCGCCGGTTTCCAGGTTGGTGGCCACCGCCGCGAAGGGCTTGCGCAGCTTCTCGGCGGGCCGGTTGTCCACCTGCTGGTTCACGTAATCCTGCAGTTTCTGGCCCTGCACCAGGCCGCCGGAGAACAGCCGCACGTCGCGGATGCTGGCTTCATCGAGTGCGACGGCCCGGGTCTGCATCTCGAAGGCATCCATGCCGCTGGCGTACAGCGCGCCGACCACGCTGCCGGCGCTGGTGCCGGAGACCGCCATCGGCTCGAAACCGTTGGCTTCCAGCATCTTGATCACGCCGATATGGGCGAATCCCTTGGCCGCGCCACCGCCCAGAGCGATGCCGATCTTCACCGGTTTCGCCTGCGGTACCACGGTCGGCTGGGGCGGCGGGGCGGGGCGGGTGGCCTCGCCACCGCCGCAGCCGGCCAGCAGGCCGAGCAGGGCGACGGACAGCATCGGACGGATACGCGACAGGCTCATCGGCAGCGGCAGGCAACGGGAAAGGGCGCCAGCATAGCGTCCCGCGAAAGGCCGCGCGCATACCCGGCCAAGGCCCGTTCAGGCCCACGCAACCCGGTAGCGCCGGCCGCGGGCCGGCAACCCTGGGAGCCGTAGTTGCCGGCCACCGGGCGGCACCACACCCTTTGTCAGAACCGGTTGTCACCGTCCAGGATGCGGCCCAGTCCACCCAGTACCGAACCCTCGCCACGGCTCTGCCCGCCGCCCTGCGGCGCGGCCATCCACATGCGCCCGGCCAGCCGCGAGAACGGCAGCGACTGCAGCCAGACCTTGCCCGGTCCGGTGAGCGTGGCCAGGAACACGCCTTCGCCGCCGAACAGCATGCTCTTGATGCCCGCCACCCGGCGCACGTCCATGTCCACGCCGGCGTGGTAGGCCACCACGCAGCCGGTATCGACGTCGATGCGCTCGCCGGCCGCGAGCTCGCGCTCGATCACGCAGCCACCGGCATGGATGAACACCCAGCCGTCGCCTTCAAGCTTCTGCATGATGAAGCCTTCGCCACCGAACAGGCCGGTCATGATCCTGCGCTGCAGCTGCACGCCGATCCGCACGCCGCGCGCGCCTGCCAGGAAGCTGTCCTTCTGGCAGATCAGGCGGCCGCCGTGCTCGTCGAGCTTCATCGGCAGTACCGTGCCGGGATACGGCGCGGCGAACGCGACCTTGGCCTTGCCGCGTCCCGTATGGGTATACAGGGTGGCGAACAGGCTCTCACCGGTGAGCACGCGCTTGCCGGCGCTCATCACCTTGTCCATGAAGCCGCCGCCCTGGCCGCTGTGCGAGCCATCGCCGAACACCGTATCCATCTGCACGGATGAATCCTTGAACATCAGCGCACCCGCTTCGGCGATCGCACTTTCGCCCGGGTCCAGTTCGATCTCCACGAACTGCATTTCATGGCCGACGATGCGGAATTCGATGTCGTCCGCGCGCTGCCGGTAGGCCCCGTTGCCCGGTACAGGTGGCGGGGTGGGTGGCATTCCGGGACTGTCGCCACGCAGTTCCGGCACGTCGCTGATCGCCATCCAGCCGCTCATGCCCTGGCACCAGGCCAGCGCCTGCGGATTGGCCTGCGCATGACGGCGGGCGGCCTGGTCATCGAACGGGCCGACACGATCTGCCTGCCCGGGAACATGGAAATACCACTGGCTCATCGTTGCGGGTCCATCAGCTGCGGAAGTGGCGAGTCTAGCGGGCTGGAGCGGAGCATCGCGATGCCCATGAACGGGCGGCATTTGCGGCGCGACTGCTGTATTGCAACAATTATCTGGTAGCGCCGTTCCACCCCCCTCCCAACACAGCCTACCGCCATGTCCCCGAACCGCACTGTCCACGCCCGCCGACCGGTCGTGCGTCCGCTCGTTGTCGCCCTTTCCGCCCTGCTGCCGCTCGCCGCGGCCGCCCAGGAAACACCCGCCAGCAAGGATCCGGTCGCGCTCGACGCCCTGCAGGTGACCGCGCAGCGCCGTGTCGAGAACGCCAAGGATGTGCCGGTGGCGATCACCGCCATCCAGGGCGAGAAGCTGGACGTGCTCGGTTCGGCCGGCGATGACATCCGCTTCCTGGCCGCGCGCGTGCCCAGCCTGAACATTGAATCGTCCTACGGGCGTGCGTTCCCGCGCTTCTACATGCGCGGCCTGGGCAACACCGATTTCGATCTCAATGCGTCCCAGCCGGTATCGCTGGTGTACGACGACGTGGTCCAGGAAAGCCCGCTGCTGAAGGGCTTCCCGCTGTTCGACCTGGCCGGCGTGGAAGTGCTGCGTGGCCCGCAGGGCACCCTGTTCGGCCGCAACACCCCGGCCGGCGTGGTCAAGTTCGATTCCGCCCGCCCGTCGCAGGATGCCGATGGTTATCTCAAGGTCGCCTATGGCAGCTATGACACCTGGAACGTGCAGGGTGCCTACGGCGGTCCGCTGACCAGCCGCTGGTCGGCCCGCGTATCCGCGCTGTACCAGCGCCGCGACGACTGGGTCACCAACACCCGGGCCGATGCGCCAGCGCAGGGTTTCGAGGGTTATGACGAAGGCGCTGCGCGCGTGCAGTTCCTGTATGAAGGCGATGACTTCGAAGCCCTGTTCAACCTGCACAAGCGCAAGCTCAACGGCACCGCGCGCCTGTTCCGCGCCAACATCATCCAGCCAGGCAGCAACGCGCTGGTGGAAAACTTCGACCGCGACGAGGTCGCCACCGACGGGCAGAACTTTTCCGACCTGGAAACCTGGGGCGGCAGCGCGCGCCTGCAGTGGAACCTGGGCCGCGTGACCCTGCATTCGATCACCGGTTACGAGACCGCCGAGTCGCTCAACCATGGCGATATCGATGGCGGCTATGGTGCTGCGTTCCTGGGCGATGGCAATTACGGACCGGGCTTCATTCCGTTCCCGTCCGAATCGGCCGACGGCCTGCCGCACCACCGCCAGTGGACGCAGGAATTCCGTGTCGAATCCAATGAGTGGGGCCGCTTCGACTGGCAGGCCGGCGTGTTCTACTTCGATGAAGACGTCACCATCGACAGCTTCAACTACGACTCGCTGACGCCCGGCAACCCGCAGACCGGCCATGCCGTGCAGCAGCAGCGCAACAAGGCCTGGGCCGCCTTCGCTTCGGGCGATTTCGATGTCACCGAGCGCTTCAAGCTGCGCGGCGGCGTGCGCTACACCCAGGACAAGAAGGACTTCACCGCCAGCGTACTGCAGGCGGTGGATGGCGGTACGCCGGTCAGCGGTCCGTACGTGGCCAGCACCGATGTCGACGATGTCAGCTGGGACCTGAGCGGCGTGTACCAGCTCACCGACAACGTCAACGCCTACGCGCGCGTGGCCAAGGGTTTCCGCGCGCCATCCATCCAGGGCCGGCTGGCATTCGGTGGCGTCACCCAGGCCGATTCGGAAAAGGTGATCTCGTATGAGGCGGGCATCAAGGCCGACCTGTTCGATCGCCGCGCCCGCCTGGGCTTCAACGTGTTCCGCTACAACGTGGACGGCCAGCAGCTGATCGCGGTGGGTGGCAGCAACAACACCGCCACACTGCTCAATGCAGACAAGACCATCGGCCAGGGTGCCGAACTGGACTTCGAAGCCTACCTGACCGATACCGTGCTGCTGACCCTGGGCAGCAGCTACAACGACACCGAGATCAAGGACAGCGGCCTTGCGGTGGCGATCTGTGGTGGCGGTTGCACCATCACCGATCCGACCACGGTCATCGACGGAGCCACCTATGCGCTGGTCAACGGCAATGCGCTGCCGCAGGCACCGAAGTGGATCCACAACCTGACCCTGCGCGCCGGATTCCCGGTGAATGATGCCAGCGAGATCTACGTGTACACCGACTGGGCGTACAAGAGTGCGGTGAACTTCTTCCTGTACGAATCGCCGGAGTTCCGCAGCCGCAGCTCCCTGGAAGGTGGCCTGCGCCTGGGCTACAACTGGGATTACGGCCAGTACGACGTGGCGGTGTTCGGTCGCAACCTGACCAACCAGACCCGCGTGGTCGGCGCGATCGACTTCAACAACCTGACCGGCTTCCTCAACGAGCCGCGCACGTATGGCGTGGAGTTCACCGCGAAGTTCTAGGCTGCCGGCGCAGCGCAGGTGCCGGCCGCTGGCCGGCACCCATCCCCCCTTTACAACGCGCTGTCGGGGCGGATCTTCAATACCGCTTCTTCGGTCGCGCAATCGCGGCTGGAATGCCTGCCGGCCTTGCGGGCGGCCTCGATCTCGCTGCGGGCCGCCAGCAGGTCGCTGTTGAATGCGGCATTGCCGTGCAGGCGCGCCACGGCCGCCGCACCCATGAAGCGGCCTTCCAGGATGTCGCTCTGCCAGTGCACGTTGCAGACCAGGCGGCTCTCGCCGTAGTTGCGGCCGCGCGCGATGACCGCATCGGCGCGCTCGGGCACGATCTCCGACAGGATCAACGCCCAGGCCCAGCCGATGGAGGTGTGTCCGGAAGGATACGACCCATTGCCGCGCAGCCCGGCCTCGTCATCCGGCGTGCAGGTCGGTTCGCCGTTGACCATGAACGGCCGTGCGCGCTGGTGATGCTTCTTCGCCGCACGGGTGGCGGCGCTGGCATCGATGCGGCTGCGTTCCAGCAGGCGGTACAGGGCGGGGGTGCGCTGCGCATCCACGTCCAGGTCGATCGCGCAGGAGAACTGGCTGGCGCCTTCCGGGAATCCCAGCTCCGCATCGCGCGTGGCCTGAGCGAAACGCGGCGTGCCGCGCAGCGCGCGCGCTTCGCGGCTGACCTGCTCGTCCAGCGCGAAGCCTGCCGAACCCGCCACCGGCGGGGCAGGAACGAGGTCGAGGCTGGCCGGTACGGCGGTGTTGTCCAGGTAACCGACGGTGCGCGCGGTGATGCTGGTTTCCACGACGGCGGGCCTGGTGGTCGGAGCGGTGCAGGCCACCAGTGCCAATGACAGGGAGGCGCCCAGCAGGGCGCGGGAAAGGGGCTGGGCCTGGGACATGGACGGGCTCGTGGCGGAAACGGGCGGCCATGATCGCAGGCGGGCGCGCGCGGCGCAGGTGCTGGCGGTCATGCCGCCAGATCCGGCACGGAGCTCCTAGCCCGCGATGGCGGTCAGCCGGCCGGCCTGTCCAACGACCCGTATCGTGCCGCCGAACGCCGCCGACAGCGGTGCATCCTGCAGCAGGTCCGAACGCGTTCCATCGGCCAGTATCCGGCCATCGCGGAGCAGTACCACGCGTTCGATCTCGGGGATGATCTCTTCGATGTGGTGGGTGACCAGCACCAGGGTGATGCCCTGCCGGGCCAGCGCCTGCATGGTGTCGATCAGCTGCTGGCGCGCCACCAGATCCAGGCCCGTGGAGGGTTCGTCCAGCAGCAGTGCCTGTGGACGGTTGACCAGCGCGCGCGCGATCAGCACGCGACGGGCTTCCCCCGCCGACAGTTCGGCATAGACGCGCCCACGCAGGGCCAGCGCTCCGGTCATGGCCAGCGCCTGCGCCGCCCGTTCGCGCATGTCCGTGGTGATCTCACGGAAGGACGGCACCACGTAACTGGCGAAGAAGCCGCCCAGCACCGCCTGTTCCGCGGTCAGGCCGGGCATGTCGGCCAGGTTGCTGCTCAGGTCGCCGGTGACGATGCCCAGCTGCGCACGCAGCCTGTCCACCTGCCAGCGCTGCTGGCCCAGCACCTTCACGGCAATGCCGCCGTCGGCCTGTGCCAGCGGGTACAGCTCGCGGGTGATCAGCTTGATGAAGGTGGATTTGCCGCAGCCGTTCGGCCCCAGCAGCGCGGTGTGCTGGCCCTGGGCGATGCGCAGGCTGAGGCCGTGCAGCACCTTCACCTGCCCGCGCACCACCGTGGCACGGTCCAGTTCGATCAGTGGCACGGCGTCTGTGGGCAGGGCGGCGGGCGATGCGGGGGCGG
>Ga0160468_100730_pt1 | contig 11175 bp, 10 predicted proteins | sample HID1972K_E11MG_FD_108234 | JGI IMG/M metagenome (GOLD analysis project Ga0160468, IMG submission 108234) | Enriched pill bug-associated microbial communities from UW Madison campus, WI, USA - HID1972K_E11 MG | ecosystem: Host-associated > Arthropoda: Insects > Digestive system > Unclassified ... | reverse complement strand
CGGGCTCTGCCCGGCTGATGCCGTTCCGCGCAGCGGGGCAGAGCCCCGCTCTACCGGCGGATGCACCGCGTAGAGCCGGGCTCTGCCCGGCTGATGCCGTTCCGCGCAGCGGGGCAGAGCCCCGCTCTACCGCTGCGAGGGGCCCCAGTAGCCGAGATCACGACGGATCTGCAGGCTGCGCAGCCAGTTGCCCAACGGCTTGCGCTTCAGGCGGCCCATTTCGCCGGACAGGAAGTCCTCGGTCGCGGCGATGACACGCTCACTGGACCGACCATCGCGGAACGGATGGATGGAATCGGCATAACGCTCGATCTCCCTGCGCAGACTCGTCTCCGGGTGCAGCGCACGCGCCAGCATCGCCGGCAACTGGGCTGCGTCATCGAAATCGATCATGTGCGGCTGCGGGACGCGGTTGCGGAACGTCACCACCGGTTTGTGCTGCACGATGAACTCGGAGACGATCGAGGAGGTATCCGACACCAGCACATCGGCGGCACGTTGTGCGGCCATCACCTGCTCCGGCTCGATGAAGCGCGCATTGACGCCGGCCAGTGCCCGGTAGCGCTCGAACAGCGCCGGCGGGCATTTCGGATGCAGGGTAAGCAGCCAGTAATGCCCGCCGGCGGCGATGTCGGCGGCGATCTGTTCGTACAGGTGCGGCGCCGCGCTCAGGCGCTCGGTGAACGTGGAGCCGAACAGCACCACCGGGCGCGTGCCCGCAGCCTCACGCAGCGCCGCGCTTTCGCCACCATCATCGCGGAACAGCGGATCCAGCTTCGGCCAGCCGGTTTCGGCCACCGCGAAGTGTCCGAGCCGGTCGGCCAGGGCACGGAACGGCGCGGTGGTCGCCGGGCCCTGGGTGCAGTACAGATCGAACATGCCACGCACACGGAAGTGGCCGCGCTCGTTGTCACGCTTCTGCACGTTGAAGCCATGGAACAACTGAACCTTGGCGCCGGACAGGAAGGTCGGCACCCAGTTGGCCGCGCTGAACACCGCGCGCGGACGCAGTGCCAGAGCCTCTCGCAGGTCCACGTTGCGCACCCGGGGCAGCGCGCTGCCGGCAGCCCCGTCCTCGAACCACGCCGCCACCTGCTGGCCGGATGCGTGCAAGGCCTCGGCCAACGGGGCGAGAATAGGCAGCGCATAGCGCTCCGTCGCAAACAACAGGTACCCGGCCATCATGTCCTCCACGACCGTCCACAACGAACGGCCTCGCCTTTCCGCCTGCATTATCGCGTTCAACGAGGCCGGCCGCATCGGCGACTGCCTGGCATCGCTGGCCTTCTGCGATGAGATCGTGGTGGTGGACTCGCAGTCCACCGATGGCACGGCCGCATTGGCCGAAGCGGCCGGCGCACGCGTGCTGCAGCGTCGCTTCGATGGCTTCCGCAGCCAGAAGGACTTCTGCGTGCAGCAGGCACGCCATGACTGGGTGCTGTGCCTGGATGCGGACGAGCGCGTCAGCGATGAGCTGCGTGCGGCGATCGAGCAGGCACGCGATGGGGGGTTCGCCGGCCGCCATGGCTATCGCTTCGCGCGCCTGTCCGAGTATTTCGGCCGTTTCCTGCGCCACGGCAATGCCTATCCGGACCGCGTGCTGCGGCTGTTCGACCGTCGCCATGGCGGCTGGCGTGGCACCCGCGAGATCCATGAAGCCGCCAGCGTGGAGGGCGAGGTCGGGCTGCTGCGCGGCGACCTGGTCCACCACCCTTACCGGTCGCTGCAGCAGCAGCTGGTCAAGACCGAGAAATACGCGCGGATGATGGCCGAACACGAATTCGCGCGCGGCAAGCGCGCCACCCTGGCCAAGCTGGTACTGGCCCCGGCGTGGCGGTTCTGGCGTGGTTTCCTGCTGCGCGGCGGCTTCCGCGACGGGTGGCACGGACTGGTCTATGCGTATGTCCGTGCCAACTACGTGCGGCAGAAGACCATCATGCTGTGGATGCTGGAACAGGGCCAGCCGGTGGCCGATCCGCCGCCACCTCAGCGCCCGGACGTGGATCCTGCATCCACCCCGCGCGCGTGACGCAGGCCTTCAAGTCGTGACAGGCCGGCCAGCACGCCGATGATGGACGCGTAGAAGCTGGCAGTGATCTGGTGCGCGAACATCGATTGGGTCAGCCCGCACAGTACGTAGCAGGCGACGATCATCGCACCGGCCGCAGCCGGCCCGCGGAAGGTCTCCCGCCCGCTGCGACGGTGCAGCCACAGCATCAGCCACAACGGCACCCCGTATACCGCCAGCAGCAGCAATGCGCCCGGCAGCCCCTGGGTCGCGGCCCATTCGGCCAGGTCGTTGTGTGCATGGCCCAGGTGGCAGCGCGGCTCATTCGGGTCCTCCCTGCACTCGGGCAGGCGCTGCATGGCAGTGTCGAAATGGCCGACGCCGACGCCGGTCAGCGGACGATCCAGGAAGGTATCCCAGGCCACCTGCAGGCGTTCCACGCGGGCACCGGCGGATGAGTCGCTGTCCCCGCGCTCCATCCTCAGTACATCGCTGTGCAGCTCGGTCAACCGTACCTGATGGCGCAGTTCGGGGCTGGCGACCAGCGCTGCCGTGGCCACCACAAGTGCCGCGCCCAGCAGTCCCAGGCGCAGTCGCAGGCTGCCCCAGCGCAGGCTCAGCGCCATCACCAGCCCTACCGCCAGCAACGCCAGCAGGGCACCCCGGCTGCCGGTAAGCACCAGCGTGGCCACGCCGGCGGCGAGCGCCGGAAGCCCCCACGCCCAGCCACGCAGGCCATGCGGGCGACAGAACAGCACCAGCACCAGCAGCATCACCACCATGTCCGCCAGCACGATCGCGTTGGTGTGCAGTTCCGCCCGCGGCGCACCGCCCAGCACCTGCTGCAGCGACAGCCCGAACACCAGCAGCAGCCCCACCAGCGCGCCGCGCCACAGCCAACGCAGCTGCAGGTGCAGGGCGACCACCCAGAGCGCGATCCAGGGCATGACGAAAAAACGCGAACGGTTGTCGACGTCGCGGAATCCGTGTTCGAACAACAGCACCGACAGCAGTCCCGCGGCGATCGCCGCCAGCATCAGCCACGCCAGCACGCGGACCGGGCGACCGGCGTCGTGGCGGGCGCGCACCAGCAGGTCCGGCGCCAGCAGCGTACTGGCCAGCAGCAGCAATCCGAACGGTGCCAGGTTGGCCGACACCGAGACCACCAGCGCTGGGAGCAGGAACAGGCCGAGCTGGCCCATTCCACGCGCGACACGCGCGCGGACGCCCTGCGGCATGGCGCTGGCCCGCTCGGCGGGGCTGTCGGAAAATGAAGGATTCACGGGAAGTTCGTCGATGCGGGGCGTCAAGGAAACAGGATTCTGGCCCGCAACGCCCCAACCGCCGCTGTCGGCGCTACGCAGGCCCGCGTGGTCGGGCACAGGATATTACTCATCGGCCTGCCGCGCCTGCATCGCATGCTCGCGGGCCAGTTCCTCGACGGTGGGCTCGCAGGGTCCGACCACCGAACCCGCTCGCACCAGCCACCAGCGCCGGCGATTGGCAATGCCGGCCATCTCGGCGCGGTGGCGATCCACGCAGGCCAGCAGCGCATCCTCCTGTACCAGCAGCCAGCGCCTGTCCGGCGCCTGCGCCAGCCAGTCCACGCCTTCGCGCAGCTGTGCATCCCACTTCTTCTGGAATCCGAACGTCGCCGCCGGGCGATCGGCCATCAGCAGGTTCTGCTCCTTCCAGGCCACCAGCCCCAGTTCCGCATCGGCACCGATCCGCGTGCCCACATGCTGCATCAGCCCACGGGCGGAGCTGGAATCGTTCAACAGCGGATAACCGACCAGCGAATACAGCACCCACACCACCGTCAGCGTGGACACCATCGCGACATGCGCGCGGCGACGGCCCCACAACACCAGGCTTGCCACTGCCCAGCAGCCCATCGCCACGGCGGCCCAGGCCAGCGCGGCGGTCACCGAACTGTCGATGCCACGCGAGCCCATCAGCCTGCTTTCGAAATCCGGCTGGCCGGCCAGCATCGCGATGCCCGCGCCCAGCGTCAGCGCGGCAAGCAGCGCCGTGAAGCCCGCCAGCGTCCATTGGAAGCTGGGCCGGCGCAGCAGGCCCGGCAGCAGCGGTGCCAGTGCCAGGCAGAACATCGGCAGCGAAGGCAGGATGTAGACATCGCGCTTGCCGTCGGGAATGGAGAAGAACAGCACGATCAGCGCCCACCAGCCCAGCAGCAGCAGGTAGCGGGAATCGCGCCGGCGCAGGCGTCGCCACCATGCCGGGATGGCCCATGGCACGGCCAGGAACGCGGGAATCCACATCGACGGCATCGTGCCGAGGAAATACCACCACGGCTGGTGGTGGTCCCAGGACTGCGAATAGCGCTTGGCGGTCTGCCGGAACAGGATGTCATCCATGTAGGCACGGTATTCAGCCGATCCCGTGGACAGCGCAGCGGCGACCATCGGCACCAGCCACAGCGCGATTGCCAGCAGGAACATCAGCGGTGCCAGCCAGAACTGCCAGCGGCGCGCCTGCAGGGTCACGCCGCGCCAGCCGCACAGCGCCGCGACGAGGGCTGGCAGCAGCATCAGCAGCGCCACGATGCCCACGCCCTTGGTGATCACGCCCAGTCCGGCCGCGAACCAGCCCAGCCACCACCAGCGCCAGGCCGGTCCGAGCAGCAGGTGACGCAGCAGCCCGTAGTTGGCCAGGGTGATGAAAAAGACGATCAACGGATCGATCTGCGCCTTCTTCGCCTGGAAGGTGAAGTGCAGCGCGAACAGCAGGGCCCATGCCGCATACAGACCCACGCGCCGCGTCCACAGCCGACGCCCCAGATCATGCACGCAGGCCAACGTACCCAGCGCCGCCAGCAACGATGGCAGCAGGAAGGCGACCCGCCAGTTGCCGATCAGCGAATACAGCGTCGCCTGCCACCACATCAGCATGGGAGGCTTGTCCGAATACAGTTCCAGGCCGCGATGGGGGAACAGCCAGTTCCCGCTGTCCACCATGTGCCTGGCCACCAGTGCGAAGCGCGGCTCGTCCGACGGCCATGGATCGCGCAGCCCCAGCCCCGCACCCAGCACCAGCAGCGCCATCACGATCAACAGCCAGGTTTCGCGGGAAGCGCGTGTCTTCAGCATGGGTCCGGTGTTGCGGAAAGGTCAGGCGCTTTTTAGCAGACGCGCGTAAAAAAAGCCGTCACCACCCTGCTCGCCAGGCAACCGCTGACGCCCGATGCCATCGCAATCGATGCCGAAACCGTCATCGAGCGCATCGGCGCGCGCGTCGGCATGCCATTTCAGGAAGCCACGCACCTGTTCGCTGTTTTCCGCACGCAGGATCGAACAGGTGGCATACAGCAGCACGCCGCCAGGACGCAGCATGCCCCAGCAGGCTTCCAGCAGGCGTGCCTGCGTGCCTACCAGCGCATCGATGTCTTCGGCACGGCGGTGGAACATCACATCCGGCTGCCGGCGGATGATGCCGGTGGCCGAACAGGGCGCGTCCAGCACGATGGCATCGAACGGCACGCCATCCCACCAGGAGCCGGGATCGCTGGCATCGGCGGCCTTGACCTGTGCCTGCGCGCCGACACCGGTGCGCATGAACGTGTCCTTGACCCGCACCAGGCGACGCGCGTCGATATCCAGCGCCAACAGGCGCAGCGAAGGATCGCGCTCCAGAAGATGCGCGGACTTGCCGCCCGGGGCCGCGCAGGCATCCAGCACGCGCGCACCGGTGGGCGGCGAAAACGCATCGGCCGCCTGCTGCGCGGACAGATCCTGCACCGACAGCGCGCCTTCGGCGAAACCCGGCAGCTGGTTGACCGCCACCGGCGTGGCCAGGCGCACCGCATCGCTCGTGACCGGCGTGGGCTCGGCGGCGATGCCGGCCTGTTCCAGCGCGGCCAGCGCCTGCGCGCGGTCGCCCTGCTGGCGGTTGACGCGCAACCACAACGGTGCCGGCTGCAGGCTGGCGGCAAAGACCGCATCGGCGTGTTCCGGCCAGTCGCGTTCGATGCTTTCGGCCAACCATTGCGGGAACGCATCGCGGGGGGGCTGCGGCGTGAATCCATCGCGCTGCGCGCGACGCAGGATCGCATTGACCAGGCCCGCCTGGCGTTCGCGACCCAATGCGCGGGCAGCATCGACGGTCGCCGACAACGCCGCGTGCGCAGGCAGTTCCAGCACGTCCAGCTGGGCGAAACCCACCATCAGCAGGGCGCGCAGATCCGCATCGCGGGCGGACAGCGGTTTCTGCATCCACGCCAGCAGCGCGGCATCGTAGGTGCTGCGGCGGCGAAGCACCGCAAAGCACAGCGCCTCGAGCAGGGCGCGGTCGCGGGTGTCATCCAGCTTCGGCAGGGCCCAGCCCAGCTCGGCCTTCAACGAACGGCCGCGGGTGAACACCTGCGCCAGCACACGGGCGGCCAGCATGCGGGTCGCCACGCCGGGAGCGGCCGAGGGCGTGCGCTGCGCTTGCGTTGCCACCGGCTCAGCCCTCCACGCGCAGGTCGCGGCGCGCGTTGAGGTAGTCGGCGGCGGTGATCGCCCTGCCACCTTCGCGCTGCAGCACGCGCAGGCGCAGCGCCCCGGTCCCGCAGGCGATGTCGATACCTTCGCGCGCGGCCGCGATCACCGTACCCGGTGGGTGGCCGCCGTTGTCGTCCAGCGCTACCGCGCCGTGGATGCGCACGCGCTCACCGGCCAGCTGCGCTTCGGCGATGGGCCATGGGTTGAAGGCGCGCACGGTGCGTGCCAGCGCGACGGCATCGGTGTTCCAGTCCAGTTTCGCCTCGGCCTTGTCGAGCTTGTGCGCGTAGGTCACGCCCTCGGCAGGCTGCGGCTGGGCGATCGGCCTGATGCCGGCGCGCAGCAGACCCAGTCCATCGGCCAGTACCTGCGCGCCCAGCTCGGCCAGCCTGTCGTGCAGCTGGCCGCCGGTATCGGTAGCGGCGATCGGCAGCGACTGCTGCAGCAGCACCGGGCCGGTATCCAGGCCGGCTTCCATCTGCATCAGGCACACGCCGGTCTGCGTATCACCGGCCTGGATGGCGCGCTGGATCGGCGCCGCGCCACGCCAGCGCGGCAGCAGCGAAGCGTGCACGTTCCAGCAGCCATGCGTGGGAATCGACAGCACGGCCCTGGGCAGGATCAGGCCGTAGGCCACCACCACCATCAGGTCCGGCTGCAGGTCGCGCAGCTGCTGCTGGGCCGCCTCGTCCTTGAGCGATTCCGGCTGATGGACCGGAATGCCCCGGGCGACGGCTTCCAGCTTGACCGGCGACGGCGCCAGGCCGCGCCCACGTCCGGCAGGCCGGTCCGGCTGCGTGTAGACGGCCACCACTTCGTGGTGGCGGGCAGCCGCGCGCAGCGATGACACCGCGAACTCCGGCGTACCGGCAAAGACAATCCTCATGGATACCCCATTACAGGTGGATATGCGGATGGAACCGGCGCCAGCGTCCGGCGCCGCAGGGTCCGCACCGGAGCGCGGACGGATGGGCGCGGCCGATGGCGGCGCCCGGGCGTGCCGGTCAGGCGACGTGCTTGCGCTGTTTGGCCAGCTTCTTGCGCACCATTTCGCGCTTGAGCGGCGACAGGTAATCGATGAACAGCTTGCCGTCCAGATGATCCATCTCGTGCTGCACGCAGACGGCCAGCAGCCCATCGGTGCTCAGTTCCTGCGGCTGCCCCTGGCGATCCAGGAAACGCACGGTGATCTGGTTGGCGCGGGTGACATCGGCAAAGATGCCGGGCACCGACAGGCAGCCTTCCTGGTACACCTGGCCGCCATCCTGGGCGATGATCTCCGGGTTGATGAACACCCGCGGTTCGTTCTTTTCCTCGCTCACGTCAATGACCATGAAGCGCTGGTGCACGTCCACCTGGCTGGCGGCCAGGCCGATGCCGGGGGCGTCGTACATGGTTTCGAACATGTCGTCGAGCAGGGTCTGGAAGGCCGGGGTGGTGACCTCGGCGGCATCGATCAACGCGGCCTTGGTGCGCAGGCGCGGATCGGGAAACTCGAGAATGGGGAGCAGTGCCATGGCAATAATCGTCTGGAGGGGGCCGGGCAACGCCGGCCTGCGTTGCAGATTCTATCGCCAACGCTTGCCCTGCGCCCCGGTTTCTGGACTATAGTGCGCCAACCTGTTGGGGAATCAGGGCTACACACCTATGTTGTTACGTATCCGCACGGTCGTCGCCGCGGCGATGTTGACCGTCGCCGCCTATGCTACCGCCGTCGAAATGAATGGCGGGCACCCGACCACGTATGTCGTCCAGAAGGGCGACACGCTGTGGGACATCTCTGCGCGTTTCCTGAAGAAGCCCTGGCTTTGGCCGGAAATCTGGCAGGCGAACCCGCAGGTCGCCAATCCACACCTCATCTATCCGGGTGACGTGCTGAGCCTGGCCTACCTGGACCGCGTGGTCGCCCGCCAGGAGCCCGGCCCGCGCCAGGAAGCCCCGATCAACGGCATCCCGCTGTCGGAAGTGGAGCCGTTCCTGAAAGAGCTGAGCGTGGTCGACCGCATCGATCACCTGCCGTACGTGGCCGGCCTGGAGGACAACCGCCTGCGGGCCACCGCCGGCCAGACCGCCTACGTGCACGGGCTTGACCAGGCACAGGTCGGCCAGCGCTACGCCGTGGTGCGCCCGACCGTGCGCTACGCGATTCCGAAGCCCACCGAGGACCTGACCGCCAACGGCAAGGTCACCCCGGGCAGCGGCAACCTGTGGGCGGACTACACCGTGCCCACCAGGCGCGCCCAGCAGGTGCTGGGCTACGAACTGGCCAAGGTCAACGTAGGCACCGTCACCCGCCTGCCAACCGGCAAGGTGGACGTGGTCACGCTGGCCCTGCAGGGCACCGGCGATGGCCGCGAAGTGCGCGCCGGCGACCGCCTGGTACCGGTGGAAGCGACGCCGTACGACCTGCAGTTCTTCCCGCACGTACCTGCCCCCGGCGCCGATGGCCTGGACGTACGCGTGCTGGCGGTCACCGACATGTTCCTGTCCGGAGGCCCGCGCGATGTCATCGCACTGTCGGTCGGCAGCGCGCAGGGCGTGGACAACGGCACGGTGTTCTCGCTGTGGCGTCACGGCAGCCATGTGAAGCACCGCATGAAGCATCCGGATTCATCGCAGATGGACGATTCGCGCGTGGACGGCGACAGCCGCCTTTCGCTGCCGGATGAATATGCCGCGCACGCGATGGTGTTCCGCACCTTCGAAAACGTCAGCTACGCGCTGGTGATGCAGGGCGTGAAGCCGGTCCAGCTGGGTTACAGCGCGCGCCATCCCGACGCCACCGAATGAGGTCATGCCGGGCGCCGCCCGGCACGTTCGCGCCGGTCCGGCAATGCAGCCCGGCAGGCGCGGCAACCTCCCACATCGCATCACGACGGCGCCCTAGGGCGCCGTCCTCGCATCCGGCGCACGCTGCCGGCATGGATGCCGAAACCGATGCCCTGCTCACCCTGATCCTGGCCGGCAGCTCGCTGGCGCCGCGTCGCGCGCTGATGCGCTCCCGTCCTACCCTGGCCGCCGCACTGCAGGCCGGGCCCGTGGCGTGGCGCCAGGCGGGCTGCACGCCGGCCCAGCAGCGCGTGCTGGCCGCGCCGGATGCGGCCGCGCTGGCGGCAGGCCGGCGCTGGCTCGCGCACCCGCATCACCACCTGCTGACGCCCGACGACGAGCACTTTCCACCCGTCCTGCGGGACATCCCGGAACCGCCACTGGCGCTGTTCGTGCAGGGCGATCCCGCACACCTGTGGCTGCCCGCCGTCGCGGTGGTCGGCAGCCGCTCGCCCACGCCCAGCGGCCGGGCGCTGGCAGCGGAATTCAGCGGCGCCTTCGCCCATGCCGGACTGTGCGTCACCAGCGGCCTGGCGGCCGGCGTGGATGCCTCGGCACACAGGGCTGCACTGGACGCGGGGGGCATCACCGTAGCGGTGATCGGCAATGGCCCGGACGTCGTCTATCCGCCGCACCATGGCCAACTGCAGGCTGCGGTGGCCTCGCGTGGCGCCGTTGCCAGTGAGTACCTGCCCGGCACGCCTGCGCGGCCGCTGCACTTCCCGGCCCGCAACCGGCTGGTTGCCGGCCTGGCGCTGGTCACCGTGGTAATTGAAGCGGCCAATCGATCCGGCGCCTTGATCACCGCCCGGCTGGCGGCTGAAGCCGGACGCGAGGTCTGCGCGCTACCCGGTTCGGTGCGCAATCCCCGCGCGGCCGGCTGCCATCGCCTGATCCGCGAAGGCGCGGCCCTGGTGGAGTCGCCGGATGACGTCCTGGAGCTGATCGCCCCGGTGCTGGCCGGAACCCTGCCCACCTTGCAAACACGTCTGGCTGCCCCCACTGAACAGGGACGGCGAGCGCGCCTTCCGCCCACACTGGCCTCCGATCCAGACTACCAGTGCTTGTGGAAAGTCCTGGACCACGACCCAATCCCTACGGATTCATTGATCACGCGCAGTGGATTGACGGCCGCCCGGCTGTCCTCCATGCTGCTGGCCATGGAACTGGCGGGTATCGTGGTGTGCGAACACGGCCACTACTGTCGAAACCCTGGTTTCCCAACCTCCACAGCGTCCATGACGCAGGCCGAGGGGCAATGAAAGAGAGCATTCTCGATGTGCTGCTGTACCTGTTCGAACATTATTTCAGCGAGGACGCCGACCTCGTCCGTGACCGCGACTCGCTGCAGAACGGCCTGATCCAGGCGGGCTTCAGCCCGGCCGAGACCGCCAAGGCCTTTGATTGGCTCGATGCCCTGGCCGCCCAGCGCCCGGCGATGTCGCAGGCGCGGGTGGATGGTCCGGTCCGGATCTACCATGGTCCCGAGCTGGACAAGCTGGACGTGGAATGCCGTGGTTTCCTGCTCTATCTGGAACAGCACGGCATCCTCGATGCGGACCAGCGCGAGCTGGTACTGGACCGCGCGATGGCGCTGGACCAGGACGAACTGGATCTGGATGACCTGAAATGGGTCGTGCTGATGGTGCTGTTCAACCAGCCTGGCTCGGAAGCCGCTTATGCATGGATGGAAACCCAGATGTTCATGGACGAGCCAGAGCCGCTTCACTGAACGTACACTGTATGCAGGACGCATACAGGGGGCGTGCACGTGAACGAATGGTTCCATGCCGAGGGCAACCGACGGTCCGGTCCGGTAACGGCCGAAGAGCTGGT
>Ga0160468_100726_pt1 | contig 11186 bp, 21 predicted proteins | sample HID1972K_E11MG_FD_108234 | JGI IMG/M metagenome (GOLD analysis project Ga0160468, IMG submission 108234) | Enriched pill bug-associated microbial communities from UW Madison campus, WI, USA - HID1972K_E11 MG | ecosystem: Host-associated > Arthropoda: Insects > Digestive system > Unclassified ... | reverse complement strand
TCGCGTCGCCGCGCGTAGGGAGTACGCCAGAACGCAGGCATATGCCGAAAGCCACGCTGCTGCCGTGCTGAGGTGGTCCGCCAAGCACCCTGAGCGCCGAAAGGCCAGCCACATCGTTGGAAACGCCCTGCGTGATGGGATGCTCAAGCGCTGCCCGTGCTGGGTCTGCGGCAAGGACGCTCAGGCGCATCACCCCGACTACAGCCGGCCGCTTGATGTGGTCTGGCTTTGCCCGACGCACCACAAGCAGGCGCACGCACTCGTGGCGAATGAGCCGGGCTACAGGCGAGAAGCCTGATTGCCTCGCCATCTAACCCCCAGCCCGCCAAGTAGCGGGCTTTCTTCTTCTGGAGCTTGCAATGAAAGTCAAAGCACAGATCACCAAGGAATTTGACGTGGCCGCCATCCGCGTGATGGCCGAAGTCCGCTACTGGGAAGACGGGACGGTCAACGGAGTGGAAGACGCGGATGGCTCGCTGATTCCGCTGCGCCTGGGAAACTGCTGGGAACCCGTCATCGAACTGGAGACCGGACGTATCCGCGACTGGCCCGAAGGAACGACCGCCGATGTGCACTACAAGGTCTGTGACGCCGGGGAGTACGAGCTTCTGGACAAGAACGGGAGCCTCTTGGCCGAGAAGCATGGCTATGTGCCCGAGTTCCTGAGCGTCGGCGAGGCCGGCTATGGCGACTACATCATCCTGAACATCGGGCCGGACGGCCTGATCCTGGGGTGGGAGCCGCCAACCATCGATCCTGGACTGTGGTCGTGGGAGCCGGCGGAATGACCATGCCCACCCCCAATGCCCTGATAGAGGCGGCCGCTGAGGTCGCCTTGATCGAGAAGGCCGCGCTGAAAGTCGGCATGACTTCCATGCTCAACCACGGTGCTGCGTCTTGCGTGTACTCCGAGGGATGCGACGGTGTCTCACAGGAGCACCTTGTTGCGTTCACTCGCGAGATCGCACTGCATTGCGCTGTGGCCCTTGCCTCGCCCGCCCCTGGGTGGCGGCCGATTGAGACGGCGCCGAAGGATCGGACTCTGATCGTCCTGGGTTCACGAAGCGGCGTGTGGTTGGGCAAATACCTGCCGGTCTACTCGTCGGGCTACCGGCCCGAGAACCCGTGGACGAGCATGCTTTTGAACCACGACCACATGGCAGAGCGCTACACGCAGCCCACGCACTGGCAGCCCCTTCCCCCGCCCCCTCACCCGGAGGCCCCATGACCCCTCATGCAAAGAATCCCCCCGAAATCGCACATGACTCCCCTGTCGTGTCAAAGGATGGGCGGGAATTGGATTTTGGGGCGCTGGTGGAGGCTGCCCGCGCAGTTCTCGATACCGAACTGGGCGAGTTGGCTTGCACCGGCAGCCATGCGCCCGCAGAGGATGCGCTTGGACGGCTGAGGGATGCCCTCGCCTCCCAGCCTGTCGAGAGCGCCGAGCAGCCTGCCGCGGACGATGGGTGGCGGATGGTGCCGGTGGAGCCGACGCCGGAGATGCTGAATGCCGGCGACGCTCAGCGGCAGTCGTGGGGCATCAAGTCCCCTGTACATGTCGGCCGAAGAATCTCGGCTGACGTCTATCGCGCCATGCTCGGCGCCGCTCCACAAGCAGCGCCCCCGGATGTGACCATGCCTGAGCACTGGTCTGTCGCGGTCAACGTGGACGGCGGCGAGAACCTGCTGACCATCGGCCACGACTGGGTGTCCGGCGCCCGCGAGCCCACGGAAGAAGACCGGCAGACCATCATCGGCGCCGCCCAGCACCTGCTGGCATTCGTGGGCTACGGCTTGCCGCCCTGCAACTTCGACCCGGATGCAGACGAGGCGCCACAAGCAGCGGGGCTGCTGGCAAAGACGCATACCGGCATGAAGGTGGACTATCGCGGGTTGCTGGGTCAGTCGCGTCGCGCCCTGGGCAGGACAGAGGGCGGCTATGCCGAAATGCTGCGCCAACTCGAAGGACACCTCACTGAACTGGGTCAGCGCTGGTATGCCGGTGACACGGCCGTGGTCGATGAAATCCTGCAGCTCTACTGCATCGAAAAGGATGCCCGCGCCCTCGCCCAGAAGAACAACCTGCAGCTGCGGAATGGGGGTGAGTGATGGCTGACGACCCGATCAAGGAAAAGTGCCACGTCGATGACGGCAAGTTCGTGCGCCCGTGCCACTGGCTCGACAAGGCCACCGATGCGCGGGGGAATAGCGGTCGAGAGCGCGGCCTTCGCGTCTTCGACTACTCGCGCCACGGAGTGCCGTCGCGCACGTTCTTCGCCATCAAGTCAGCCGAGTTCCCCAAGGCCCTGGCCATCGACTTCTGCCCTTTCTGCGGGACCAACATCAGCGCGCCATTCACTGATGAAGAGTCCGCCCAACCCAAGGACCCCACCCATGACCGCTGACCAGGCAGGCCCGCCGCAGACCGAGCAATGTCCTCACAGATACGTGACTTCAACCTTCAAGCTCGGCCCGCACTGCGTCGACTGCGGCGAGCCATTGATCAGCCTCTTCTCGCCCATTTCACGCAACACACCGGTAGGCGCGCTGCTGTATGCACTACGCAAGGACCCCACCCATGAATAACCCCAAGACCGGCGCCTATCCGGCGCTGCCCGAGCACCCCAGACAAAACGCAGGCGAGCCGGAGGGATACCTCAGGGTCCTGAAAGCGACTGGCGAGCGCGTTATTGGCTTCGAGCCACTGGCGGATGTCCAGTTCAACCGCGACCGCTGGGAAGAATTCCCGCTCTACGCATCACCACCGCCCACCGAAGCCACCCCCGCAGAGGCGACGGTGGGCGAGATCAGCGATGAGCAGATCCTTTCAGCAGCGATCAACGCAGGCATAAACCATCGCGTGATCGAGTCGCGCTACTGCGAACAAGTCGGCATAGAGCTGGGAACTCGGCACATTGCCAGCGACGTGCGGCCAGAGCAAACGATTGCGGCTGTGCGCGCCATCCTCGCCCTGCGCCCCGCCCCAATCGTACAGGACGCCCCGGCTCGTGTGAACGAAGCGTCAGAAGGCGGAACGCGAATTCCGCGCGGAGAGGCCGACTATGCGCTGATGAACCAGATCATGGACCTGTCTTGCAAGGCGGCAAGTGCAAGCGCCAAAGCAAACAGCGACGACGGGCACGCAGGCACCGAGGCAATGGGGCAGTTCATCGACCTACGGCGCGAGATTTGGACTCTGATCGCCAACAAGCAAAGCGAGCAGGCCACCCCTCCCGTGAAGGAAAGCGCGGGGAGCGGGGAGGCCGTGCCGGCTTCCAAGGACACGGTAAAGAGACGCGCGCGCTGGCTCGACAAAGTGCGTGCGGTTGCGAATGACATGAACATGCCGAAGGCGCTGCGGCATTCCATGGCTCAGATGGCAAAGGAGATGGAGCAGGGCCTGGAGTGGGGTGGCACGAGCCATCTGCGAGCGCGCATCGCTGAACTGGAAGCTCAGTTTGCCGCACATGCCCCGGCCCACGTCACAGGAGCGGCAGAGCCGGCCCGCTCGATGCAGCAAGTCGATGAGAAAGTGGCCCTGAAGGGTGGCCGTTGGACCAGCTCCGACGATGTGGAGCGCATGGCGCTCGAAATATTCCGCGCCATGTACCCCGGCACCACGCCGCCCGTTCGCTGTCTGCTCACGGATGTGGTGGGCGAAGCGGTGAAGCGCCTCACAGCAGCCGCTGAGCCGGCCGCCCCCGCACACGAGGCCCAGGGGCATGGGGGAGCGGAGGCTTTGCGGGAAGCTGTTCAGACCGCCCAGCAGAACATTGGCCCGCGCCGGCCCTCCGGCAGCAGCGATCCGCAGTCGCCCGACTACGACCACGACGCCTTCATGTGGGACTACTACGGTGCAGCATTGGCCGGAGCCGCCCCCGCAGAGGCCGGAAGCGGACAGGCCAGCACCAGTGAGGGTGCGGAGCGCATCGCGGTAGACGTGTGCCGCGCCGTCGCGGAGCTTCCTGACCGCAACAGCCCCGAGGACTGGCCCGCTGCGATGCTGGTCACGCATGAAGAACTGTCCGACATCCTGCGCGCCGCCCTCGCCACGGCACCCGCGAGCGACAAGGGGGACTACAACGAGCTCATCCTCGCAGTGAGCCGCAAGTTCCCCGGTGAGACGCGCCACCAGACTGCGCTTCGGTACATCCAGCAGGCCGAGTCTGGCGCGGACGGAAGCGTGAGCGGAAGCCAAGGAGACGCGAATGGCTGAACTGAACAGAATGAGCCCTGCGGCGCTCAAGGCAGCAATGCAGGGCGGCACCGCGCTGTGGGGCCAAGTCGGCTCCGCAACTGAGCACGTCCGCTACGCCGAGCCCATCGTCCCGAAGTCGCGCCGCAAGTGCTGGTGTGGCTGCGGCGGTAAGAAGACCCACAAGGGCATGGCGAACGGCATTTGTCTGACCACCGCGTGCGAGCTTGGCATCCGTCGCTGGTTGAAGACCGGCTCCGTCCGCGCCATCGTCCGCGCTGCCGCTGAGATTGGAGGCAACCATGGTTGACCAGTTCAAGGCGCTGCGGGAGGCGCTGGCTGATCTCCCGAAATTGCGGAAGTGGTTCGTCGTTGGGCCGCCGTGGGGCAAAGGCGACTTCATCGTTTCCGGCCACCCAGACCCGCACATGGGCAAGTACGTGGCCGATACCGAAGATTTCGACGGCGAAGGAGAGAACGATCTGGAGCACGCCGCCCTGATCGTCGAGGCCGTGAACGCCGCCGCTGCCCTGCTGGCCGAGGTGGATGCGTTGCGCAAGAAGGCGGCGCGCTACGACTGGCTGCGGGCCAAGGTCTACATCGACCCGACAGCGAAGATCCTGCGCATCAGCGACACCTACCTCTCGTCAGTCGAGACGTTACCGGAAGCGCTTGATGCCGCAATCGACGAAGCAATCACACGCGCTGCCGCCTCTATGGATGGGGAGGCGTGATGCTGCAATTGACCCTTCAATTCGACCCTTTGCCTCCAATGCGACGCCTGTGGATGCCGCTGTTGCTCGGGTGGCCCACCCAATTCGGCCTCTGGCGCGGCACGCAGGCCGGCATCATGTGCCTCGTGCGCGGCTACACCGAAGACGAGCAGGATGACATGGGCATGACCCCACCCACCCACGACGGAGCAACCCCGCCGGCTGATGTGAAGGAGGCGACGCGATGAGTTTCATCGAAGAGGCCAAGCGCCTGGGCCGCATCACGCCTCAATCCATCGAAGCGGGGCGGCACGTTGCCCGCCTGGCCGAGAACGCGGCCGCGCGGGTAGCGGCAATGGGCGACGCGGACGAACGGTGCAGCACCTGCGCATTCCGACTCGGCACGCCGGCCAACCAGTGCGGCGACACGCTCTCCGATGCAATGAAGTGCATCGTGGAGGGCGAACCCTTCTACTGTCACGACAAGAAGCGCAAAGGCCGCCCATGCCACGGCTGGTTCGCCGCCGCAGTGGCCACAAAGGACATGCCCAAGGCTACGGCGCCTTGGCCCTTTTCGCACGAGGAAGAAACCGCCACCCCGCCGGCTGCTGCGAGGGAGGGAGGATGAGTGATGCCACGCTGCTCACCGCATCAGAAGCCGGGCTTCGGCTTGGCGTCTCTGCCCGCACCATTTACGCCCTGGCCCAGGCCGGCAAGATCGCTTGCCATCGTCTTGGCCTTGAGGGCGGAGCCCTAAGATTCGACCCCTCTGACATCGAGGCATACAAGCAATCATGCCGATCACCCGCCACCACACCGGCCGCTGGCTCTTCCAGTTTGACCGCGTCATTCCCGGCGCAGGCCGGCAGCGCGCTAACCGCCTACTTCCAGAGGGCTGGACTCGGGCCCAAGCGCAAGCCTACGACCAGAAGGAGACGGGCCGACTCTACGCCCTTGCAACTGGTGTCGAGCAGCCGAGCCACCTGATCGAAGACGCCGTGCTGGCGTACCTAGAAGAGCATGCGCCGCGGTTGAAGAACCGCAGGGATCTGGAGGGCGCGCTCGCGCTGCTCCTGCCCTTCTACGAGGGCAAGACCATGGGCCAGCTTGCCGAGGTGGCGACCGAGTACGGCAAGAAGGCGGACGTGATGCCGGCGACCATCCGGAACCGACTGGCCTATCTGCGCGCGGCATGCCGCTGGGCGTGGAAGCACAAGGGCATGGGCGCGCACGATCCCGCTGAACGCATGGTGCTGCCCAAGGTCAACAACGCGCGCCATGTGTACTTGAGCCGGGCGCAGGCCATCCAGGTCTTCCGGCTGCTGGGGCTGAGCTGGGCACGCGACGCGGCGCGGCTCGCCTTTTACACCGGCTGGCGGATCGGGGAGGTTCTGAAAGCCACGCCAGTCGAGACGGCCAGCGGCATCTCCTTGTCGATTCCCGACACCAAGAACGGCCGGCCTCGCATGGTGCCTGTGCATCGGAAGATCGAACACCTGGTACGCCGGCACTGGCCTCCGCAGATCGCCACGTCGACGGTCAGCAGGAAGGTCAAGACGGCGCTCGTCGCCGCGGGGCTGGGGCACGCCAGGCTCCACGACTTGCGACATTCCGCAGCCTCGGAGATGATCAATGCGGGAGTGGACCTCTACACCGTGGGGGGTGTCCTGGGGCACAAGAGCCAGGTCAGCACTGCACGGTATGCGCACCTCGCACAGGAGCGGTTGCGAGATGCTGTTGGGGCGATTGGTGGCAAAAAATCCCAACCTGCCCAAAGAAAAAGGGCCGCCTAAAAAGGCGACCCTCCAAATGGTAGGACGTACTGGGATCGAACCAGTGACAAACGGATTAAAAGGACGATGCGCAAGCCTTGCGCACACTCGCGTCATTGGGCGGCGCACTTGCTTGACTCGCCGGATTCACCCGAATTTGCCGGCTTTGTGTCAAATACTCCCAACCTGAAAATCACCGCCCTCTGCTCGGCCCGCTCGGTCCAGACTACTGTATGCTCGTACAGGTATGCAAGTCAGAATGCGCCGCCGCTTCAGCAAGGGGATAGAACTCACGGAACAGCAGTTCTTCGCCCAGCAATGGATCTACTCCGGGCTGACGCTGTTCAATGGCGTGCTGTACTGCAAGGACGGGCCTCCGAATGGAAACCCGAAGCCGTTCGGGGTGCTCTACCGTCCAGTCATCAAGGGGCTGTTCGGCACGACGCTGACCTTCTCCGGGATCGAGTTGGAGGGGAAGGCCTGGTGCGCCCAGGTCTGGAGCTGCGAGACCTTCGACACGACGGTCCCGGCCGGGGCTGTGAAGCAGAAAGACGGGACGATCAAGCACGGGTGAGCGGGTCAGCCCTGCTCAGGTGCTGCGAAGTTCCCTGGGCTCACCTGGGCGCCCATGGCCTGCATGCGGGCCACCACACGCGCGATCTCGTCCGGCTTCAGTTCCAGGCGCGCAGCCATCAGGAAGAGCATGTGCAGGCTGACGCTGCGCGGCTCCGCGCCGCCCGTGTACTTGCGCCACTGCGAGCCGGCGGCCACGCTGGCCAACTCGGCCATCTGCTCGCCGGTGTACCCGAGCGAATCCTTCAGGCGCTGCAGGTCGTCGGTGGTCGGGGGGGTGTAGGGGATCATGGGTCAATGAGAAACGGCCCTTTCGGGCCGCTGTTCGTTGTCAGGAGAGGACCACCTTCGTGATTGCCATCGCCGCGCCAATCGCGGTAGCGAGGACCACCGCCGGATACCAAGCGCGCTCGCGAATCATCTTGGCGGCTTCGGCGTTCAGCTTGACCGTTTCGGCCATCAGCTTGCCAATCTCGGCTTCGATCTTCAGCTGGTCCAAGGTCTTTTCCATTTCAGTCTTCCTTTCGGGGTGCCGGGCTGCGCGGGATGCGCTACCACTGGGAGTTAATGTAGCCCCTTTGGGGCTAATGCGCAAGTCTTTTCGGAGGGCCGTGTTAATTTTTTCGAGGCTCGATGGAGGTCCGTGCGTTCCGCCCGACCATGAGGCGGTTTGCGCAAGGTGCCGCAGCGGCGCGAGACCGGCGAATGGGCCGCATCGTTCCCCCGCCTGGACCGGCACCGCGCCGCGATCCTCGATGCCCGCAGCGTCATCACAATTCCCCCCTTGACATGACTGGCCGGGCACGAGGTGAGATGGAAACTTCTCAAACTATCAGGAGTTTTCCATGAATCCCGGAATCAAGGCCCTTGCCGAAGATCTGGCAAGAATCGGCGACACGCCGGCAGTATTAGACACGCGCAACCTCAATAGCCTCGATCGAGAGGAACTGGTAGATCTGCTGCGGGAACTCGCACCGCACATTGCCATCCTTCCTGAGAGTCAACGCGGCCACGCTTCCACGAGCGCAGCACGCCTCGACCGCTCGCACCCGTAAGCAGCAACCCAGCCAAGCGCCCATTTCGTCAGGTCAAGAGCCGTCGCATCATCTCCCAGGTCATCAGGGACCGGGCAAGGCGCCGTCAATACCGCAGGCGGCGGGTCGATCTTCGCGGGCGCAGCGGGCGGCATCGTTGAGCACCCGGACAGCGCCCAGAGGCACAGGACAGCCAGCGAGAGGCGCAGCTTCACGGTCGATCTCCTTCACCACGCGGGTGATGTAGCGGTCACGGTAGACGGTCTGGGTGACGTGCTTGGTTTCGGCGTCCCGCGCCGTCTGTGTCCTCGCCTCCCGCTGCCGCTCGGCTTGCTGCTGACTGGCGAGCTTGTACTCGGCCAGCGCCTGCCGGGCGTTCGATCCCCGGACCCGCTCTACCCCGCCCCAAAGGAGCGCGGCCGCAAGGGCAGCGGCGAGCCAGACACGAGGATTGAGCAGCGCGGTCATGACAAATACACTCTAGGTGTCCCCGATAGAACTGGTGTGGGTGGCGCGAGCCCTGACCAACGCCAAAAACGCCTCGGCTCCTACCCCGGGGCGTTTCTCTTTCCAGAGGCGCAGATCGAGCCAGTTCATGGCATCCGCAGATAGCGCCGAGCTTGGCGGTGGTGGCCGTCCCACTTTGCCCGCAGCTGCGCGCGCTCTGCGGGCGTGCCCCGCGTGTACGCGCCCGGGCGCCAAGTGCGCAGGTACAGCTTCCAGCCGCCATCCGTATCCGTCACCCTCGGCAGCGCCCCGGGATCGCTCCACAGCAGCAGCCGGGCGAACCCCGCGGCGAGCACGTCGTCATGCTCCAGCGCGTCCCAGATCGGGCTGGAGCCCCAGGTCACCCCACGCTCCTGGCACAGGGCCTTGGCATGGCCCGACGTAGCCGCATGGGTCATGACGCCTGTCACGCCCCCTCCCCGCTCAAACTGCCAGAACCCTTTGGCCGGTCCGGTGGGCCTTGGCGGATTGCCCACCAGTTGCCTCCGGTGCAGGAAACGCGATTCCTGAAGGCCGATGGTCAGCAACATGATTCCGGCCTCGGCGCTGTTCATGCGCGCAGGAAGGAGCCTGAGCGCCGGGCTGATCCCGCGCTCTGTGATTTCGTCCAGGGTCATTACGTCTCCCCGAGTGGAGCGTGGTCGGTGGCGACAGCGGGTGGTTTGTCGCCCATCCAGGCAGGCGCGCTGGCGATGAGTTGGAGCAGAACGAAAATGGCCACCCCGAGAGAGGCATAGCCGGGCCATTCCCCGATGAGAGGACGGAAGGCTGAGAACACCATCGCCCCGACCCCGAAGGCGTACTCCAGCACGACGATCCTGCGAACGTCCTTGCCCATCCCATTCAAGCGGCAAAGCATGATCACGGTGCTGGCGACACACAGGGCGAAGTTCGCCAGTGCGATCAGGTAAAGCTCATTCATGACCCCCTCCGCTTCGGAACCTGATCACGGCATCAATCCACGCATTGATCTTCCTGCCGACCCATAGAGCTAGAGCCGGGTAGTCGTCGCCGATCAAGCCCAGAATGAACGCCACCGGAGCCAGAAGGGCGCGCTCCGACAGGCTGGCGTAGTACCCCGCGACCAGAGTCGATATGCCGACCGTCAGCAACGCGGCAAGCCCGCATACCCGAGCAAAGAACCAAATCGCGGATGTGCGCGTGGTCTTGTCCCGGCGCTTGAGGCTGAATGACGCCCCTATCGCAGAAGCCGTGATGATGACCATGTACGGCCCCACGACCTGGGCCACATCCGCACTGAACATCAATGCCGCAATGAAGACGAACAGGCCGACGATGTCAGTGACGTTCTTCTCACTCAAAACAGACCCCCGAGTGATCGGCTGCTTCTGGTCATGGTTGAACTTTCAGGCAAAGAAAAGCCCGCGCGAGGCGGGCTGTCTTGGATTCTGTGGGTCATGGCTCTATCCAGCGAACGATCACGAGACCGGACCCACCTAGCCCGCCTCCACCGAATTGAGCACCGCCGCCGCCTCCACCACCAGTGTTCGGCGTGCCAGGGTCGCCAAAGTCCGAAGTGGCAGCCCCTCGCGCATCTCCACCCCCTCCTATCCCTCCGACGCCTTGGACAGAAGAAGTTACAGCGCCGCCGCCTCCACCACCGCCTATCGCAGACGGAGCACCTAGATCGATGGCATCCGACCAACCCAAAGAAGAAAGGCTGATACCGTTTCCGCCATTGCCTCCGTTTCCGTTGATCGGGCCGCCATTTCCTCCTGCCGTGCTAAACCCGCCGCCGCCGCCACCTGTGTTATTGCTCGTGGAACCGCCGTTGTTTCCCTGGGTTGACGTCCCAGTTCCACCGATAGCCGGTCGTCCAAGGGTCGAATCAGTCGATGCACCGCCGCCGCTGCCGCCAGAATTCCCGTCATTCTGGGAGGTTCCCGATGTTCCACGCCCCCCGCCGCCGCCGCCCCCAACAGATGCATCGGCGCCAAACACGCTATTGGTCCCGTTGGATCCACGGTTTCCGCCCGTTCCTCCTGCTCCACCGCCGCCGACGACGCCAGAAATGCTGTCACTGACTGCCAAGCTGAATGAGACGATGCGGACACCACCGGCGCCGCCGCCGCCGCCCTGACGGGATCCGCCACCGCCGCCGCCGGCAACAATCAGTGCTTCCCCAGCAATAGGATTGCTCTGTGGATTGGTGAAGGTAAAGGCCCCAGCATCCGTGAAGACTTGATATGAGTAGACCGGCGCACTGCTACTGCTAGCCAACAGAAGTCCCACATGGCCCAAGATGCCGCTCATGCCCGCCCCTTACTCAGAGTTGCATCCCACGTCGTACCGTTGTCGAACGTGGTAATGGCAAGCAGATCAACTTCCCCTGATCCTGTCGAAACAGAAGGGGCGCCGCCTTCCCAGCGGA
>Ga0160468_100716_pt1 | contig 11379 bp, 9 predicted proteins | sample HID1972K_E11MG_FD_108234 | JGI IMG/M metagenome (GOLD analysis project Ga0160468, IMG submission 108234) | Enriched pill bug-associated microbial communities from UW Madison campus, WI, USA - HID1972K_E11 MG | ecosystem: Host-associated > Arthropoda: Insects > Digestive system > Unclassified ... | reverse complement strand
GGAACATCGGGATCAGCATCGCCTCGAAGAACACGTAGAACAGCATCGCGTCCGTGGCGGCGAAGATGCCGACGGTGACACCTTCCAGGATCAGGAAGGCGGCCACGTACTGGTTCACGCGCTTGTCGATGGCGCTCCACGCACCGATCAGGGCCAGCACGCTGACCAGCGTGGTCAGCGCGATCAGCGCGACGGCGATACCGTCCACGCCGAGGTTGTAGCCGATGTCGTAGGCCGGGATCCAGGCGCGGGTTTCGACGAACTGCAGCGCGTCGATGCCCGGGTCGTAACCGGTGAGCAGCGGGATGCTCAGGGCGAAGGTCAGCAGTGCGACGCCCAGCGATGCCCAGCGGGCCGCCTGCGCATCGCGGATGGCAAGGACCAGGGCACCACCGATGATCGGCAGCCAGATGAGGACACTAAGTAGGGGCCAGTTCGACACGTCTTCTTATTCCGTACAGGTCATCAACGCAGGTAATGCATCAGCAGGCCCAGGAGGGCAATCAGGCCGATGATCATCGCGAAGGCGTAGTGATAGAGGAAACCGGATTGGGTACGACGCAGCAGGCTGGCTGCCACATCCGCCCCACGTGCGACCAGGTTGACCGTGCCGTCGACGATGTTCGTGTCGATCCAGCGCGCCACCCTGCCCAGCTTGACGCTGCCGCCGGCGAAGCCGTCGATCCAGAGCTTGTCCATGCCGTACTTGTTTTCCAGCACCGACACCAGCGGAGCGAAGGTCCTGCGGGCCTTGCCCGACAGGTCCGGCTTCCACAGGTAGAACACCACCGCCAGTAGGAAGCCGGCCAGGGTCAGCCAGAACGGCGGCAGCATCATGCCGTGCAGCGCGAACGCCACCGGGCCATGGAAGTGCTCGCTCAGGAAGCCTACGGTGTTCTTGGCCGGATCGTAGAAATCGACGATGCCGGTGAAGAAGTTCGTGGCCTGTCCCTTGATGGCTTCATGCGCATGGTGGCCGGCCCAGTCGGTGCCGTGCAGCATCGGGCCGATGCTGAAGAAACCGATGGCGATCGACGGGATGGCCAGCAGGATCAGCGGCAGCGTCACCACCCACGGCGTCTCATGCGGCTCATGCGCGCCATGGCCGTGGCCATGATCATCGTGCGCGTCATGGGCATCGCCATGATGGGCTTCGTGGTGTGCATCGGCGGCATGGTGATCGTCATGCGCATCGTGGCCATGGTCGTCGTGCGCCACGTCGCGGAAGCGTTCCTTGCCATGGAAGGTCATGAACAGCAGGCGGAAGCTGTAGAAGCTGGTCACCAGCACGCCACCCAGCACCGCCCAGTAGCCATAGGTGGCGACCCAGCTGCTGGACATGTGCGCGTGGATCTCGGCCGCTTCGATGATGGTGTCCTTCGAATAGAAGCCGGAGAAGAACGGTGTACCGACCAGGGCCAGGGTGCCGATCCACATGGTGATGAAGGTGATCGGCATGTACCTGCGCAGGCCGCCCATCTTCCGCATGTCCTGCTCGTGGTGCATGGCGATGATCACCGAGCCGGCACCGAGGAACAGCAGCGCCTTGAAGAAGGCGTGGGTCATCAGGTGGAACACGGCGGCCGAATAGGCCGACACGCCCAGGGCGACGGTCATGTAACCCAGCTGCGACAGCGTGGAATACGCGACCACGCGCTTGATGTCGTTCTGCACGATGCCGATCAGGCCGGTGAAGAAGGCGGTGGTGGCACCGATGAACAGCACGAAATCCAACGCGGTCTGCGACAGCTCGAACAGCGGCGACATGCGGGTGACCATGAAGATGCCCGCGGTGACCATGGTCGCGGCGTGGATCAGCGCGGAGATCGGCGTCGGGCCTTCCATCGAATCCGGCAGCCAGACGTGCAGCGGCACCTGCGCGGACTTGCCCATCGCACCGATGAACAGGCAGATGCAGATCACCGTGGCGCTGCCCCAGATCACCGGCTGGTCCAGCAGCTGGGCATGGAATCCGAACAGGCTGATCGAACCGGACCACACCTGCAGCGCGCCGTTGGCCAGCTCCGGATCCATGATCTTGGCGAACACGGTGGCGTAATCCAGGGTGCCGAACACCCACAGCACGCCGGCGATGCCGAGCAGGAAGCCGAAATCGCCCACGCGGTTGACCAGGAACGCCTTCATGTTGGCGAAGATCGCGGTCGGGCGCTTGAACCAGAAGCCGATCAGCAGGTAAGAGACGAGGCCCACCGCTTCCCAGCCGAAGAACAGCTGCAGGAAGTTGTTGCTCATCACCAGGGTGAGCATCGAGAAGGTGAACAGCGAGATGTAGCTGAAGAAGCGCTGGTAACCCGGATCTTCTTCCATGTAGCCGATGGTGTAGACGTGCACCAGCAGCGACACGAAGGTCACCACCACCATCATCATCGCGGTCAGCTTGTCGACCATGAAGCCGACGTGGGCCGAGTACTGGCCCACCTCGAAGAACGCGTACAGATTCTGGTTGAACGGCTGCGCGCCGCCCCATACCAGCTGGTACAGGGTGAACATCGACAGCGCGCAGCTGACCGCCACGCCGAGGATGGTGACGGTCTGCGCGCCGAGGCGCCCGACCTGGCGACCGAACAGGCCGGCGATGATGCTGCCGAACAGCGGTGCAAGCACCACTGCGATCAACAGACTCTTGGAGAGTGTGATTTCCATCTGTGGATCAGCCCTTCAACGAATCGACTTCGCCGACATTGATCGTGCGGCGTGTGCGGAACAGGGTCACCAGGATCGCCAGGCCGATGGCGGCCTCGGCGGCGGCTACGGTCAGGATGAAGAACACGAACAGCTGTCCGGCCGTGTCACCCAGTTCACGCGAGAACCCGACGAAATTGATGTTCACCGAAAGCAGCATCAGCTCGATGGACATCAGCAGGACGATGACGTTCTTCCGGTTGAGGAAGATGCCGGCCAGGCTGATGCAGAACAGCACCGCGCCCAGCGCCAGAATGTGCCCCAACGTGATCATGGCTTGGCCTCCTCGCCTTCGGCCGGCGTGCCTTCAGCCACCCGGATGTTGCTGTGTACGAACGGCTGTTCGGCATCCATGCTGACCACGCGCAGGCGGTCGCCGGCCTTGACCATGGTCTGGTCGCCGGGATTCTGCGTCTTGATGCCGGTGCGATGGCGCAGCGTCAGCATGACGGCAGCCACCACGGCCACGGTCAGGATGACGGCGGCGAACTCGAACGGCAGCAGGTATTCGGTGAACAGGCTGCGTGCCAGCCAGGTGATGTTGGAGGCATCGGCAGCCAGCGCGGCGGCGTTGTCGGCCGGGAACGGGGTGACCGCCCTGCCCTTTACGCCGATCAGCGTGACCATCTGCACCAGCATCACCACCGCGACCACCAGGCCGACCGGCAGGTAACGCACCCAGCCTTCGCGCAGGTTGGCCGGATCGATGTCCAGCATCATCACCACGAACAGGAACAACACCATCACCGCGCCGACATACACCAGCACCAGCGCCACGCCGAGGAACTCGGCGCCCACCAGCAGCCAGATGCAGGCCACGGAGAAGAAGGTCAGCACCAGGCAGAGCACGGCGTTTACCGGGTTGCGCACGCTGATCACCGCCGCCGCCGAGATACCGGCCGCGATGGCGAAAATCCAGAAAGCGATATTTACCCAATCCATGTCTCGACCTCAGCGGTAAGCAGCGTCGGCGGCACGGCGCTCGGCGATCTCGGCTTCAAGCCGATCACCCAGGGCCAGCAGCTGCGGCTTGGTAACGATGTTCTCGCCACGATTCTCGAAGTGGTATTCGAGGATGTGGGTCTCGACGATCGAGTCCACCGGGCAGCTTTCCTCGCAGAAGCCGCAGAAGATGCACTTGAACAGATCGATGTCGTAACGCGTGGTGCGGCGGGTGCCGTCCTCGCGCTTGGCCGAATCGATGGTGATGGCCAGCGCCGGGCAGACCGCCTCGCACAGCTTGCAGGCGATGCAGCGCTCTTCACCGTTGGGATAACGGCGCAGGGCGTGCAGGCCGCGGAAGCGCGGGGACTGCGGGAACTTCTCCATCGGGTACATCATCGTGTACTTCGGCTTGAAGCTGTACTTCAGGGTCAGCCAGAGGCCGCCGAGCAGTTCCAGCAGCAGCAGGCTCTTGAAGTAATGGGTAATCCGGTTCATTACGTTAGACGCCCTTTTGAATCACGCCGAAGAACACCATCACGGCGGTAACCGCGATCCACAGAATGGTCAGCGGGATGAAGACCTTCCAGCCAAGCCGCATAATCTGGTCGTAACGGAAGCGCGGGAAGCTGGCGCGGAACCAGATGTAGGCGCTGGCGAAGAAGAACACCTTCACGAACAGCCACGGCCAGCCACCATTCCAGATCCAGTCGATGAACGGCGAGATCTCGCCTGGGTTCACCCAGCCCTGGATCGGGCTCAGCCAGCCGCCCAGGAAGAAGATCGAGATCAGGAAGCTGATCAGGATCATGTTCGCGTATTCGGCCAGGAAGAACAGCGCGAACGCACCGCCGGAGTATTCCACCATGTGGCCGGCCACGATTTCCGATTCGCCTTCCACCACGTCGAACGGAGCGCGGTTGGTTTCGGCCACGCCGGACACCCAGTAGACGACGAACAGCGGGAACAGCGGCAGCAGGAACCAGTCGAAGAAGCCGGAGTTGCCGGCCTGCGCCATCACGATGCCGGTCAGGTTGAGGCTGCCCGAAGCGATCATCACGCCGACCAGGGCGAAGCCCATGGCGATTTCATAGCTGATCATCTGCGCGGAGGCACGCATCGCGCCCAGGAACGCATACTTCGAGTTCGAGGCCCAGCCGGCCAGGATGATGCCGTAGATGCCCAGCGAGGTCATCGCCAGCAGGTACAGCAGTCCCGCGTTTGCATTCGACAGCACCAGTCGTGCATCGAACGGCACCACCGCCCAGGCCGCGAAGGCCGGTGCCAGGGTGATTAACGGTGCCAGCAGGAACAGGACCTTGTGCGCGTTCGCCGGCTGCAGGACTTCCTTGAACAGCAGCTTGAAGACGTCGGCGAACGCCTGGAAGATGCCCATGCCGACGTACATCGGGCCATGGCGCACGTGCATCCAGCCGATCAGCTTGCGCTCCCAGACCACGTAGAAGGCCACCGATATGATCACCGGCATGGCGATCACGAGGATCTTCAGGATGATCCACAGCAGGGCGCCGATGTCACCGAGGCCAAGCAGCCACTGGTGCAGCGGGTCCACTGCGTTCAACAGCAATTCGTTCATGCAGCCACCACCGTTACGCGTGCGGCACCCAGCGGTGCGGTCGCACCGTGGCCCGATTCAATCCAGACCGAACCCGCGGCGACGCGGGAATCCACCACCACCGGCAGCGTGGCGCGGCCGGCATCGGTACCGACCTTGGCCATCTGCCCTTCCTGCAGCTGCAGGCGGGTGGCATCTTCGGCGTTCAGCACGATGCGCGGCGCCGTGTTGAGCGGATGCGCCTGCAGTGCCGGCGCGCGGCGGACCACCGCATCGGTGCGGTAGATCGCAGCGGTCGAAGCCACTTCCAGGCCTTCGCCCGACAGCACCGGCTGGGCCGACACGGCGACCTGCACGGTCGCGGGCGCCAGGCTGGCACGCAGGCCGGCCAGGTCGGTGAATCCGAAACCGGCCAGGGCCAGTTCGCCACCCAGTGCACGCAGCACACGCCAGCCTTCGCGGGCCTCGCCCGGCAGCTTGCCGCCGGCACGTGCCGACTGCTCGCGACCATCGAGGTTGGTCAGGGTGGCGTCCACTTCCGGCAGCGCGCCGATCGGCAGGATCACATCGGCGACATCACGGGTGGAGGCGCAGGCGAACTGACTGAACGCCACCACCTGGGCACCGGCCAGTGCCTTGCGGGCGGCGGGCGCGTCGGCGAAATCCAGGCCCGGCTCCAGGCCATACACCACGTAGGCCTGGCGCGGCTGCGCCAGCATGGCGGCGATATCCTTGCCGGCCGGCAGCACGCCGGCACGGGCCAGGCCGATGGCATTGGCACCCTGCGGGATGCGGCACAGCTTAGCGCCCGTGGCGACGGCGAACTCACGCGCAGCGGCGCGGATCGCGGCGGCCTGCGGATGGTTCTCGGCGATGCCGCCGACGATCAGTACGGTGTTGCCGCCGCCCTGCACCGCCGAACGCAGCTCGGCGCTGGACAGCGCATCAGCGAATTTCGACGGCGCGACGATCTGCTTGCCGGCAATGCTGAAGGCAAAATCGAAATCGACCGGATTGACCACGTGGATCTTCGCGCCGTTGCTGGCCTGTGCCTTGCGCAGGCGGGCATGCAGCAGCGGCAGCTCGTGACGGATGTTGCTGCCCAGCACGACGATGTGGCTGGCATGCTCGATCTCCGCCAGCGGCAGGCCGAATACTTCGGCGGTGGCGGCGTCGGAGAAATCACGATTGTTGATGCGGTGGTCGATGTTGCCGGTGCCCAGGCCCGACGCCAGGCGGGCCAGCAGCGCACCTTCCTCGTTGGAGGTGGACGGGTGCACCAGCACGCCCAGGCTGTCGCCCTGGTTGGCCTTGAGGATCTCGGCGGCGGCAGCCAGGCCTTCAGCCCAGCTCACTTCCTTCCACTCACCATCGACCTTGCGCAGCGGCTTGACCGCACGGTCTTCGCTGTACAGGCCCTGGTGGGAATAACGGTCGCGGTCGGACAGCCAGCATTCGTTGACCAGCTCGTTGTCACGCGGCACGGTGCGCAGCACTTCGCCGCGACGCACATGCAGGAACAGGTTCGAGCCCATCGCGTCGTGGTAACCCAGCGATTCGCGCGCGGTCAGTTCCCACGGACGGGCGCGGAACTGGAACACCTTGTTGGTCAGCGCGCCGACCGGGCACACGTCCACCACGTTGCCGGACAGCTCGGTGGTCAGCGGCTTGCCGTCGTAGGTGCCGATCTGCAGGTTCTCGCCGCGGTACATGCCACCCAGTTCATAGGTACCGGCGACGTCGGCGGTGAAGCGGACGCAGCGGGTGCACTGGATGCAGCGGGTCATCTCGGTGGCCACCAGCGGCCCCATGTCCTCGTCGACCACCACGCGCTTGCGCTCGTTGAAGCGGCTGACCGAACGGCCATAGCCCAGCGAAACGTCCTGCAGTTCGCACTCGCCGCCCTGGTCACAGACCGGGCAGTCCAGCGGATGGTTGATGAGCAGGAACTCCATCACCGAACGCTGGAACTTGAGCGCCTTCTCACTGCGGGTGGCGACCTTCATGCCATCCATCACCGGCGTGGCACACGCGGGCGCCGGCTTCGGCGACTTCTCCACGTCCACCAGGCACATGCGGCAGTTGGCCGCGATCGGCAGCTTCTCGTGGTAGCAGAAGCGCGGAATCGGGATACCGGCCTTGTCGGCGGCCTGGATGATCATCGAGCCCTTCGGCACGACAAGCGACTGGCCGTCGATCTCCACGGTCACGTGCCCTTCCGGCACGATGGCCGGCGTCACGCCCGGGTTGTTGGGTTGCGCGCTCATGCAGCGGCTGCCTCCACCTTCTTGCCGTCAACCATCGAATGACCGTTGACGATGTAGTACTCGAATTCGTCCCAGAACTGGCGCAGGAAGCCCTGGATGGGCCATGCCGCCGCTTCGCCGAACGCACAGATGGTGTGGCCTTCGATCTGGCCGGCCACCGCCTTCAGCTGGTGCAGGTCTTCCATGGTCGCCTTGCCGGCGACGATGCGTTCCAGCACGCGGTGCATCCAGCCGGTGCCTTCACGGCACGGCGTGCACTGGCCGCAGGATTCCTTGTGGAAGAACTGCGAGATGCGGCAGGCGAACTTGACGCAGCAGACGCTGTCATCCAGCACCACGATGGCGCCCGATCCCAGGCCCGTGCCCAGCGCACGCAGGGTGTCGTAATCCATCTGCAGGCCCTTGAGCTCCTCGGCCTTCAGCACCGGCATCGACACACCGCCCGGGACGGCGCCCTTCAGCGTACGGCCCGGCTTCAGGCCACCGGCCATTTCCAGCAGCTCGTCGAAGGTGGTGCCCAGCGGCACTTCGAAGTTGCCGCCCTTCTGCACGCAGCCGGAGACCGAGAAGATCTTCGGACCACCGTTCTTGGTCAGGGACAGGCCCTGGAACCATTCCGGGCCGTTGCGGATGATCGCCGGCACCGACGCGTAGGTCTCGGTGTTGTTGATCGTCGACGGCTTGCCGTACAGGCCGAAATTCGCCGGGAACGGCGGCTTGTAACGCGGCTGGCCCTTCTTGCCTTCCAGCGATTCCATCAGCGCGGTTTCTTCGCCGCAGATATAGGCGCCGGCGCCCAGCGCACCATGGATGTCGATGTCCACGCCGCTGCCGAGGATGTCCTTGCCCAGCCAGCCGTTCGCATAGGCATCGGCCAGGGCCTGCTCGAAGTGCTCGAACGGCTCGTGGTGGAACTCACCACGCAGGTAGTTGTAACCCACGGTGCTGCCGGTGGCGTAGCAGGCGATCGCCATGCCTTCCACCACCGAATGCGGGTTGTAGCGCAGGATGTCGCGGTCCTTGCAGGTGCCCGGCTCGGATTCGTCCGAATTGCAGAGGATGTACTTCTGCATGCTGCCCTTGGGCATGAAGGACCACTTCAGGCCGGTCGGGAAGCCCGCGCCACCGCGGCCACGCAGGTTCGACTGCTTGACCATCTCGATGACCTGTTCCGGCGGGATCTTCTCTTCGAGGATCCGGCGCAGGGCGGCATAGCCACCGGTCTTGAGGTAGCTTTCGTACGACCACGGGGTGTCGTAATGCAGGGTGGTATAGACCACCTGGTGGGGCAGCGGCGCAGGACCGACCGGACCCTTGGATTCGTGGTGATGTGCCATGCCGTTACTCCAGCCCGTCCAGCAGCTCGTCGACCTTTTCCAGCGTCAGGTGCTCGTGGTAATGACCGTTGATGACCATCATCGGCGCGCCCGCGCAACCAGCCAGGCACTCTTCCTCGCGCTTGAGGTAGACACGGCCGTCGGCGGTGGACTGGCCATGCCGGATGCCCAGCTTCTTTTCGCAATGGCTGACGATCTCGTCGGCACCATTGAGCCAGCAGCTGATGTTGGTGCAGATCGCCACGTTGTTGCGGCCCACCTTCTCGGTCTCGAACATCGAGTAGAAGCTGGCCACTTCGTAGGCCCATACCGGCGGCAGGTCCAGGTACTTCGCCACGCCGGCGATCAGCTCGTCGGTCAGCCAGCCCTCGTTCTGTTCCTGCGCGGCGTGCAGCCCCTGCAGGACGGCCGAGCGCTTGCGGTCCGGCGGGAACTTGGCCAGCCAGTGATCGATGTGAGCACGGGTCTTGTCGCTCAGCACCACCATCGGGTCGACGTCGCGCGCCGCCTCGAAATTACCTGTCGCCTTCATCGGCCGACCTCAGCGAAATGCATGACTTGAAATTCCAGATGCCGCGGCGCCGGCTTGCGCCGGCGGCCTGCAGGAAAGGTTGGCAGGTTGGCCGGCATTACCGGTCCACCTCACCGAACACCAGATCGTAGGTACCGATCATCGCCACCACGTCGGCCAGCATGTGGCCGCGCACGATCGAATCGATCGAGGACAGGTGGGCGAAGCCCGGCGCACGCAGGTGCACGCGGAACGGCTTGTTGGCGCCGTCGGAAACCAGGTAGCAGCCGAATTCACCCTTCGGAGCCTCCACTGCGGCGTACGTCGCACCGGCCGGCACGCAGTAGCCTTCGCTGAACAGCTTGAAGTGGTGGATCAGCGCTTCCATGTCGTCCTTCATGGCCTCGCGGCTGGGCGGCGCGACCTTGAAGTTGTTGACGATGACCGGGCCCGGGTTGGCCTTCAGCCAGGCCACGCACTGCTTGATGATGCGGTTGGATTCGCGCATCTCGGCAACGCGGCACAGGTAGCGATCGTAGCAATCGCCTTCCTTGCCGAGCGGGATGTCGAAATCCACCGCATCGTACTTCGCGTACGGACGCTTCTTGCGCAGGTCCCAGGCGATGCCCGAGCCGCGCAGCATCACGCCGGTCATGCCCCACTGGTGGGCCAGTTCCGGAGTGACCACGCCGATGCCGACGGTACGCTGCTTCCAGATGCGGTTGTCGGTCAGCAGGGTTTCGTATTCATCGACGCGACCCGGGAACTCGTTGGTGAAGTTCTCGATGAAGTCCAGCAGCGAACCTTCACGGGCCGCGTTGAACTGCTTGAGGGCCTTGCCCTTGTGCCAGCGCGATTCCTTGTACTTCGGCATCTGTCCCGGCAGGTCGCGGTAGACGCCGCCCGGACGGTAGTACGCCGCGTGCATGCGCGCGCCGGAGACCGCTTCATAGCAGTCCATCAGCTCTTCGCGCTCGCGGAACGCATACAGCATCACCGCCATCGCGCCCAGGTCGAGCGCGTTGGAGCCGAGCCACATGAGGTGGTTCAGGATGCGGGTGATCTCGTCGAACATGGTGCGGATGTACTGCGCACGCTCCGGCGCCTCGATGCCCATCAGGGTCTCGATGGCACGCACGTAGGCGTGTTCGTTGCACATCATCGACACATAGTCGAGACGGTCCATGTAGCCGATGGACTGGTTGAACGGCTTGGATTCGGCCAGCTTCTCGGTGCCACGGTGCAGGAGGCCCACGTGCGGGTCCGCGCGCATGATGGTTTCGCCGTCCATTTCCAGGATCAGGCGCAGCACACCGTGCGCGGCCGGATGCTGCGGGCCGAAATTCATCGTGTAGTTGCGGATTTCCTGCCGGCTTTCGGCGAAATTGCTGGCGAGGGCCTGGCTGGCCTGGCTGAACTCACTCACTTCACAGTCTCCTGCGCGCGCTCACCGGCCGCAGTCTGCAGGCGGGCATCGTCACGGATCACGCGCGGCACGCCGACGCGCGGCTCCACCGAGGTGACCGGTTCATAGATCACGCGCTTCTTCTCTTCGTCGTAGCGCACTTCGACGTTGCCGATCAGCGGGAAATCCTTGCGGAACGGATGGCCGACGAAACCATAGTCGGTCAGGATGCGGCGCAGGTCCGGATGGCCTTCGAAGATCACGCCATACAGGTCGAACGCCTCACGCTCGAACCAGTTCAGGCCCGGCCAGACGCTGGTCAGCGAAGCAACCACCGGCAGGCCTTCGTTCGGCGCGAAGCAGCGCAGGTGCAGCATCAGGTTGTGCTGGTAGGAGCGCAGCTGGGCGACCACGGCAAACCGCTGGCTCGGCATGTGCTGCGCCTGGGCGCCACCGGCAGCCTCCTCGCTGGGGAATTCACCCCATGCGAAGCGGCCCACGGCCTTGCCTTCGACGCCACGGCTGAAGCCCTGCGAGGACACGTCGTCGGTGTCCCACTCGTCGGAGCCGTAACCGAGGTAATCGACGCCGCACAGGTCCACGGCCTGCTCGAAACCGAATTCGTCACGCAGCGCCAG
>Ga0160468_100713_pt1 | contig 11404 bp, 7 predicted proteins | sample HID1972K_E11MG_FD_108234 | JGI IMG/M metagenome (GOLD analysis project Ga0160468, IMG submission 108234) | Enriched pill bug-associated microbial communities from UW Madison campus, WI, USA - HID1972K_E11 MG | ecosystem: Host-associated > Arthropoda: Insects > Digestive system > Unclassified ... | reverse complement strand
TGGGCCTGCGCGGCCTGCGCCTGTGCAGCAGCGGCCTGCTCCTGCGCACTGGTGGACTGGGCCATGGCCGGGAGGGCGAAGACGCTGCCTGCAGCAACGAGAAGGGCGATCAGCGGCTTGCGGGTACGATGGGTCATGGGTGGTCTCCTTGTGGGAATGTCGCACGGGGATGAGGTGTTCCGTACGGCAGCTACCCTGACAGCGCCGGGATGAATGCGAATTGCCCTGCAGATCCTGTATCTACACAGTGTTAACCAATGAACAGCACGCAGCGGTTACCCCGTTGATTAGCGCAGGGTGAGGACGCGGTAAGCGGCACATTCATCGGGCGCGGATTTAACGCGCAGCGAACGGAATTCAGCGCGCGTCGTCCGATCTGGACGCTGACCGCGAACTGAACAGGAGCCATCCAAGCGCCACGCCGCTACAGGCACCCATGATTTCCAGCACCACGCGTGTGCCGAGTTCGTTCGGATCATGGATGGTGGACAGGAACAGGCGCGCATAGAACGGCGACTCCAGCCGCACGATGCCCATGTAGAACAGCTTCCAGATGTCGATGCCTGCAGCGATCACGACCGCGATGACACACGCGCCACCCAGCGCATGGCCTGCGGTACCACGCATGAAACGGCACAGGTGGTGCCACAGGAAATAGACCAGCAGGCCGACCAGCAGCGCGATGCCGCCAGCTTCCAGCGAGCCCAGCAGGCCGTAGTGCAGGGGAAGATTCATTGGATGGGCGTGGACGGAAAGGCGCCCAGTGTACGACGCCCGTGCGTAGAGCCGGGCTCTGCCCGGCTGAGGGTTATGAGGTTGCCGGGCAGAGCCCGGCACTACCCGGCTGAGGGTTATGAGGTTGCCGGGCAGAGCCCGGCACTACCCGGCTGAGGGTTCATGAGGTTGCCGGAGGTAGAGCCGGGCTCTGCCCGGCTGCAAGGTTCATGAGGTTGCGGGGCAGTCGCCGGTGCGGCTGAAATGCAGGTCCTGGAAGTCGTAACTGAAGTCGATCTCCGGGTCGATGGCGCGCAGCTCCAGTGCCACGGGTGCGCCGTCGATCGGCTGCAACCACGCTTCGGCGTCGCTGCCCAGCGTGTCCCAGCGCAGCAGCCAGCGGCCATCGAGCTGCATCACCCGGGCCTGCAGCCGCGGCGACCTTTCTACGCTGAAACGCAGTCCATCCTTGCCTGGGCACAAGGACGCGTCGCCCAGCCATGGATCGCGATAGCGGCCCTGCCAGCGCGGCAAGGCCGCAACCTGCGCCAACGACGCCGCTGCAGTGGAAGGTGCCACCTTTCCGCTGGCATGGCGTGCCGCACGCTCGGCCGCCAGCTCATCCAGGTACGTTGCCGCATCGCGGGGGTCATCCGGCGCGGTGTAATGCTTCAGCGTCGCCTGCATCAGCGCCGTGCGTGCGTCCTCGCCTTCGCCGTTGATCAGCATCACCACGCCGATCCTGCGGTCCGGCAGCAGCGCCAGCGAGGAATACATGCCCGACAGCGTACCGGTATGCGCTACTTTCCACTGCCCGTCGATGTCCGAAACCCGCCAACCGTATCCATAGCCGGAAAAATGCGCGTTGTCCCAGCGGCGCTGGCGCTCGCCCAGCGGCATCGGCATGTGCAGCGTCCACAGCGCGCGGCGTTGTTCGCCGCCCAGCCAGCCCGGCGCCAGCGAGGGGTCGAGCAGTACCTGCATCCAACGCAGCATGTCGCTGAGCGAGCAGCGGATGCCGCCGGCGGCCATCGACGGGGTATCCGGACTGGATGGGCCATCGGCCGCCACCACCATGTTCCGGCCCCCCCGCCATGCATGGGGCTGGGCGATGTTGCCAACCGCAGTGGTGGACCATGCGCCGACCTGGCAACGCCGCAGGCCCAGCGGTTCGAATACCTGTTCGCGCATCAACTGGTCGTACGGCTTGCCGCCGGCAGCAGCGGCCACCTCGCCAGCCACCACGTACATCAAATTGTCGTATGCATAGCCGCTGCGGAAGCTGGTGACCGGCTTCAGGTGGGCCAGCCCGGCGATGATGTCGGCACGGGTGTAGTGGTTCGGTTCCGGCCACAGCATCAGATCGCCGGCACCGAGGCCAAGGCCACTGTTGTGGATCAGCAGATCGCGCACCTGCATGTGTTCGCCAACCCACGGATCGAACAGGGTGAAGCCTGGCAGGTGCTTCCGTACCGGATCGTCCCAGCGCAGGCGGCCCTGTTCCACCAGCCGCGCCAGCAGGGCTGCGGTCATCGCCTTGCTGTTGGAAGCGATCTTGAACAGGGTGTCTTCGTCGATGTCGCCACCGTCACCGCGCGCGCCTTCCGCGTGGCGATAGGTCACCCTGCCGTCCTCGACCACGCCCATCGCGATGCCTGGCAGGTGTTCCCGGCGAACGACGGTGGCGATGTCCGCATCGATGCGAGTGGAGCCGAATGCCAATGCGGGCGTGGAGGCCAGCAGTGCGGCCATGATCAGCAGGCGATGCAAGGCGGAACCTCGTTGTGGCGGTGGTGGTGATGGAGGGAGCCGGGAAGCACCCGGCTCTGTGATCCGCTGCGGGGAGCGTGACGACCAACGGTCGTCACCCACCCGTCCGCGGCCATCATCCACCCATCCGGGGTCGTCACCCTCCCATCCGGGGTCGTCACCCACACAGGCAACCCGGGAACCCATCAGAAGTTCCAGGTCACCACCAGCTGCGCATAGCGCGGTGACTGCCACAGCGTACCGGTCTTGAACGTGTTCTCGCGGTAGACGCCGGGCTGGCTTTCGTAGCGCTGGTGCACGTTGACGACGGTCTGGTTGTTGAACAGGTTGTAGACCGACAGCCGCGCGCTCAGGTCGATGCCATCCACCGGCAGCCGCCACGTCACGTTGGCTCCCATCGTCCACGTCCACGGCAGGCGTCCGAACGCACCACGTCCCGTCTGTTCGAACACACGCTGGTCGTATGCACCGGAGCAGTTGGCCACGCACAGCCAACCGGTACCGCCGCCGCTGCCTTCGCTGGAGGTGCTGCCGCCGGCCACCGTATCACCCGGCCACATCACGCCGAAGGCGGTCACCGGCCCACCGGACTGCACCCGCAGCGTGGTGCCGAACGACCACTGTTCGTTCAGTGCATACGCGGCACGGAACTTGAACTGGTGGCGGAAATCGTTGAACAGCACGCCGTAGCGCTCGTTGTTCGAGGGGTGGTCCCAGTGCTGGACCATGCCCGTGTCGCCGTAGTTGGTGTCCGAGTTCACCGGGCCTTCGAAGTTGCCTTCGCTCCTGGCCCACAGGTAGGACGCGTTGAACATCCACTTCTCGTCCCAGGCGCGGTCGATCTGGAACTCCACCGCCTTGTAGGTGCGTTTGGGCTTGGAGTAGCCGACCACCTCGCCGCTGCCGCCCTTGATGTAACCGTCCCTGGAGGTGTCGATGGTGATCCAGCCCTCCTCGGCGCAGCCGATGCTGGAATCGCCCCAGATGGTCAGGCTTTCGCCCGGGTTGGCGATCGGCCACAGGGTGGTACCGGTGGGCCCGCACGGGGTGTGGTTGATGCGCATGTCATCCAGCGCGCGCGTCATGCGCCGGTAGGTCGCGTTGACGCCCCACGACCAGGCCTGGTCGATCATGGTCTGGAAGCCGAGGATGTATTCGTCCTGGTAGACCGCCTTGAGGTCCTTGTCCACGCTCTGCCGGAGATCGGCCGCACCGGTGTTCATGCGCGTGTCGGTCGGGCCGACCTGCTGTCCGATGACCGGTGCCATGTAGGGCGCGCCGGTCACCGGGTTGGCCTGCTGCTGCCAGCCGTTGAGCACGTAGTAGCTGTATTCGTCGGTCAGGCCGCCGGCGAAGTTGACGTTGATGTTGTTGGTCACCGGCAGGTAGTAGCGGCCGGCGTTGCCGAACAGCTTGGTGCTGCCATCGCCCTTCATGTCCCAGGAGAACCCGAACCGCGGCGCGATCAGGTCGTCCATCTTGATGAAGGCATCGCCATCGGCGGTGCGGTTCTCGAAGCGGTCCCAGCGCACGCCGAGGTTCAGCATCAGGTTCGGGGTGATGTTCCAGATGTCTTCCAGGTAGAACGCATTGGCCTCTGTTTCAAAGGTGCCGCCGGATACGCGGTTGCGTGCGCGCAGCATCTGGGTGACACCGGCCGGCACGTAGGCGTTGGCGCCATCCCACACCTCATCGCCCGGGGTGGCGGCATAGGCGGTCCAGGTCATCTGGGTCGGACCCGGATAGCGCGTGGACTGCTCGGTGGTCATCAGCTCACGGTCCACGCCGAAGCGCAGCAGGTGGCTGCCCAGCGCCCATTCGAAATCCAGTCGCGCGGCATCGCGGGTGTCGTCGCGTTCGGCGACCGCGGTGCCGGTCGGATGGCAGCCCGCGCGCAGGCCGTTGAGCTGGCCAAGGTACGGCGCGTAGGTGGAATCGGTGAACACCGCATCGCAGTACAGGTCCAGCGTGGAGTTGGAGAACGCGCGCTGGTTGTTGCGGCCGACCATCGCCTTGGCCGTGAAGTGCTCGCCGAAGCGGCCGGTATAGGTAGCCGACCAGTTCTTTCCGCCGCCGTCGGTGATGGTGTTTCCGCCCCACTCGCCTACCGTGCCTGTACCCCAGGTGTAGCCGGAGGACGCAGCAGTGGTCTCGGTTTCATCGGAGAACGCCAGCAGCTCCAGGGTGTGGTTGTCGGTGATGTTCCAGTCCAGTTTCGCGCCCCAGAAATCATCGTTGCCGTCGTTGTCATACCAGGTGCGGCCGTCGGACGAAGTGTTGTGGCCGTTGTTGTCGCGGTTTTCATACATCGCGAACAGGAACAGGCGGTCCTGCACCAGCGCGCCGGAACCCCATACGTTGGTCTTCAGGAAGGAGCTGGAATCGCGGCTGGCGTAGGAATGCTCGGAGCCATCACGGTGGAAATGATCGCGCGCGCTGGACTGCCACGCGCTGGGTTCGAAGGTCACTTCCACGCCGCCTTCGAATTCGTTGCTGCCCGAGCGGGTGACCGCGTTGATGACGCCGCCGGTGGAACGGCCGAACTCCACCGAATAGCCGCCGGTCTTGACCTGGAATTCCTTGAAGAAGCCGAACGGCGCGCTGGAGAAGCCCCGCCGGGTGTACATGTCGGTGACGTTCAGGCCGTTGATGTAGACCGCGTTCTCGGCCACCGAGGAACCGGCGAACGACAACCCGCCGAACGATGAGTTGCCACCGACCACGCCCGGCGCCAGCATCGCCACCGCCGACAGGTCCTGGGCTACCGGCAGTCGCGAGATTTCCTGGCGGTTGACGTTGAACGAGGTCTCGGTGGAATACACGTCCACGCGGTTCACCACGCGCGTACCCACCACCTGCAGCGCATCCAGGTTGACCACGCCGCCGCTGGCCGCCAGGTTCACCGTGGTGGTGCCGCCGATGCCGACGCTGACGTTGACCGGCTCGCCCAGCGGCTGGCCATCGCGGCTGGCCTGCAGGGTGTAATCGCCGACCGGCAACTGGCCGAGCCGATAGCTGCCGTCGGTGCCGGCGGTGGCCGAGCGGGTCAGGCCGGTGCCGCGGTTGACCACGGTGACCTGGTCGCCGGCGGTGGCACGGCCGGCGACCGCGCCGGAGACGTTCTGTGCCGATGCCATGCCGGGCGCCAACATGCCCAGGCAGGTGCCCAACGCGACGCCCAGGGCCGCGCGCTTGATGCTGATAGCCTTCATCCCCTGCTCTCTCCTGCAAGAATTGAACGGTGTGGTTCGGAGTGTTTCGCGCTAGCGTTCCCCGGCAGCGGGCAGCACCCGCCACTGGAAGGTGTAGTCCCACTGATCGAAGTACAGGTTGCCGCCTGCCCACTCGGCCTCGCCACGCTGCGAGTCCACGGTTTCCGAGCGGAAGTGCTGCTTGGCCGGCACCAGCGGCTGGCCGAAATCGTCGTTGAAGGCGATGCGGTAGCCATCCAGGCCACCCAGGTAGAAGTCGCGCAGTGCCGGTTCGTTGCTGTCCAGCGCACCGGTAGTCACGTCCATCGGCAACCAGCCATACGGAGCCAGGTAGAACATGCCCCAGTCGTGCAGGTTGCTGTAGCCGGTGGCGTTGTCGGAGAACACCATGCCGGACTGCCAGCGCGCGGGGATGCCGTTCATGCGCAGCAGCGAGATCAGCAGCAGCGTCTGTTGCCCGCAGTCGGCATGCCCGGTGCGCAGTGCGTGTTCGCTGATGTTGCTGATGGTGGAATATTCACGCGCGCCGGCCCAGGGAATCTGGTCGACCGCGGCGAACAGCCGCCGCACCACCTCCCAGGGACGGGTCTCGTCCTGCAGCACGCCTTCGGAGAACATCCGCAATGCCGGGGTGAAACGTACATGCGGTGGCTGTTCGGCCAGGAAAGGGGCCAGCGCCGGATCATCCGGCATCGGCTGCACGCTCGCCGCGTCGACCGCCGTATGCCGCGCGTGGACCGTCAGTGCGTAGCGGATCTGGAAGCGGGTCGGCTGCCCGGCCACCGCCTTCGCTTCCAGGTACGCTGTGCGCTGCAGGGTTTCGGCCGGTGCCACGCGCGCACCTTCGGGCATGCTGCCCAGCCAGTGCAGGGCGTCCTGCTGGCCGGGAATCTCGCGCGGATACGGAATCCAGGCGCGCACCGTTTCGCCGGCCGGCACCGCATCGGCATCCACCACCAGCGACTGCGTCACTTCCACCCGTTGCGGCAGCACCGAAGCGCTGCCTTCACGTTGCGCCGCGGCGACTACGTCGGCGTGGTACGCGGTGAGGTTTTCGTAAGGACCATCCTTGGGCATCGGTGCATCGGCACGGCGACGCGCGCGTGCTTCGGCGCTCAACCGGAACAGGTTGGACGGTGCACGCTTGAACCAGAAACGCTGGCCATCGATGTCCATGTGTTCCAGCAGGCCCTGCTGGTCCCAGCGTCGGAATTCGGCTTCGCTGAGATCGGGGATCCAGCGACGCAGCGCGACCCGGGTGGCATCGGCATCCAGGCTGAAATCCATGCGGATGCGCCGCATGCGTTCGCGCTGGAACACCCAGTCATCCCGTTCGGAGACAGGCGCGGGGGTGGCCAGCGCGGTGGTGATGGCACGTTCGGCCGCCGCGAACTCACCGCGGTCGATGCGCGCGATCGCCGCGTCCAGCGGCGTATCGGCAGCCAGCGCCAGCAGCGGTGCGGCCCACAGCAGCGCGGCGGCGCACAGGCCGAGAACGGTGGGCAAAGGCGGTTTGCGAACAACGGAATCCACGGCGACACTTCCCCAGCGCGGGTGGTAATGGCTGTGTAACACGCACGTGGCAACCGGTCAATAATTTATTCTTGCGCTTTACGAAAAAAGGAATAACTATTCCTGAGGCTTTCGAGGAGGGTATCCGCCACATGATCCAGGCTTCCCGACAGACCCGCCGCTGGCGGTCCATGGCGTTGACGCTGACCCTGTGCGCGGCAAGCCTGCCCGCGCTGGCTCGCCAGGATGCCACCACGCCGGAACCCGGCCGTGGCCCGGCGCTGCCGTACATCATCGGCCTGCACGAGGCTTACCTGACGCCGCAGTACTGGGCCGCGCGCTTGGCGGCCGCCGACGCGCCGATCCTGGACCGCACGCAGATCCACGCACAGAACGCCCGCATGCGTGGCGAAGACCCGCATATCCAGGACATCGCCGCGTTGCCGGCCTCGCTGCCTGCCCGGCAGGTGCGCGATGCCATCACCGGACTGTCGCACTGGCCCTCGCGGCCGCTGCATGACGCGACCGGCGCGGTGGTGCCGGCCGTCCTGCGCCGCGACATCGAAGCCAACCTGGCGCTGGATGCGATTCCGGCCACCACCGTGCCCCGCTACGGGCTGGTGGTGCAGCGCGCGGCCCTGCGTACCTTCCCGACGTCGCAGCGGGTGTTCAGCAGCGGCGCAGACACCGACATCGACCGCTTCCAGGAATCGGCGCTGTTTCCCGGCGACAAGGTCGCGGTGGTACACCGAAGTGCCGATGGCGCGTGGTTGTTCGTGCACAGCGAGCGTTACAGCGCGTGGATCGAAGCGCGCCATGTCGCCCTCGGCGACCGTGACACCGTGCTGGCCTACAACACGCACGGGCCGTACCGGATCATCACCGGCGCGGTGGCACATACCGCGTTCACTCCGGAGGAACCGCGGGTTTCGCGCCTGCAGCTGGATATGGGCGTGCGCCTGCCGGTGCTGGCCGACTGGCCGCCCGGCAAGGTGGTCAACGGCCAGCAGGCCCACGCTTCGTGGGTGGTGCAGCTGCCGGTACGCGGCGACGATGGCCGCCTGGAACTGGTGCCGGCGCTGTTGCCGCGTTCGCAGGACAGCAGCGCCGATTACCTGCCCCTGACCCCGCGCCTGCTGCTGCAGCAGGCCTTCAAGTTCCTCGGCGAGCGTTATGGCTGGGGCCACGATTACGACACCCGCGACTGCAGCGGTTTCGTCTCGGAGATCTATCGCAGCTTCGGCGTGCTGCTGCCGCGCAATACCAGCGCGCAGGGCGTGAGTCCGGCGCTGGACCGCATCGCCTTCAGCGACAAGAACGGCGCCGCCGGTCGCGAGCGCGCGGTGGCTGCGCTGCAGGTGGGTGATCTGGTGTACATCCCCGGCCACGTGATGATGGCGATCGGGCATGTGGACGGTCGCACCTGGGTGATCCATGACACCGCTGGCGGCAGCTGGAATGGCACCGACGGCACGCGTATCCAGGCCCATCTCAACGGTGTCTCGGTCACCCCGCTGGAGCCGATGATGGCCAGCGACACGCTCCGTTACATCGATCGCATCACCAACATCCAGCGCATCCGCATGCAGACCCCTGAATGAAGATCACCGACATCGAACTGGGCATGCTGCGCGTGCCGCTGAAGACACCGTTCAAGACCGCGCTGCGCACGGTGGACACCGTGGAGGACGTGGTGGTGCTGGTACGCACCGACAGTGGCCACACGGGCTACGGCGAGGCCGCCGCGACCGCGGTGATCACTGGCGATACGCACGGCTCGATCATCGAAGCGGTGCGCCAGTACATCCGTCCACGCCTGATCGGCCAGGACGTGGCCAACCTCAACCGCCTGTGCGGGCTGGTCCAGAGCTCCATGGAGCGCAACAGCAGCGCCAAGGCGGCGGTGGAGATCGCCCTCTACGACCTGTGGGCACAGCTGCACGGCGCGCCGCTGTACCAGATGCTCGGCGGTGGCGACCCGGTGATCACCACCGACATCACCATCAGCGTGGATTACATCGACAAGATGGTGGCCGATTCGCTGTCGGCCATCGAACGTGGTTTCGAATCGCTGAAGATCAAGGTCGGCAAGGACATCGGCCTGGACATCGAACGCGTCAAGGCGATCCATGCCGCCGTGGAAGGCCGCGCGCTGCTGCGGCTGGACGCCAACCAGGGCTGGACGGCCAAGCAGGCGGTGCGCGCGATGCGTTCGCTGGAAGAGGCCGGCGTGGTGCTGGAACTGCTGGAACAGCCGGTCAAGGCGGCCGACATCAGCGGCCTGAAGTACGTCACCGACCGGGTGAACACACCGGTGATGGCCGATGAGAGCGTGTTCAGTCCTTCGCAGGTGATCGACCTGATCCAGCAGCGCGCCGCGGACATCGTCAACATCAAGCTGATGAAGACCGGCGGGCTGTCCAACGCGATCCGCATCGCCGACATCGCCGCCATCCACGGCGTGCCGTGCATGATCGGCTGCATGATCGAATCCAGCATCAGCGTGGCGGCTGCCGTGCACCTGGCGGTGGCACGCAGCGATGTCATCACCAAGGTGGACCTGGACGGCCCGTCGCTGGGCCAGTTCGACCCGGTGAGTGGCGGTGTCACCTTCAACGAATCGGAGATCAGCATCAGCGAGGCACCTGGCCTGGGCATCACCGAAGTACGCGGGCTGGAGATGCTGGGTTGACAGTGCGCCCCGTAGAGCCGAGCCATGCTCGGCTGCATGCAGGGACGGCATTCACCGCCTCACCCGCAGGCGCCACCGGCGCGAAACACCCTCCACGCTGCCAACCGCAACGCGTTCCCCTATGCTCCAACGCATGACCTTCGGACGCCCCGCATGCCGCCCCTGCTGAAGATCCGCGCCGAGCGCGGGCAGATGTCGGCCATCGAGCGCCGCATCGCCGATTTCATCCTCGACAACGCCCACCTGCTGCGCGACTACTCCTCGCAGCAGCTGGCCAGCGCGCTGGGCATCAGCCAGTCCAGCGTTGTCAAGTTCAGCCAGAAGCTTGGCTTCAAGGGCTATCCGGATCTGAAATTCTCGGTCGGCCAGGATGTCGCCCGCGCCGGTCCGCCCGCACCGCTGCCGCCGGCGAATACCGATCATGTCGACGGTTATGCCCGCATCGCCCGCGCCCTGCAGGCCAGCAAGGCCGCGGCCGAGGACGAAACCCGTGCCGCAAACCCCCAGGCCGACGTGGAGCGCATCGTCGCGCTGGTGGATGCGGCGCCGAAACTGTTCGTCTACGGCTTGGGCGATGACGGCCTGTACGCGCGCGAGTTCGCCATGCGCCTGTCGTTGCTGGGCATGCTGGTGGTACATCACGCCGACCCGATCCTGATGCTGTCCAACCTGTCCGCCGCGCGGCCGGGCGATGTGATGCTGGTGTTTTCCGAGTTCGGCAAGCTGCCGCAGCTGTCGATGCTGTCGCGGCAGTTCCAGGACCTGGGCGGCAAGGTGGTGTCGATCACCCGCCATACCGCCAATCCGCTGCGGGCGCATGCCGATGCGGCCCTGGTGGTCTGCGCCATGGACCCGGCGCCACCGGTGGCCCAGGTGCTGTACCGTGCTTCACTGCAATCGCTTCTGGATTTCGTGTTCGTGCTGCTGTGCGAAGCCAACGCCGACCGCAACCGCCAGCTGGCGGTCAACCTTGAACGCATCGAACACCTGCTGGATACCTGACCGGAGCTTGTCCATGACGTTGCTGTCGCGTTGCCTTGCCACTGCCCTGCTGCTGTTCGCCGGCCCGCTGTCCGCAGCATCGCCGCTGCGCGATGCCGACCAGCTGGTGGTGGTCACCACGGAGGACTGGGACAGCACCGAAGGTCGCCTGCAGGCATGGTCGCGCAATGGCGAGGGCTGGCGGGCGGAGGGCGATTCCTTCGTGGTGGCGCTGGGCCGCAGCGGCAGCGCATGGGGTAGTGGACTGCATCCGGACCAGGACGACGGCCCGCAGAAGCAGGAGGGCGATGGGCGCAGTCCGGCGGGAATATTCGCGCTGGGCACGGCCTTCGGCTACGCAGGGCGGGCCGATACGGCATTGCACTGGCAGCCGATGCAGGACACCAGTTACTGCATGGACGTGGCCGATTCGCCCTATTACAACCGTATCGTCGATGCCGATACGGTCGGTGCGGAGGCGGTGGCCGGTTCCAGCGAACCGATGCGCCTGGACCTGCACAAC
>Ga0160468_100695_pt1 | contig 11611 bp, 15 predicted proteins | sample HID1972K_E11MG_FD_108234 | JGI IMG/M metagenome (GOLD analysis project Ga0160468, IMG submission 108234) | Enriched pill bug-associated microbial communities from UW Madison campus, WI, USA - HID1972K_E11 MG | ecosystem: Host-associated > Arthropoda: Insects > Digestive system > Unclassified ... | reverse complement strand
TAGCCCCACGCATCCATGTCGGTCATCAGCCGATCGCTGCCCACGCCCGGCAACTGCCCGGCCAGCACGATCTGCAGGTAACACGTGGCGTCTTCTTCCGGCACCGAATCGGTGGCATCGGTATGCACCAGCGCACGCCGTTCCGGTGGCAGCACGATCAGATGGCAGGCCTCGTGCAGCATCGAATGCACCGGCGTGTCATCGCGGACGTAGACGTGGCTGCCGATGATGCCGGCCTCCGGTTCGCCCCAGTAGCTGCCGGGAATCGGTTCGCCCGGCGCCACGTGGTGCAGTTCCAGGTCGTGCGCGGCCAGCAGGCGATGCGCATCGGCGAAGGCGATGTCGCCGACGCAGGTGACGTTCGGTGTGGGCGTGGAATCGGTCATGCGGACATGTCATCGCCCCGCCCGCGACAGGCACGGGCAGGGCGGCAATCGATCAGGCCTTCTCCGGACCTTCCGGCAGGGCCACGGAAATATCCAGTACGTCATGCTGGCCGTCCTTGACCAGGTCCACCTTCACCGCGTCGGCGTCGATGCTCACGTACTTCTTGATCACTTCCAGCAGCTCGCGCTGCAGCAGTGGCAGGTAATCCGGCCCACCGCGGTGGCTGCGTTCCTGCGCGATGATGATCTGCAGGCGGTTCTTCGCGGTTTCAGCGGTCGTCTTCTTCGCTTTGAGGAAATCGCACAGGCCCATGCTTACCCTCCGAACAGCTTGCTGAAGAAGCCCTTCTTCTCCACGGTGGTGAAGCGCATCGGCCGCTCCTCGCCCAGGATGCGGCCCACCGCATCGTCATACGCCTGGCCGGCAGCCGACTCGGCATCCAGGATCACCGGTTCGCCCTTGTTGGAGGCATTGAGCACATCGCCGGATTCCGGGATGACACCGATCGCCTTCAGGCCCAGTACTTCCTCGACGTCGGTGATGCTCAGCATCTCGCCGCTTTCCACGCGCACCGGGGTGTAGCGGGTCAGCAGCAGGAAGGCCGGCACGTCCTGGCCGGATTCGGCCTTGTGGGTCTTCGAATCCAGCAGGCCGATGATGCGGTCCGAATCGCGCACCGAGGACACTTCCGGATTCACCACCACCACCGCGCGGTCGGCGAAATACATGGCCAGGAACGCGCCCTTTTCAATGCCGGCCGGCGAATCGCAGATGATGAATTCGAAACCGTCCGCGGCCAGGTCCTTGAGCACCTTGCCGACGCCTTCCTGGGTCAGCGCATCCTTGTCGCGGGTCTGCGACGCAGCCAGCACGTACAGGTTGTCGAAACGCTTGTCCTTGATCAGGGCCTGCTTGAGGGTGGCTTCGCCATGCACCACGTTGACGAAGTCGTACACCACGCGGCGCTCGCAGCCCATGATGAGGTCAAGGTTGCGCAGGCCGACGTCGAAGTCGATCACGGCCACCTTCTTGCCACGACGTGCCAGGCCGCAGGCCAGGCTCGCGCTGGTTGTGGTCTTGCCGACGCCGCCCTTGCCAGAGGTGACTACGATGATTTCAGCCAAAGGACTTCTCCTGCTCTTGTTTGGTTGGAGCTGCGTCAATCCAGCGCAGCGATCTTGATCTGGTCCTGTTCCAGCCAGACCTGCACGGCCTTGCCGCGCAGGGTGTCCGGTACATCATCCAATACTTTGTAGTGGCCGGCGATGGCCACCAGTTCGGCATGGAAATCGCGGCAGAAAATGCGTGCCGCCGTGTTGCCCTGGGCACCCGCCAGCGCGCGGCCGCGCAGGGTGCCGTAGATATGGATGCTGCCATCGGCAATGACCTCGGCGCCGGCGCCAACGGTAGCCATCACGGTCAGGTCGCAGTTTTCCGCGTACAGCTGCTGGCCGGAACGCACGTTCGCCAGCTGCATGCGTCCCGGCTTCGGTGCGGCGGCCGCGCCTGCCGCCGGTGCTGCGGCCAGCGCGGCGGCAGCCGGTGCCGCACGACGGCCTTCACGTGCCGGGGCTGCCGGCGCAGCAGCCGGCGTTCTTGCCGGTGCTGGCGCCGCCGCCTGTTCGAGCGCTTCGGCGCGTTCGTACTGGGCGCGGAATTTGGCCAGCAGGGGCAGGCCAAGCTGTTGCGACAGCACTTCGATCTCGCTGGTCCCGTAGGCCAGCGCCACCGGCAGTACGCCCGCGCCCCGCAGGCCATCCAGCAGCGCCTGTGCACTGGCCACGTCCGGGGTGCGGCTCAGGCCGCCGAAATCCAGGATCACCGCAGCGCGGCCAAACAGCTTCGGCGCACGCGTCACCCGTTCGTTCATTTCCTGCACCAGCCGTGCCACGTCCATCGTGCGCACGCGCAGGTTTGCGATTCCCACCTGGCCGATCTTCAGTTCACCGGCCTGTTCGTAATCCATGTTCACCGCCACCTCAGGTCCCCGTCGGCCGCTGTGCCTGCGTCGCCGGCAACTGCCGGCCCCGTGCCCAGGCCACGTCCGGCAGCGTGCCGCCGTAGGTTTCCTGCACCCACGCATGGCTGCACAGCTGCTTGGTCAGCATGCTGGCCCGCACATCGACGTTCGGCATCATGTTCTGGCCGACTTCGCGGAAACCGAAGCTGCCGTGGAAAAGCAGCGCCGCGTCGGCGCCATGGTCGAGAAACACTTCGCAGGTCAACTGCGGATAGCGCAGCTCGGCAAAACTCTGTGCGTCGGCATAGAAGGCCCGGCCGACGCCACCGCCACGGCGGCGGCTGGCCACCACGATGCGGTCGATATAGAAGAAGCTGCTGTCCAGGTGCTGCTTGAACCAGGAGAAATTGCTGCTGTCGTGGGCGCTGTCGCTGCCGAAACCGATCAGGAAGCCGGCGAGGTTGCCATCGCGCTCGGCGACGCGGAAATACTCTGCGGTTTCGTAGAACAGGTGCAGGCGGTGCGAATCCAGGGGCAGGATCGCCAGGCCGGCATTGTTGTTCAAGGCCAGGACGGAATCGAGCTCATGCTCGCGCACGTCGCGGATGACAATCGACATTGTGACTCCGTGGGGTGATGCATGTGGCCCGTTTCCGGACCCTTCCCCGGGATTATTGCATGGGGGCGCCGCCACCGGGGGAAACCGGGCCATGACTTCCGAGGGAGTGACGCAGGTCGGGTTCAGCCTACTATGCACGGATGTTCGGAGCCCTCAGTCATACCCGCGTCCTCCGCCTGGCCGGCCTGTTCACGTGGGTGCTGGTCGGCCTGCCCCTGGTGCTGCTTGCCGTCGGCGAGCCGGCGGCCATGCGCTGGGGCCTGCTTTCCTTCGTCTCCTACCTGCTGTTCGGCGGTGCGTATTTCTGGCTGACCCGTGATCTGCGCAGCGGTGGCCATGCCAGCGTGTTCGACCGCGGCATGCTGGTGCTGCTGACGATCTGCGCGCTCGGCGTGAGCTTCTTCAGCGGCTCCGGGCTGGGCAGCATCCTGATGATGGTCGCCGCCGGCGTCATTCCGTGGATGCTGCCGGCGCGATTCGGCGTGATCTGGCTGATGGTGAGCCAGCTTGCGGTGGCGCCGGTGTACTACATCTTCCTGCCGTTCCCGCTGTTCGAGGCGATCATGCAGTCGCTGCTGTACGGCGGGTTTTCGATGTTCATCTTCGTGACCAGCCTGGTTGCCCGGCAGCAGACCGACGCCCGCGAGGAGCAGCGTCGGCTCAACACCGAACTGCGTGCCACCCGCGTGCTGCTGGCCGAAAGCGCACGGGTGAACGAGCGCACCCGCATTTCCCGCGAACTGCACGACCTGCTTGGCCACCACCTGACCGCGCTGAGCCTGAACCTGGAAGTGGCCGGGCACATCACCGAAGGGCGTGCCCAGGAACACGTGCACCAGGCCCATACGCTGGCCAAGCTGCTGCTGACCGACGTGCGTGAAGCGGTCAGCCACCTGCGCGACAGCGGGGCGATCGACCTTGCCGCCGCCTTGCGTCCGCTGACCGAGCAGGTACCTTCGCTGGACATCCACCTGGACGTGCCCAGCCCGCTGAACGTGGAAGATCCCGAACGCGCGCACGTGCTGCTGCGCTGTACCCAGGAGATCATCACCAATGCCGTCCGCCACGCCGGTGCCCGCAACCTGTGGATCACCGTCCGCCGCGAGGAGGATGGCGTGAGCCTGGAGGCGCGCGACGATGGCGCGGGCAACGAGGGCATCGTGGTGGGCAACGGACTGCGCGGAATGCGCGAACGCCTGCAACAATGCGGCGGTGACCTGCAGATACAGACCCGCCGTGGCGAGGGCTTCCGCCTCCGCGCCACGGTCCCCGGTGTGCCCGCGCTCGCGCTGAGCACCGCTCCTGAAGGAGTACGTTGATGATTCGCGTGTGCCTGGTCGATGACCAAACCCTGGTGCGGCAGGGAATCCGCTCGCTGCTGGCCCTCGATGACGGCATCGAGGTGGTGGCCGAGGCCGCCGATGGCCGGCAGGCGGTGGAACTGATTCCGCAGGTGAAGCCGGACGTGGTGCTGATGGACATGCGCATGCCCGCCATGTCCGGGCTGGAGGCGCTGCAGATGCTGTCCCGGCTGCAGCAGCTTCCGCCGACCATCATCCTGACCACCTTCGACGACGACCAGCTGGTGCTGGCCGGCCTGAAGGCGGGCGCCAAGGGTTACCTGCTCAAGGACGTCACCCTGGAACAACTGGTGGGGGCCATCCGCACCGTGTCCGAAGGTGGCTCGCTGGTGCAGCCGGCCGTGACCCAGCGCCTGCTGTCCGGGCTGGAGCACATGCGCAATGAATTCGTCAGCCTGGACCGGCCCGATCCGCTCACCGACCGCGAAACCGAGATCCTGCGCCTGATGGCCAGCGGTTTCTCCAACAAGGAGATCGCCAATTCGCTGGGAGTGGCCGAAGGCACCATCAAGAACCACGTGTCCAATATTCTGTCCAAGCTCGGGGTGCGCGACCGCACGCGTGCGGTGCTGAAAGCCTTCGAACTCCAGCTGGTCTGAAAAATCCAGCACGGACAAGGGTTTGCGGGGTAACTGAACAGCGTGATGCCATCTGCCCACTATTGATGGGCGGTTCTATGCGCTACCCTTCGTCCCCTTGTCTGTACAAAATCGCCACCGGCATGGAAACCGGTGCGCCTATCCAGATCAACAATGCCAGCGAAGCCTGCTAGGATTGGCGCTTCGCTTCAATCAACCCGGCCGTGGGATCGGCCCCGGAGACTCCTGAATGACCCGTATTATCGAGTTCCTGATCGCCTTGGGGATCGTGGCTGGCCTGTTCGTCATCATCGGCGTCTGCCTGCCGGGCGAACGCCATGTTTCCGAAAGCATCGAAACCAACCGCAAGATGACGATCGTGTACGACACGGTCAACAGCCTGCGCCGCTTCAAGGACTGGAACCCACTCCTGCTGCGTGATCCCGCCGCCGAACTGAAGTTCTCCGGCCCGGCTTCCGGCGTCGGTGCCACCCTGGACTATTCCTCCAGGGACGGCTCGCTGGGCAACGGTACCTGGAAGATCACCGAGAGCGAAGAAAACAAGCGCGTTGCCATCGCCATCGACGACACCACCAAGGGCCATGACAAGGTCACCACCTTCAAGCTGGAACCGACCGGCAAGGGTGGCCGCAACGTCAAGATCACCCAGGAATATGACGTCAAGTACGGCTTCGACCTGTTCGGCCGCTATGCCGGCCTGTATGTCAGCCGCCACATCGGCGACGACCTGAAGCTGGGCCTGTCGCGCCTGGCGAACATGCTCGCCACCGTGCCGAACGTCGACTACCGCACCGCCGAAGCACCGCTCAATGACCTTGCCATCGTCGATGTGCCGGCCGAGGACCTGCTGGTCGTCACCGCCGGCAACGTGGATCGTGGCGAAGCCACCATCACCAAGTCGATCGCCGACAACCAGGAGTGGATCAAGCGCGTGATGGAGGCCAACGGCCTGGAAGCAGCCGGTCCGTTCCGCATCATCACCACCGATTTCGGCGCCGAGAAGTACGCCTTCGACGTTGCCCAGCCGGTGAAGAAGAAGGGCAGCGAGGGCGTGCCGGCCGAGGAACTGACCGTCAAGATCGACGGTGGCGCTCCGGTGAAGTACGTGCGCGTCGCCCCGCATCGTTCGGCGCATGCCACCTACGCCGGTCACATGGCTGGCCTGGACGTTGCCCGCAACGCCCTGCGTGCCTGGTCGGTGACCGCCGGCAACGAAGTCGTCGATCGTCCATACGAAAGCTGGAACGGTGGTGTGCAGAAGTCCTTCACCCAGGAAGGTACCTACGACATCTACTGGGCCGTGAAGTAAGCCCGGACACCGGATGTAACGCATGAAGAAAAACGCGCCGCACACTGCGGCGCGTTTTTTTTTGCCGACGCACAGGAGGAATCGCCATGTTCACCACAGAACGCCGCAGCCGCCGGCCTTCGCTGCTGGCCTGCCTGGGCGCGCTGCTGGCCGCTGCGGCCATCGGCCTGTCCGCCTACGCCGCGCATGGCGTCAGCGAGCCGCTGGCGCAGTCCCATCTCGACATGGCGGCGTTGTATGCGTTCGCGCATGGGGCGGTGCTGGCCGCGCTGGGGCCGCGCTCGCAGGGAATTGCCGGCCGGCTTGGGCTGTATCTGCTGCTGCTGGGCACGCTGCTGTTCGCCGGCAGCCTGGTGGGCAATGCGCTGTGGCACTGGCCGACGCGGCTGGCGCCGATCGGTGGCAGCGCGTTGATGCTCGGCTGGGTGCTGCTGGCCTTCGATGCGCTGAGGCGCTGAAGATGCCCCGGCATGCGCGCGGCTTCGATGTGCAGGCGGCGCACGAATGGCTGGGCCGCCGCGACCGTCGGCTGGCGGCCTGGATGGGCCGGCTCGGGCCGCTGCCGGCGCCGCCCGGATGGGCGCGCCCGTTCGATCCGGTGGATGCCCTGGCCCGCGCCATCCTGTTCCAGCAGCTCAGCGGCAAGGCGGCGTCGACCATCGTCGGCCGTGTCGAGGCGGCCATCGACAGCAGTCGGTTGCATGCGGACACCCTGGCGCGCGTCGATGATGAAGCCCTGCGTGCCTGCGGGGTATCCGGCAACAAGGCGCTGGCGCTGCGCGATCTGGCACGGCGCGAACAGGCGGGGGAGATACCCAGCCTGCGGCGCATGGCACACATGGACCATGACGCGATCATCGAAGCGCTGGTACCGATCCGCGGCATCGGGCGCTGGACGGTGGAGATGATGCTGATGTTCCGCCTTGGCCGTCCCGACATCCTGCCGGTGGACGATCTGGGCATCCGCAAAGGTGCCCAGCGGGTGGACAAGTCTGACGTGATGCTGGCCCCCAGGGCGCTGGCCGGGCGCGGCGAAAAGTGGGGGCCTTACCGCACCTACGCCAGCCTGTACCTGTGGCGGATCGCCGATTTCAGCGAAAGTCCGAAGGTGGCCACCAACCGTTCACAGGATTGAGCTGGCCAGGTGGGGCGGGAGTTCCTGTCAGGTAGAGCGGGGCTCTGCCCCGCTGCGCGGGATCCCCAGCCGGGCAGAGCCCGGCTCTACGAGACGCCCGGCACCCAGCACCAATGCCACGGCTCATGCACGATGCCGTGCGGGTTGTCGCGCGGATAGCTCATCCGGAAACCATGCTGCGCGGCATTGTCCTGCAGCCATGCGAATGCCGGGGTGGCCTCGAAGGATGCGTCCGCCGGCGGTTCGCCGGGGGTGCCGATATCCAGCGCCAGGCCACCATGATGCTCGCTGAAGCCAGGGGCCGCGTTGACTTCCAGGATCTGCGCGACCAACTGCCCGCGCGCGCGCTTGCGCTCGAAAATTCCCAGCTGGTAGGCGTGGCTGCGGTAACCGGAAATCGCATCCAGGGCGATGCCCTCGCGTGCGGCGTGCAGGCGAAGGCGGCGCCAGGCCTGCGCGGAAGGGCGGCGCAGCCACAACGGACGACCGAAGCGGTCGCGGCCGGCGAAATGCAGCAGCAACGGTTCTGCCTGCAGGGTGAGCCCGGTCTTCGAGGCGTATTCCCCGGCATCCAGCCCAAGCTGCTGCAACCGTTGCTGGAGCCCCTGCACGGGCAGGAGCTGGTGTTCCAACGGCGCCGAAACATTGCGCCTGTGCAGTTCCTGCAGCGTATCGAGTGCCTGTAGCGCTTCCTGCAGGCCGGGTTCCCGGGGCAGCTGCGGTGTGAGGGAGTGAAGGCCAAGACGGCCGACGGCGGCAAGATAGCGGCCATCGTCCTTGCGTCGCAGCACCTGGCGGGCGTGGGCCAGCAGGCGCGCATCGGTATTGCCAAGCGCACGCAGCAGCTCGGCGGGCCACAGCTCGATGGCCGTGGTATTGATCAGCAGGGGGGCTGTACGTGGCATGCAGCCAGCTTAGCGCAACGCGATGAGGCCACGTGGAGCGGGGCTCTACGTGATGTGCCGGGTAGAGCGGGGCTCTGCCCCGCTGCGCGATGATGCATCAGCCGGGCAGAGCCCGGCTCTACGTGGTCTGCTCAGCCGGGCAGAGCCCGGCTCTACGTGACCTGCTCAGCCGGGCAGAGCCCGGCTCTACGCCGGGCAGGGCCCGGCTCCACGCGCGTCATGGCAAGGTCATGCGCGCCGCAGCGCATCCAGCAGCCGCTGCGGCTGTTCCACGCTCAGCAGCAGGGTGCTGCCGTCGCGCACCGGAATCGCCAGCACGCGGTGCACATCGGTGACCAGCACGAAGCCCTTGCCGCCGCCACGCAGGCGGTAATGCCCGGAGTAGAAGCCGGGCAGCGCGTAGCCATTGGTCTTGTAGCGCAGCGCGAACGGGCAGTCGCGCTTGAGGTCCACCTGCCTGGCCTGGTCCAGCAGCAGATCCGCCACCGGCACGCGGCGGCGATAGAACGTGGATCGTACCTCCAGCATGCCGTCACGCAGCTGTACCCGGCGATTGAAGAACTTCCAGGAAAGCAGCAGCGCCAACCCCAGGACCACCAGCACGCTCCAGCCAGCTGCGCCGCCCAGGGTGAACCAGGGCGCGGACAGCGAAACAGCCGGTGCGTGGCTGTCGCCGAACATGCGTCCGCCAGTGGCGTACAGGCTCAGCGCGATGGCCGCCAGCATCGGCAGCAGTACCCACAGCAGCCGTGCGGTGGAGATCTCGACGACGTCGAATTCGCGGGGTTCGCTGCGGCTCATCGCTGTTCCCCCACCCAGCCGGCCACATCATCGACCAGTTGCGATGCGACATGGCCTTCCTGCGCGTACTCCTTCAGCGAACTGGCGCCGCTGCCGGCCACGCCGATGTGGTTGAGCGCCGGATATGCCTTCCATTGCACGTCCCCGCGTTCCTTCAGCGCTTCCTGCCACAGCGTCCAGTCGCGCTCGGGCACCTGGAAATCGCGGCCGCCGTGCAGCATCAGCAGCGGCTTGCGCAGCGTCCTGGCATCGGCGCGTGCATCCACGGCTTCGATGCTCTTCCAGAAGCCCTGCGGCACGCCCAGTGGCAGATCGCTGGCCGGTACCGGGGCATCGCCGCGGGCAGCGGCGATCTGCCGGTCCAGCGCATCCAGGAACGCCTGCTCCTGCGCGGTGATGGTGCCATCCATGGCGAACAGATGGCGGTTCTGTTCCGGCAGCAGGTCCAGCAGGGTGCGTGCCGGAGCCGCCCACAGGATGGCGCCCCGTGCCTGCGGCCAGCGGCTGGCGATGCGCGGCGCCAGCATGCCGCCCTGGCTGTGGCCGAGCACGAACACCCGTCCGCCATCGATGCGCGGGTCGGCGGCCAGCGCGGCCAGTGCCGCCACGGCATCGTCGGTGGTCTCGTCATCCACGTCGAACGGCTGCTGGAAGTCCTGCGGCCGGACGAGAGTGCGCTTGTCGTAGCGCAGTACGGCGATGCAGTGCGCGGCCAGTCCACGGGCGATGTCCAGGAACGGACGGCTGGCACCGATGGTTTCATCGCGGTCCTGCGGGCCGGAACCATGCACCAGCAGCACCGCCGCGAAGGGGCCCTTGCCCTTCGGCAGCGCCAGGGTGCCGGGCAGCGCGCCGCGCTGCTGGGGCACGCTGAAATCGACCTCGGTGTAAGCGGCATCGGCCGGCGGCGGGGGTGCCTTTTCCGGCGGAGCGGGGCGGAACAGCAGGCCGGCGACCTTGTCCTGCGCATCCACCGCCACCTGCGCCACCACGGCGCCACCAGCGAACCGCAGCGGCAGGCTGACCACCTGCAGGTCCTGCTGTGCGCTCACGCTGGGCTGGCCACGCTGCTGCAGTTCACCCAACGACTGCCACACGCCGCGCAGCGTGTCGGCCGGCACGGCGCTGGCCATCTGCGGGGTCAGCATGGCCTCGGCCTGCTCGATGCGACCCGCCTGCAGGTGGTCCAGCAACTGCCCGGCGACCTGCGCGGGTTCGGCGGCGGTGGCCATCGCGGACAGCGAAAGCAGCGCCAGCATCATGCCGGTACGGAGCCTGGGCATGTCAGCCCTCCTTCTTGAACACGAGGATCGCCGGGGTCAGCGCCGAAGGGAAGGCGATGTTCACCAGCTCCCAGCCCAGCTGGCCCTGCCGGCTCAGCTCGGCCTGTATGTTGTCGGTCTTGAACCCGCCCATCATGCCGGGCTTGACTTCGATGGTCTGGTACATCCAACGCTTGCTCATTCCTTGTTCTCCTGCGAAGAGGGAGGGGTGGCTTTCGGCAGGCGTCCCGCCTTGCGCAGCGCATCGCGCAGCACGTATTCGATCTGGGCGTTGACGCTGCGCAGCTCGTCGTCGGCCCAGCGCTGTACCGCCGCCAGAATGTCGGCGTTGATGCGCAGCGGATAGGCTTTCTTCTCGCTCATGGAATCTCCTGCGACGGCAGGCGCGACGACAGCGGCCGACCCGGGGCCGGCGGCATGCCGCCGACGCTGCTCAGTACAACGATCCGGTGTTGACCACCGGCTGGGTGCCGCGGTCCGAGCACAGCACGGTGAGCAGGTTGCCCACCATGTGCGCCTTGCGTTCCTCGTCCAGCTGCACCACGCCGTTCTTCTGCAGCTCGGCGAGCGCCATTTCCACCATGCCCACGGCACCGGCGACGATGCGCGTGCGTGCGGCGATCACGGCGTTGGCCTGCTGTCGCTGCAGCATCGCCTGGGCGATTTCGGCGGCGTAGGCAAGATGGCTGATGCGCGCATCGATGACCTGCACGCCGGCGTCGGCCAGCCGTTCGGCCAGTTCGTTCTTCAGGTGCAGGGAGATTTCGCTGGCATGGCTGCGCAGCGCCAACTGGCCTTCTTCATGCTGGTCGTACGGATAGCTGGTGGCCATCGCGCGCAGCGCCGATTCGGACTGGATGTGCACGAAGCTTTCGTAGTCATCCACGTTGTAGACCGCTTCGGAGGCGTCCACGACCTGCCAGACGATCACCGCGGCGATCTCGATCGGGCTGCCGTCCAGCTCGTTGACCTTGAGCTTGCCGCTTTCGAAATTGCGCACGCGCTGGCTGACCCGGCGCTTGGCGTAGAAGGGGTTGTTCCAGCGCAGGCCGTTGTCCTTCACCGTGCCGATGTACTTGCCGAACAGGCTCAGCACGGCGGCCTGGTTGGGTTGCACGGTGTACAGGCCAACCAGCGCGAGCAGGGCCAGCGCCGCCAGCAGGAAGCCGGCCACCAGCGCCAGCGGGTTGGGACGGGCCAGGCCGGACAGGAACAACAGGCCGCCGATCACGGCGATCACCAGCACCGCGGC
>Ga0160468_100682_pt1 | contig 11898 bp, 13 predicted proteins | sample HID1972K_E11MG_FD_108234 | JGI IMG/M metagenome (GOLD analysis project Ga0160468, IMG submission 108234) | Enriched pill bug-associated microbial communities from UW Madison campus, WI, USA - HID1972K_E11 MG | ecosystem: Host-associated > Arthropoda: Insects > Digestive system > Unclassified ... | reverse complement strand
CGTGCTGCAGGGCGCCGGTGAAAAGGCCTTCTGCGCCGGCGGCGACCTGCACAGCCTGTACCAGAGCATGCGCGCCTTCCGCGAAGGCGGTCATGCCGACATCCGCGACAATGCGTATGCAGCGGAGTTCTTCGACGTGGAATACCGCGTCGATTACCTGATCCACACCTATGCGAAGCCGATCCTGTGCTGGGGCCACGGCATCGTCATGGGTGGCGGCATCGGGTTGATGTCTGGCGCCAGCCACCGCGTGGTCAGCGAACGCTCGAAGCTGGCGTTCCCGGAGATCACCGTCGGCCTGTTCCCGGACGTGGGCGGCAGCTGGCTGTTGCGGCGCGTGCCAGGCAACGCCGGCCTGTTCCTGGCGCTGACCGGTGCGCTGCTCAACCCCGGCGATGCCATCCATGCCGGGCTGGCGGACACGTACATCGCTGAAGACCAGCGCGGCGCGGTGATGGACGGCCTGCTGCAGGTGACCTGGAGCGCCGAAGGCAACGATGACCACGCCCGCCTGTCCGCGCTGCTGCAGTCCTTCGCCAGCGATGCGCCGGCCGGTCCGCTGCTGGCCAACACCGCGCTGCTGGACAGCCTGTGCGAAGGCACCGACCTGGCTGCCATCATCGAACGCATCGCGACGCTGTCCAGCGATGACCCGTGGCTGCAGGCCGCGCAGAAGACCCTGGCCGCAGGCGCACCCGGTTCGGCGCGGCTGGCCTTTGAACTGCAGCGCCAGGCCGCCGGACTGTCGCTGGCCGAGGTCTATCGACTGGAATACATCACGGCGTTGCATTGCGCCGCGCATGGCGATTTCGCCGAAGGCATCCGCGCGCTGCTGATCGACAAGGACCGCACTCCGGCCTGGCAGCCTGCCAGCCTGGCTGACGCCACCGAAGCGTGGGCCGATGCCTTCTTCGTATCTCCCTGGCCCACCGACCAGCATCCGCTGGCCGACCTGGACGCCCCCAACGCAGAAAGGACCTTCGCATGAGCCGCATTGCATTCATTGGACTGGGCAACATGGGCGGCCCGATGGCCGCCAACCTGGCCAAGGCCGGGCATGAAGTACGCGTGTTCGACCTGGTGCCGGCCGCCGTCCAGGCTGCCGTCGACGCCGGCGCCACCGCCGCCAGTTCGGCGCTGGATACGCTGGTTGACGCCGAAGTGGTGATTTCGATGCTGCCGGCCAGCCGCCACGTGGAAGGCGTGTACCTGGGCGAAAACGGCCTGCTGGCCGACATTCCCGGTGGCGCGCTGGTCATCGACTGCAGCACGATATCGCCGGCGACCGCCCGCAGGGTGTCCGAAGCAGCGGCCGCCCGCGGCCTGCAGATGCTCGACGCCCCCGTTTCCGGTGGCACTGCCGGTGCCGCAGCCGGCACGCTGACGTTCATCGTCGGCGGTGAGGAAGACGCGCTGGAACGTGCGCGCCCGTTGCTGGAGGCGATGGGCAGGAACATCTTCCATGTCGGTGCCAGCGGCGCCGGACAGGTGGCCAAGCTGTGCAACAACATGGCGCTGGGCGTGATCATGGCGGTGACCGGCGAGTCGATCGCCCTGGGCGTGGCCCACGGTCTGGACCCCAAGGTGTTGTCGCAGATGATGGCGGTCAGCACCGGGCGCAGCTGGGCCACTGAAGTCTGCAATCCGTGGCCGGGCGTGCTGGAAAACGCCCCGGCGTCGCGTGGCTACAGCGGCGGTTTCGGCAGCGACCTGATGCTGAAGGACCTGGGCCTGGCCGTGGAAGCGGCCATGGGCGTGGGCGCCTCGATTCCGCTGGGCGAACTGGCACGCAACCTGTATTCGATGAACCACCAGGCTGGCCGCGGCAAGCTGGATTTCTCCAGCGTGGTACAGCTGGTCACCAGCGAAGATTAGCGAACTGGTGGGTGGCGGCCGTGGGTCGTCACGCCACTGACAGCGGTGGGATGGGCGGTTGCCGAGCTCGATGCCAGGCAGCCGCCCATTTTTTTCCTGCGTCAGGCCACGATCAGCTTCACGTCGATGTTGCCCTGGGTGGCATTCGAATACGGGCAGACGACGTGCGCCTTCTGCACCAGTTCTTCCACCTGGGCGCGGTCGACGCCGGGCACGCTGATGGTCAGTTCGGCCTCGATGCCGAAGCCGGTCGGAATCTGGCCGATGCCGACGCGACCGGTGACGGTGGTCTCCGCGGGCAGCGCGACCTTGGCCTGGCCGGCGACGAACTTCAGCGCACCCAGGAAGCAGGCCGAGTAGCCGGCGGCGAACAGCTGCTCCGGATTGGTGCCCGGGCCACCTGCGCCGCCGAGTTCGCGCGGCGTGGAGAGCTGGACATCCAGCACGTTGTCTGAGGAGACGGCACGGCCTTCACGGCCTCCGGTCGCGGTGGCCTGGGCGGTGTACAGAACCTTTTCGATGGACATGGCGTGTTTCCCTCAGTGATTGGCGAAAAGCCGGTAGCGCTACTTTGCCGCAATATTCTGGACGCATGGCAACATGGAATCCCGAAAACTTTACGGATCGTCTGGAATGGTGGATCGACTCGAATCCCTGCTTGACCGCTTTCCGGTCACCGCCCGCCTGCGTGCTGCCGGAACAGGATCCAATGCCCCGGACGGGGCGGCGGCCGGCCCTCAACTGCACCTGATCAGCGGCGGTGCCGCCAGTGTCGTTCACGACAATGGCGAGGTGCTGCGGATCGTTGAACCCAGCGTGCTGTTGTATCCACGCGCGCAGTCCCACCGCGTGCTGATGAACGCCGGCCAGCAGGCGTTGCTGCTCAGTGCACACCTGCGTTTTGACGGCGGCGACAGCAACCCGCTGGCCGACGCGTTGCCACCGCGCCTCTGTATGCCCCTGGCCGAGCTGCAGGGCAGCGATGCCCTGCTCGGCATGCTCTTCGAAGAGGCCCATGCACGGCGGTGCGGTCGCCAGGCGTTGCTCGACCGGCTGTTCGAAGTGGTCGTCATCCAGATGCTGCGCATGCTGATGGAGAAAGGACAGATCCAGGTCGGGCTGCTGGCGGGCATGGGCCATCCGCGGCTGCGCCACGCGCTGGTGGCCATGCACGAGGAACCGGCGGCGGGGTGGTCGCTGCAGGCGCTGGCCGAGCGTGCCGGCATGTCGCGCAGTGCATTTGCCGAAGGCTTCCGCACGGTGGTCGGCAGTACGCCTGGCCATTATCTGCAGGCCTGGCGGACGCGCCTTGTACAACAGGCACTGCGCCGTGGCCACGCGCTGAAGCGCATCGCACCGGAGGTCGGTTATGCCAGTGAGGCGGCATTGTCGCGGGCGTTCAAGGCGCATACCGGGCAATCGCCACGACAGTGGAAGCAGAATGACATGGATCTGTCAGGAGGAAAGGGCCACCTCGTTTCCTCCTGACATTTCAGTCTGGAGCTGCTTTTCCATCAATCCTGCGGGCCGGGCATAGCCGTACACCGCAGCGCCGCACCGCCACGCATGCCGAAGTTGAACTGAAGCTCACGTCAGGCCGAGTCAGACCGCCCATTCCAGATCGGTGGTGAACATGATGGTCAGCCAGCGGTCCGGTGATTCCTCACCCAGTGCATCGCCGATCTCGTCGCGCAGGCGGTCCCATTCGGCCAGCGCCCGTGGTGGATCGTCCGCGCGGACCACGAAGAACAGTTCGATCTGCTCGCCGCGACCGACCTGCGCCACGTAGCTGCGGTAATCGAGGAAGCTGTGGCGGGCGACCACCTCGCGTGCCACCGCATCCACATGTGCCTGCAGTTCGACCGGAGCCACCAGCAGGATGCCTGCCAGCGCCCGGCGCACCGTGCCCAGTGGCGCCACCATCACGAACAGGCAGACCACCGCCAGGATTCCCGGATCGATGTAGGGGCCGATCCAGGCCAGAGGCGTGCCGCGCACCAGCGCACCACCGATGAAGGCCACCAGGTAGCAGGCCGACATGCTGGCGGCGATGATCCAGTTCTTCGCGTCCAGGGCGATGAAGTCCGAACCGATATGCCGGTTGGCGCGCAGCACGAATACCGCCAGCGCACCTTCGGCCAGCAGCGAAATGGCGGCGAAAACGATTGCCGGCCCGAGCGCGATCAGGCGACCGCCGGAGGTCAGCGCATCGACGGCATTGATGAAGGCATACAGTGCCGCGCCGATCATCAGCGTGCCGCTGACGCCCAGCACGATCGGTTCCAGGTGCCAGAAGCCCATCGAGAAGCGCTGGTTGAGGCGGGACTGCAGCGCATCCGCCTGGGTGGACTGGGCGATCAGGCGGGCCACCAGGAGGGACAGCCAGGTCATCACCACGTCGATGAGACCGTAGATGCCGTCGAAGATGATCAGCGAGGAATTGGCGAACAGGCCAAGGGCCACGCCGGCCAGCGCCATCAGCAACGTGCCGGCGATGGACAGGCGCAGTACCCCCTGCTCGGTGGTGGAATCGAAGAAGTGGGTACGAGCGGATGACATGCGGACCTGGCCGGCGATTTATCTTGATTGTAGGGCCAGATACATGACGGTCGGGCGGGCAGTCCCAGCGTGCCTATGTAATGCCAGAAGCCGGCCCGGGGCGATAAAGCATCACGCTGGCTCCGTGGTGTCTTGGGGGATACGAATCGCCGTTCCTGCAGTCACCGCAGCAAGGTCCTGAGCCAGCCGGGGATTGCCGGGTGCATCTTCGTAGCAATCGTGCAGCGCGTGGACGTGCCTGACCAGATCGTCCTCTTCGAATACGGATCCAGACCAGTGAGGTTTCATCGAGCGAAGCACCTGAAAAGCGAACTCATTGGCTGCGATGGAGCGCGGCAGATTCTCCGGAAAGTCGCTACTGGACAGCGCTTCATACAACACACGGCATTCTTCATGGATCTCATGGAGTGGATATCCCTTCTCAATGGGTGCCTCCGGTGGCGTCGTAATTTCATAGGTGATGTCGTGGATGAAGTTGTATTGGCAGGTGATCCAGGCCTCGTACAGCGACGCGCAGTCCAGTTTGTGCTCTGTCAGGCCGTCGGATGTCAGTTCGAGGCCTGGCCTGTTGGGAACGTCCTCAAGTGCCTGGAAACACATGGCTGCGACTCTGAAGGACTCCCATGTTGTGTCACCGGTCATGAGCGCTGTCTTGAGACACTTCATCATCAGCAGCTGATACCTGCGTTTTTCATCGGCGCGTTGTCCCGAGGAAGCGGGTTCCGAGGCCAGCTTCTCGTCGTGAATCTTCAACCAGTTCAAGCCATGCGCGGCGGCTGCCAGATGGACCCCCAGGCGTTCATGGCGGTCGGTAGGCAGCTCCTTCAGATTACTGAGAAATCTGTTTGACTCATTGAAGATGTCACCGATGGTTTCCGGACGCTGTCGAGTGGATGAGGAGGGTGTCGGCGTGGTTGAACAAGGTGTTATCAGCATGCAATCCAGCATGACAAGTGGGGCAGCAGCGCACTGCCAGTTTCCGCTTGCCGACCTCAACGGTGCAGTGGCGCTACCGTACGCACCTCGTTGGTTGGGGGATTCGTTGAGACGCATGCCGTCGAATGGGTGCGGGCGGGGAAGCAGCATCAGCCGTGCCAAGCATTCAGCAGCAGGGTGTAAACTGTTGATCCTGTTGGTATTGCCAGCAATTCCGTTTCCTGCCCACCGTCCATGACCCAGCCCGCCTCCGCCGCGTCCCGTTACGCCGATTCCCTGCGCCTCTCCGTCGCTCCCATGATGGACTGGACGGACCGTCATTGCCGGATGTTCCATCGCCTGCTGGCACCGGGCGCGCGGCTCTATACCGAGATGGTGCACGCCAACGCCGTGATCCATGGCGACCGCGAGCGCCTGCTGGGTTTCGATGCCGCCGAACAGCCGCTGGCCCTGCAGCTGGGCGGCAGCGATCCGGCCCTGCTGGCGCAGGCCGCGCGCATCGCACAGGACTGGGGCTATGACGAGGTCAACCTCAACTGCGGGTGCCCGTCCGACCGGGTGCAGGCCGGCCGCTTCGGGGCCTGCCTGATGCGCGAGCCGGAACTGGTCGCTGCATGCGTGGAGGCGATGGTGTCTGCGGTGGATGTTCCGGTGACGGTCAAATGCCGCCTGGGCGTGGACGACGATGATGATTACGCCGCGTTCGCCGCCTTCGTGGACCGCCAGGTCGGTGCGGGTGCCGCGATGGTCGTGGTGCATGCCCGCAATGCGTGGTTGAAGGGACTTTCCCCCAAGGAAAACCGCGAAGTCCCGCCATTGCGCTACGACTGGGCGTACCGGTTGAAGGAAGAGCGGCCCGGCCTGCCGGTGGTGCTCAATGGCGGGTTGGCCAGCGTGGAGGCCGTGCAGGCCCAGCAGGGCAAGGTGGACGGGGTGATGCTGGGCCGCGCCGCGTATCACGATCCCTATCTGCTCCACCAGCTGGAAGCGGCGCATGCCGGCAGCCCGCAGGTGGCGCGCCAGGACCTGCTGCGCGCACTGCGCCCGTACGTGGAATCGCAACAGGCCGACGGCGTGGCGCTCAAGCACATCACCCGCCATATCCTGGGGCTGTTCCACGGGCAGCCCGGAGGCCGCGCTTTCCGGCAGATCCTCAGCGAAGGTGCGCATCGGCCCGGCGCGGACTGGATGCTCGTCGAAGCGGCGCTGGCCGCAACTGAACGCCGCAGCGCCGATGCCGCGGCATGACCACGGCGCAATGTCTTGGCGCGTGGTCCTTTTGCCCGTAGGATGTTCACTTAGATGAACGAGGCGGTTCTTCCGCCCGAAAAGTTCAGATCGGATTCACTGCCAAACGCCGAAATTTGCAAAAGAAATGTAAAGACCCGCGGCCCACTCCGGGACCTGGACTTCACGATTTTTGAACGAATTGCCGACCTCGGCTAGGATCGCAACGATGTGCTCCCGTCTTTTCCATCGCCATTCTGCCTTCACCGCCACCCTGGCGCTGTCGGCGTTGCTGCCCGTGTCGATGGCCTGGGCGCAGCAGCCGCCGATGCAGGGCCAGCCACCGCACCGCGCGCAGGCGCAGGAGCGGGGAGCCATGGTGGCGCAGGCCAATCCGCGCGAAGCCGAGCGGTCATTGTCCGATGCCGTGCGCCGGGTGCAGCGCACCACCGGCGGGCACATCCTGGGGGCCGAACGGGTGCCTTTCGACGGTCGCGACATCAACCGGGTGAAATACATGGATGAGCGCGGCCGCGTCCGCTACATGGACGACCCCGTGCCGCAGCGTTCACAGCCCCGCACGCCCCGATCGGATATTTCATCACTACGCGGCGATAACCCCTGAACAGGGATCATTGGCGCAATACCCGCTAATCCATCGGCCCGAGGGCCGACCCCAGCACACTAGGGAGAGTTCATGCGTATCCTTCTGGTCGAAGACGAAGCCCCGCTGCGCGAGACCCTTGCAGCCCGGCTCAAGCGCGAAGGCTTTGCCGTCGACGCTGCGCAGGATGGCGAGGAAGGTCTGTACATGGGCCGGGAAGTGCCGTTCGACGTAGGCATCATCGATCTGGGCCTGCCGAAGATGTCCGGCATGGAATTGATCAAGGCGCTGCGCGACGAGGGCAAGAAATTCCCGGTGCTGATCCTCACCGCCCGTTCCAGCTGGCAGGACAAGGTGGAAGGCCTGAAGCAGGGCGCCGACGATTACCTGGTCAAGCCGTTCCATGTCGAAGAGCTGCTGGCGCGCGTCAATGCGCTGCTGCGCCGCGCTGCCGGCTGGAGCAAGCCGACGCTGGAATGCGGCCCGGTCGCACTGGACCTGGCCGCGCAGACGGTCAGCGTGGCCGGCAGCAACGTGGACCTCACCAGCTACGAGTACAAGGTGCTGGAGTACCTGATGATGCATGCCGGTGAGCTGGTCTCCAAGGCCGACCTCACCGAACACATCTACCAGCAGGACTTCGACCGCGATTCGAACGTGCTGGAAGTGTTCATCGGCCGCCTGCGCAAGAAGCTGGACCCGGACGGCGAGCTGAAGCCGATCGAAACCGTGCGAGGCCGCGGTTACCGTTTCGCGATTCCGCGCAACGAGGGCTGAGCCCGCTGCGGGCAAGACCATGATGTCCGGCCGTCTGTGGTTCTTCCGACGCTGGCGGCCGCGTTCCCTGCAGGCTCGCCAGCTGCTGGCTGCATCGGTGGGCCTGGTGGCCTTCCTGGCACTGGCCGGCTATGCGCTGGATGCGGCGTTCGCCGATACCGCGCGCGCCAACCTGCGCGAACGCCTGAAGAACTACGCGACCGCCTACGCGGCCGGCATCGATTTCACCCGCGATCGCTCGCTGTACATCCGCGAGCAGCAGCCCGATCCACGTTTTGACGTGCCCGGCAGTGGCCTGTACCTGCAGGTGGTGATGCCCGGTGGCAAGGGCAACTCGATGTCTGCCGAAGGCCCCATGCTGCCCACCGTGGGCGGGGGGCTGCTGGCACCTCGGCAGGAAGTCTTCGAAGGCCCGCTGCCAATGATCCAGATCGATGGCAGCGAAGGTTCGGTATACCGCTATGGCCTGGGCCTGGTGTGGGATGCCGACGCTGATCCCGCCACCGAATTCCCGTACACCATCTATGTGATGGAAGATTCGCGCGCGCTGGGTGCGCAGCTCCGCGTATTCCGTGGCCGCGTCTGGTTCTACCTGGGTGGCATCGGCCTGATCCTGTTGCTGCTGCAGACGGTGATCCTGCAATGGAGCCTGCGCCCGATGCGCCGGGTGATCACCGAACTGACCAAGGTGCAGCGCGGCGAAAGCGAGCGCATGAGCGAACGCCATCCACGCGAACTGGAACCGCTGACCAACAGCATCAACGCCTTCATCGAAAGCGAGCGCGAAAACCTGGAGCGCCAGCGCAATACGCTGGCCGACCTGGCGCACAGCCTGAAGACGCCGATCGCGGTGCTGCGCACGCAGCTGGACAGCAGCTCCGATGACGTGGCGCTGCGCGAGGAGCTGGACGTGCAGCTGCAGCGCATGAACAACCTGGTGTCGTACCAGCTGGCGCGTGCTGCGTCGTCCGGGCACAAGCTGTTTTCCGCACCGCTGCCGATCGAGCCCAATGCCGAGGAGATCGTGCGTGGGCTGGAAAAGGTGTATGCCGCCAAGGGCGTGCTCTGCGAGTTCGACATCGACGAGACGGCACGCTTCCACGGCGAACCGGGCGACCTGCAGGAGCTGCTGGGCAACCTGCTGGAGAACGCATTCAAGTGGGCCGGCCACCGCGTGCTGCTCACCGCACAGCCTCTGACCGCGCCGAACGCGCGGCGTCCCGGCCTGCTGCTGGCGGTGGACGACGATGGTCCGGGCATCGCGCCGGAGGACATCGCCAAAGTGCTGCAGCGTGGCGTGCGCGGCGATGAGCGCGTGCAGGGCCACGGTATCGGCCTGTCGATCGTGCAGGACATGATCAAGGATTACCGTGGCGAACTGCAGGTGGCACGTTCGTCCGAGCTGGGTGGCGCGCGCTTCGAGGTACGCCTGCCGCCGGGCCTGTGATGGAGCCAGGGGCACTACATCACCAGTGACGGGGGCTCTCCATAGAACCGCCGCAGATGCGCCGCCACCTCGGGCAATGCTTCCGCCAGCACATCCGGCGCGGAGAAATGATATTCGGTGACCACCGCGAAGAACTCTTCCGGTGCCTCGGCCGCATAGGGATCGATCAGCGTCTCTTTGCCGGTATCCACCTGCAGGCAGAAGGCATCGTAAGCCTGCTGGAAATCCCGCGCCCACTCGCGCTGCCAGTCGCGGTGCAATGGCGGCGTACCATCCATCGCACCGTCCAGTGCATCGATCTTGTGCGCCATCTCGTGCACGGCCACGCAGTAGCCATCGAACGGTGCCTGCAGGTCGGCCTGGATATCGGCCCAGGACAGGATCAGCGGGCCGCTGTCCCAGCTCTCACCGATCAGCTCGTCTTCCCATTCATGCAGCACGCCCGCCGCATCCACGTGGCTGCGCTGCACGCGGAAGGCGTCCGGATACACGATGACCTGCGACCATCCCCGCAGCCCGGCTTCGCCCACCGCCAGCAGCGGCAGGCAGCACAAGGCGGCCAGCAGCACTCTGTCCTGGTCATCCAGCAGCAGCCCGCCTACGGGGCTGATGGTCTTCTCATGCAGGAAGCGTTCGCCCAGCGCCCGCAGCTGGACCTGCTGCCCGGCCGACAATGCATGTACCCACGGCGCATGCTGGCATGCGTGCTGCCACAGGGCATCAGGAATCGGGCGGGGCGCAGGGCGCAGCCAGCGCAACAGCGTTTGGATCAGCGGAACATTCCCGGCAGGAAGCTGTGCCATTTCGGCGCGCGCAGGCGCTGCAGGACATCATCGTCACCGCCGCCTCCGGTGGTGGCCGGCACAGGCGCGGGCTTGGGCGTGGTGGGCACCGCTGCAGCGGCGGTGCGCGCACTTGGTGGACGCTCGGCGTCCGGCGTGGAATACACGCAGTCACCGCGACCCTCGCCGGCCAGCGCAGGAGCTGCATTGGCGGCAAGCGGGACCATCAACAGGATCAGGCAATGGGCAAGACAGCGCATCGACGACATCCAGGGCCAAGGGCGGTGAGTTCCCGATTCTAGCCCGAATATCGGCCGGCATTGGAAGGCGGGCCGGGCAGGCGCCGGCGGCTTGTCGCATAATTTCCCCTGTTTACCTGACGGAAGCTGCCGTGGACGACCGCCAACTGCTGGCCAAACTGGCTGCCGGACCCTTGTCCGGAGACGCCCTGGCGCGGGAGCTTGGCCAGACCCGTGCTGCGATATGGAAGCGTATTCAAGGGCTTAGGAACGCCGGGGTGGCGATAGAAGGACGCGCCGGCGGTGGCTACACGCTGTGCCAGCCGCTTGATCTGCTGGACCCGGTCGCCATCCAGGCAGCGTTGGCCCCGGACGCGGCCGAGTGGCTGGACAGCCTGCAGCTGGTGTGGAGCACCGGTTCCACCAACAGCGAATTGCTGCGTTGCAGCGCACCCGGGCGCGGTTGCCAGGTGCTGCTGGCGGAGCGGCAGACCGGCGGGCGTGGCCGTCGCGGCCGCGAATGGACATCGCCATTGGCGGCGCATGTGTACCTGTCGGTGCTGCGGGGTTTTTCCGGCGGCCTGGCGCAACTGGGCGGGCTCAGCCTGGTGGCCGGCGTGGCGGTTGCCGAAGCGCTGCATGCGCTCGGCCTGTCCCGGGTGCAGCTGAAATGGCCCAATGACCTGGTGGTGGAAGGCCACAAGCTTGGCGGCCTGCTGGTGGAAGGAGGCGGCGAGTTCGCCGGACCCGCACGCGCGGTGATCGGCATCGGCCTCAACGTACACATGCCGGACGCTTTCGATGCGCGGATCGACCAGCCATGGACGGACCTGGACCGTGTGGCGGGGCGGCCGATGCAGCGCAGCGTGGTGGTGGCCGCCATGCTTTCCCACCTGCTGCCCGCACTGGAGGCATTCGAGTCGCAGGGCCTTGCCCCGTTCCTGCCGCGCTATGCAGCGCTGGACAGCCTGGCCGGCCGCGCGGTGCGGGTGGAACAGGGCGGTGCCTGGCAGGAAGGGCAGGCGCTGGGATTGGCCGATGATGGCGCGCTGCGCGTGCGCATCGATGGCCGCGAGCAGCTGGTGCACGCAGGCGAAGTCAGCGTGAGGCCGCAATGAGCGACTGGCTGTTCGACCTTGGCAACTCGCGGTTCAAGTATGCACCGCTGCAGGGCGACCGCGCCGGCGACGTGCAGGCATGGGCGCATGGTGCCGAAGACCTCCGTGGCGAAGCGCTGCGCGCGTTGCCGCAGGGCCGTACCGCGTATGTGGCCAGCGTGGCAGCGCCAGGCCTTACCGCGACCATGCTGGAGATCCTGCGCATGCGTTTCCAGCAGGTGCACGTGGCGCATACCGAGGCGCGCCTGGCAGGGGTACGGATCGCCTACGCAGCACCGGAACGCTTCGGCGTGGATCGTTTCCTCGCCCTGCTGGCGGCGGCGCGCGACCAGCG
>Ga0160468_100681_pt1 | contig 11906 bp, 10 predicted proteins | sample HID1972K_E11MG_FD_108234 | JGI IMG/M metagenome (GOLD analysis project Ga0160468, IMG submission 108234) | Enriched pill bug-associated microbial communities from UW Madison campus, WI, USA - HID1972K_E11 MG | ecosystem: Host-associated > Arthropoda: Insects > Digestive system > Unclassified ... | reverse complement strand
GTGGTCGAGCTGGTCGCGCTGGAAGATGCCGAAATCAAGTATTCCACCGTGCAGAACTGGTATCCGGGCGACGAAAACGGCGTCGGTGGCATCTACAACTTCGTCACCAAGCGTGCCGAATGCCGGGGCGCGCGCAGCAAGGTCACCTGGACGCAGGTGGAGACCGGTTCGGCCATCACCTGGAAGTACCCGTCCTGCGTGCTGCTCGGTGACGATTCAGTTGGCGAGTTCCATTCGGTCGCGCTGACCCACCATCGCCAGCAGGCCGATACCGGCACCAAGATGATCCATGTCGGCAAGCGCACCAAGAGCAAGATCATCAGCAAGGGCATCAGCGCCGGGCGCGGCCAGAACACCTACCGCGGCCTGGTGCGCGTGGACCGCAATGCCGACGGCGCGCGCAACTACACGCAGTGCGATTCCCTGCTGATCGGCAAGAAATGCGGCGCGCACACGTTCCCGTACATCGAGGTAAAGAACCCCGGTGCCACGGTTGAACACGAGGCAACCACCTCCAAGATCTCCGACGACCAGCTGTTCTACTGCCGCGCACGCGGCATCAGCCAGGAAGACGCGGTGTCGCTGATCGTCGATGGCTTCTGCAAGCAGGTGTTCCGCGAGCTGCCGATGGAGTTCGCGGTGGAAGCCAAGAAGCTGCTGGAAGTGTCGCTGGAAGGCTCGGTCGGCTGATCGCCTGCCCTGCACCGCTACGCAACGAACCTACCTTACCGGCAGGCGCATGCCTGCCACACGGAAACCCCACCATGCTGAAGATCGAAAACCTCCACGCCCGCATCGGCGACAAGGAAATCCTCAAGGGCCTGTCGCTGGACGTGAAGCCCGGCCAGGTGCACGCCATCATGGGCCCCAATGGTGCCGGCAAGTCCACGCTGGGCAACGTGCTGGCCGGCCGCGACGGCTATGACGTAAGCGAAGGCAGCGTGCGCTTCGAAGGCGCCGACCTGCTGGAGCTGGAGCCGGAAGCGCGCGCCGCCGCCGGCCTGTTCCTGGCGTTCCAGTATCCGGTGGAAATCCCCGGGGTGAACAACACCTACTTCCTGCGTGCCGCGCTCAACGCGCAGCGCAAGGCGCGTGGCGAGGAAGAGCTGGATTCAATGCAGTTCCTCAAGCTGGTGCGCCAGAAGCTGGCCGTGCTGCACCTGAAGGATGAACTGCTGCACCGGGGCGTCAATGAAGGCTTCTCCGGCGGCGAAAAGAAGCGCAACGAGATCTTCCAGCTGGCCGTGCTGGAGCCGAAGCTGGCGATCCTGGACGAAACCGATTCCGGCCTGGACATCGACGCGCTGAAGAGCGTGGCCGACGGTGTCAACGCACTGCGCAGCCCGGACCGTTCGTTCCTGGTCATCACCCATTACCAGCGCCTGCTGGACTACATCAAGCCGGACGTGGTGCATGTGCTGGCCGATGGCCGCATCGTGCAGTCCGGTGGCCCGGAACTGGCGCTCGAGCTGGAGAAGCACGGCTACGATTTCCTCAAGGAGCGCGTGGTGCCGGAGGCGGCGGTCTGATGAGCGCGCTGCTGGATTCGATGACCAAGGCATTCTGCGGCAGCGATGCGCGCCGTGAGGTGCTCGATGCGGCGCTGCGCGACGGCCTGCCCGGCCCGCGCAGCGAAGCCTGGAAGTACACGTCGCTGCGCCAGCTGGAGCGGCGTGGTTTCGCGCCGGCACCACTGGCGCCGCCGATGCTGGATGCCGGTGAGCTGGCCAGCGGCGCGCTGGCCGATGTGCCCACGCCACGGCTGGTGTTCCTCAACGGCCGCCTGCACGACGGCCTGAGCGACACCGCCGGACTGCCCGATGGCGTGCGGCTGCAGACGCTGTCGGCCACCCTGGCCGCCGGTGAGGACAGCGCGCGCTTCCTGGCCCGCAGGTATGAACGCAGCGATGAGATCTTCGCGCGCCTGAACGCCGCCCTGGCCGATGAGGGCGTGGTGCTGCGCGTGGATGAAGGCGTGCAGGTGGAGGTGCCGCTGCAGCTGGTATTTGCCAGTGTGGCCGGCGACACCGACCTGGCCTGGCACCATCGCCACCTGGTGGAACTGCGCGCCGGCGCCCGCCTGGATATCGTCGAGCATCGCCTGCAGGTGGGCGACGCCGCGCACCTGGACAACACGGTGGCGCATGTCCACCTGGCACACGGCGCCGTGCTCCGGCATGCCCGCGTGCAGGCCGGTGGTGCTCGCCAGACCAGTTTCCTGCGCACCGATGCGGTGCTTGCCCGCGATGCGCACTACCACCGCGTGGATCTTGAACTGGGCGCGGCGCTGAGCCGCCATGAACTGAATGTACGGCTGGAAGGCGAGAACGCCGAGCTGACCGCCAACGGTGTGCTGCTCGGCACCGGACGCCGGCACGTCGACACCCGCCTGGGCATCGAGCACATCGCGCGCGACACCCGCGCCGGCATGCTGTGGCGTGGCGTGGCCGCCAACCGCAGCCGGGTGGTCTTCCATGGCGGCATCCACATCCGCGAGGGCGCCGACGGCACCGACGCCAACCTGTCCAACAAGAACCTGCTGCTGTCGGCCGACGCCGAGATCGATACCCAGCCAACCCTGGTGATCGATGCCGAAGAGGTCAAGGCCGCCCATGGCGCCACCGTGGGACAGCTGGACGCCAATGCGCTGTTCTACCTGCGCTCGCGCGGATTGCCCGCCCCGCAGGCGCAGGCGCTGCTCAGCGCCGCGTTCTGCCACGAACCGCTTCAGGTACTGCCGGATGCCCTGCGCGATCAGCTGGCGCGCCGGCTGGACCGCGCCCTGGCCGAAGCAGGCGTCGCATGAACCTGGCCACGCCACGCCCGCAGGACCCGACCGGCGCGGCGCCCGACTGGGACCGCGTGCGCCTGGATTTCCCGTTGCTGATGCGCGAAGTGCACGGCAAGCCGCTGGTGTATTTCGACAACGCCAACACCGGGCAGAAGCCGGTGCAGGTGATCGGCGCACTGGATGAGTTCTATCGCCGCTACAACGCCAACGTCAGCCGCGCGGTGCATGCGCTTGGCACCGAGGCCACCGACGCCTACGAAGGCGCGCGCAACACGCTGGCGCGTTTTCTCAACGTGCGCGCGAACGAGCTGGTGCTGTGCAGTGGCACGACCTTCGCGCTGAACCTGGTGGCCTACTCGTGGGCGCTGCCGCGCCTGAAAGCCGGCGACGTCATCCTGGTGTCGCGCATGGAACACCATGCCAACATCGTGCCCTGGCAGCTGGTCGCCGAGCGCACCGGCGCGACCATCCGCGTAGCCGAGATCACCCCGGAAGGCGCGCTCGACCTGGACGCGCTGCGCAAGGCGATGACCCCCGAGGTCAAGCTGCTGGCCGTGGCCCACGTCTCCAACGTGCTCGGCACCGTCAACCCGGTCCGCGAGATCTGCCGTGAAGCGCGCAAGCGCGGCATCATCACCGTTGTGGACGGCTCCCAGGCGGTACCGCACCGCAAGGTCGACGTGGCCGCGATCGGCTGCGATTTCTATGCCATCACCGGACACAAGATGTGCGGTCCAACCGGCACCGGCGCGCTGTGGGCGCGTCGCGAGCACCTGGAGGCCATGCCGCCGTTCCTCGGTGGCGGCGAGATGATCAAGGAAGTCAGCTTCGAAGGTACCGTGTTCAACGACGCCCCGCACAGGTTCGAAGCCGGCACCCCCAACATCGCCGGTTTCATCGGCCTGGGCGTGGCAGCGGACTACCTGGAGTCGCTGGGACTGGCAAACGTGGAAGCGCGCGAGGCCGAACTGCTGGCGCATTTCAGCGAGGAACTGCGGAAAATCGATGGCCTGCGCATCTTCGGCACCACGCCGGACAAGGCCGCCGTGGTGTCGTTCCTGATCGAGGGCGCACATGCCCACGACCTGGCCACCCTGCTCGACCTTGAAGGCGTTGCCGTGCGCTCCGGCCAGCACTGCGCGCACCCGCTGCTGCAGTATTACGGGGTTGCGGCCACCTGCCGCGCATCGCTGGCGTTCTACAACACCCATGAGGAAATCGAGCGTTTCATCGTGGCATTGAACAAGGTGCGCCGGCTGCTGGGCTGATCCGCCCTCCCATCCGTCCATGCCGTGAAGCGACGCCGCGGACCTCCGCGGCGTTGCTTTGTCCCGACCGGGATTCATCCCGGCAGACGTTTCCTGCCTATCGGAAAATTCTTCTTTACCGGGCTGATTCAAGGCAGCTTCGCGACGCGGAATACATTTCCGCATTCCCGGAGTGCGATGTGGCCGCATGCGCCCCGCCCGACCGCACGATGGAATTCCATCGGCTGCGGAAGTATCACCATGCGATCCATGACCGGCCTGCCGGGCCTGATCTTCGCCATCAACCTGTTCACGACGGCCGTTCCGGCGAACGCGGAAATCGCCCAGCCCGGCTATATCGCCGACAAGAGCCGCACGCTGGACGAAGCGACCTTCGTCATGTCCCACAACGCGTTCAACCACAGCGGCGTCCTGCCCAACCAACGACTGTCGATTGCCGCCCAGCTTGCCCGGGGCGTTCGCGGATTCATGCTGGACATCTACAACCATAATGGCCAGCTTCATGTCTGCCACGGTGCCTGCATCGTCCCGATCTCAAGGGTCGCCCTGCTGAAGACGGATCTCGGCACCCTCAGCAGCTGGCTCGACACCCATCCTGACGATGTCATCGCGGTGCATATGGAGATAGCCGATGCATCGGTGGACAACGCAACGTTCGCGCGCTTCTTCCAGGACGATCCCGCGCTGTCATCGCATGTCTTCAACCCGGATTCCGATGCCTGGGCAGGGCATCGCAACTGGCCGAAAATCAGCGAGCTCATCGCGCGCGACCAGCGCCTGCTGCTGATGGCCGATCGCTCCGAAGCCTCGGGCATCGTCAATGCCGCCAGCCGGCCCTACATATTCCATGACCAGTCCATCCTGGTGCAGAACACCTACAACATCGGAAATACCATCGGCCAGCACGACTATGACTGCAGCGCGCGCTGGGAGCACCTCCCCCTGAGCACCGGAACCGGCCTCAAGGGATGGAACCGACTGTTCCTGATGAATCATTTCCATAAGGTACCTGAACTGATCCACGGCGATTTCGACAATCGCTGGGATCATATCGAAGACCGCGAAATGAAATACTGCAAGCGCCGCCCGACGTTCATCGCCGTGGATTCAGTCGATCGTGGCGACGTGCTGGAATATGTCGAGCACCGCAACAACGGCGGCGTGGTGGCCTACGAAGGCGATGACGCGACGCAGGATGTGGTCTGTGGATTCAGCGGCGTCGTGTCGCGCAACTGGAGTCTTCACGATGGCGAACGGCTGGGCTGCGAGAACGACGAGATGCGCTCACTGAAGCTCCGGGGCATGAAGGCAGGGCAACGGATCACGTTCTACGACCGTCCCGATGGCTCGCGCGACGATGACTTCGGCGTCCTCAATATCGACAAGGACATCCCATGGGATGATCCGCAGGTGGTGAATCGCCTGGAACGCACGCAGAGCAGTCCATTCTTCCGGTACGCCTACTCCGGCGGCAATGGCCTGAGCGGCAAGGTTTCCCATATCCGCGTACAGCCTGCGCCGGATCCCTGGTCGGATTCCGCCGTCGTGCTGTTGAACGAAAACCATGCCAAAGGCCGGGTGACATGCACCTTTGGCCTCACGTCGAGCAACTTCTGGAATCTCAAGGACACCTCCGGATGCCACAACGACGATGCACGTTCGATGCGGATCATTTCCGGCCGGAAGGGAACGGTCATCACCGTGTATGACTCGCCAAGCGGATCAACAGGCGACGATTACACGGTCATTCGCCTGAAGCAGGACATCCATCAGGCTACCGACCTTGCCACGTTCGAGAACGACAGCAGCGACGCCACGCTGGACGTCAAGCACCACCACAGCAACGGCCTGGACGGCAAGGTTTCCGCCATCCGCGTACAGATGCCCTGACCCGCCGCCACCCAACCGGGACAGGACCGACATGGAGTGCAGGGAGATCGACGGATGAGGAATGTCGCGGCGCCGCCAGGAGAGCCGGAACCCACGGCCAGCGGTACACTAACGCCCATGAGCACGCTGACTTTCCGCGCCGCCACTGCGGCCGACATTCCCGCCCTGATCGACCTGGTTACCTCCGCCTACCGCGGCGACGCCAGCCGTGCCGGCTGGACCACCGAAGCCGATCTGCTGGACGGCGCCCGCATCGATGCCGAAGGCCTGCAGGGCGACCTGGATCGCCCCCGGTCGACGATCCTGGTGGCTGAACAGCAGGGGCAACTGCTGGCCTGCGCCCACGTTGCCGACGGCGGAGAACATGGCTATTTCGGCATGTTCGCGGTAGCTCCCGGCCAGCAGGGCTCGGGTATCGGCAAGCGGATGATCGCCGAAGCCGAGGCACACGGCGTCCGCGAATGGGGCCTGGGCAGCATGCTGATGACCGTCATCGACGTCCGCGAAGAGCTGATCGCCTTCTACGAACGCCGCGGTTACCACCGTACCGGGATCAAGAAGCCCTTTCCGTATGGTGATGAACGCTTCGGCATTCCCAAACGCGACGATCTGCGCTTCGAGGTACTGGAAAAAGTGCTGGACGGGGCCACGGCATGAGCGCGACCTGGACGTTCGTCTGCGCCTCCAATGAACTGCTGCCGGGCGAGATGAAGAGCGTGTTCGACGAAGTCACCGGCACGCCGATCGTGGTGTTCAACCTGGACGGCGAGCTCCATGCACTGGAAGACCAGTGCACGCACGAGGAATTCGAGCTTTCCGCAGGCGAGTTCAACACGCAGGAAGGCAGCATCGAATGCGTGCTGCATGGCGCGCGGTTCGATGTGCGCGATGGCCGTGCCCTGTGCGCGCCGGCCTACAGCCCCGCGCCGACGTTTCCAGTGAAGCGTGAACACGACGCCGTGTGGACACGCGATGACCGCGATTGATCCGTCCGGGGATCATGCATGCGTCGCTGGATGCCGTGCATGATCGTCCCCAGCCCGGCCATCATGGGATAAGGCCCTCGGCTTCGCTGCCCAACCTGGCCTGCTGCTCATACACCCACTGCGTCAGGTACAGATCCAGCACCGGCAGGCCGACGCAGGTCACCAGCACTGGGCGGCGCAGCATGCACGTCCCCGACATGACTTCATGCAGGTTGCGGACGTGGAACGCGCTGGCCAGGTCCCGCAGCCGTTGGCCCTGTCGGGAAAAGTACAGGGCCAGGCTCTGCGAATCGCGATGGCAGACACTGGACACGTCGTCGCAGATGACCGAGCCATCGCCCAGCGCTCTTTCGATGAACGCGGCCGGCAGTTCGTCGCCGCCAAGGTGCAGCACGACGATATCGCCAGCAAGTGCTTCGGCCGGCATGATGGGCGCCGCCGCATTGGTGGCGGTAATGATCATGTCGACCGGCGTGTCGTCGACCGATGCTGCCGCCCGCACGTCCAGCCCCGTCCTCCGCGCCGCCGCCGCAGCGAATCGTTCGGCGTTCTCCTGCCGACGACTGCGGACGAGAATGCGCTGGATGCGATCGGGATGATGCGCGCGCAGGTCGTCCACCACGCAATCGGCAATGGGTCCCGTGCCATGCAGGCACAGCGATATCGCCGGCCGGTGCATCAGCGCCGCCTCCATCACCATCGAGGCATAGGCACCGGTCCTGCGCGCTGAAATCAGGGTGCCATCGAACAGGGCCAGTGGACGCATGCTGAGCTTGTCGTACAGCACGATCAATGACTGCGAACGTGCCTTGCCCAGCGCTTTGTTACAGGCATTGGAACCGACGATCTTGACTGCGCAATAGTGGGCGTTCGCACTGACAAGCGCGTTCAGCTTCCAGTTCAGGCGCTCCTCGCGTGGACACATGTCCGCCAGGGACTGCCCCACCAGCGGCAGCAGTTCGTCTTCGCCCGGTTGTAGTACCGCCTTGGTTCCATAGGCGATGCCTTTTGCCATGTCCGCCACGGCACGGCGGGCAAGCACACCCGCCACGCGCGCGTCCAGCCCGGCCGAATCCGCACGGTCGCCCAGCTGCGGTTTGAACGGACCCGCCTCGCCATCACGAACCTGCCACATGGAAATCACCTGCGATTCTGGGAAGTGACCCAACGCTAGCGATCGCAGTTGCCGCAATCCCGGATGAAACGCACGCATGCGTCCAGTAACCGTGGATACCGACATCGGATTGCGACAGATCCCGACCTCCGCTGCCCTTCGGATCGCGCGCCCCTCCTGCACCCAAAATACATGGAGATGCGAATCGTTATTATTCCTGTTATCTTGTGTGTCATCTTGTAACGGGTCTTCTTCTGCATGGCGCTGCCGGTGTCCGCCACCGCGTTCTACCGGGTTGCCCGTCGCGGGTGGCCGTTGCTCGTGGCCGCGCTGCTGACGCTGATGCTGGGATGGGCTGCGCTGCAGGAGAACGATCGCGTGGCCGCCGGCCCATCCGGTGCGCAGACGCAGCAGGCTCGGATGCCGGCTCCCGATGGGATGCCTCTGGAACAGGCCCTGCTGCGCGCCGACACGCCGCCTGACGCCGGTCGGGGCGGCAAACTTCCGCCCCTGCCTGCGCAGTTCGCCACGGGCGACGCCCCACCGCGCGCACGCGCTGCCGTGTCGCTGCCGGTCGCCCTGCCATCTCCGCTGCCGTCGCTGCGCCAGCCGCCCGGCCAGGCCCCACCCGCGCACGCCTGATCCCGCACGTCCCCGGTTCCCCAGGAGCCGGCAGGGCCGTCGCACACCCGGTTTCCCCCCCGCTGTATCCCCATGCCCCCACGCCGGCGCCTGCCATGGATGCCGTGTTCGTCGGTGGCGCTTCCTTTCCCGCATCACAGAAGCCAATACCCATGAGTCCGATCAAGAGCCGCAAGCACGCCTCTCCGCTCCATCCCCTGCCGCTGGCCACCGCCAGCCTCGCCGTGGGCCTGGGCCTTTCCGTGCTTCCCGGCCTGGCGCACGCCGAGGCCGCCGACCCTGCCCGCACGCTGGACAAGATCGACGTGCATGCCACCGCCGGCTACAAGGCCGACAAGGTCGCCTCGCCGAAGTTCACCCAGTCCCTGCAGGACACCCCGCAGACCATCCAGGTCATCACCAGCGACCTGTTCAACCAGCAGGGCGCCACCACGCTGACCGAAGCGCTGCGCAACAGCCCCGGCGTGGGCACCTTCTTCGCGGGCGAGAACGGCAACACCAACACCGGCGACACCATCTACATGCGCGGTTTCGACACGTCCAGCAGCATCTTCGTCGACGGCGTGCGCGACCTCGGCTCGATCTCCCGCGATGTGTTCAACACCGACCAGGTGGAAGTGGTGAAGGGGCCGGCGGGCACCGACAACGGCCGCAGCGCCCCGACGGGCGCCATCAACATGGTCAGCAAGCAGGCCAACCTGCATGACAGCATCGCCGGCACCGCCACGCTGGGCAGCGACCAGCAGCGCCGCGCCACCGCCGACTGGAACCAGGCGCTCGGCGCGACCAGTGCGCTGCGCCTGAATGCCCTGTGGCAGGACAGCGACCAGCCCGGTCGCGACGAGGTCAACAACAAACGCTGGGGCATCGCGCCCTCGCTGGGCTTCGGCCTGGGCACCGACACCCGCTATTTCCTGAACCTGCTGTACGTGGAACAGGACAACGTTCCCGACGGCTTCGTGCCAACCATCGGCCTGCCGGGCTGGACCCCGCAGCCGGGCCTGGAGCAGCTGGCCGGCCATCCAGTGAATCCGGAGAACTTCTATGGCACCCGTTACGACCATGACGATGTCACCGCGCGCATGGCCACCTTCCGCTTCGAGCACGATTTCTCCGACGCGCTGAAGCTGACCAACACGCTGCGCTGGGGCCAGACCGAACAGGACTACCTGCTGATCGCGTTCATGTCCACCGGCGGTACGGCTGCCGATCCGCGTGCCGGCAACATCAAGTGGACCAACATCGACGATCTGTCCACCTACACCCTGGCCCGCAGCAATCCGACCTACAAGGACCAACGCAACACCATCCTCACCGACCAGCTCAACCTGCGCGCCGATTTCAGCACCGGCCGCGTGCGCCACAACCTGAGCACCGGCGTGGAACTGACACGCGAAGAACAGGAGAACTGGACCCTCGTCGGCGCCGGTGCACTGGCTCCCACCCATCTGTATGCGCCGGACCCGGACAATGCCGGCACCCTGTCGTGGGCGCGCAATGGCGCCGGCAGCGATGGCAGGACCGATACCGCATCGCTGTACGCATTCGATACGCTCGCCTTCGGCGAACAGTTCCTGCTGACCGCCGGCCTGCGCGTGGACCATTACCGGACCGAATACCGCAGCAGCGCAGCGTGCGGCGGCAGCGGCCGCGGCGCGATCAGCTGTGGCAGCCTGCCCACCGGCAGCCTGGTGGAGACGGTCAACACCGATACCGAGGACACCCTGCTCAACTGGAAGCTGGGCGCGGTCTACAAGGCCAACGATGCGGTCAGCCTGTATGCCAACTACGCCCTGTCGCAGCAGCCGCCAGGTGGTGCCAACTTCCAGCTGGCCACCGCCGCCGGAAACGCCAATGGCATCGACGCTGATCCGCAGAAGGCGCGCACGTTCGAAGCAGGCACCAAGTGGAACGTGCTGGATGAAGCGCTCGCGCTGAACGTGGCGCTGTTCCGCACCCAGGTGACCAACGAGATCAACAGCCAGGTACTGGACGACAATGGCAACCCCACCCAGACCGGCGAGAAGCGGGTACAGGGCGTGGAACTGTCGGCGGTTGGCCGGATCACCAGCAACTGGTCGCTGTCGGCCGGCTATACGCGCATGGATACCAAGGTGGTCGAGGGCGCCAGCATGGCCAATGATGGCTCGCCCAGCCTGACCTACACGCCGGACGAAGCGTTCACTGGCTGGACGACCTACACGTTGCCGCACGGCGTGACCCTCGGTGGCGGCGTGCGCTACTCCGGCAGCATGCACCGCGGCACCGACGGCGCGGTGGGCACCCCCGAGTTCACCAAGTCCTATACCGTGTATGACGCAGTGGCATCCTGGGCGGTCAACGACAGCCTGGTGCTGCGCTTGAACGGCTACAACCTGTTCGACAAGCAGTACGTGGCCGCGATCAACAAGAGCGGCTACCGTTATACCCCGGGTGCCCCGCGCACCTTCCTGCTCAGCGCGGATTTCCGCTTCTGAGCCCGCGCGCGGGGTCGCGCCAGCCACCCCGCGCCTTCTTTCCGGACCTGCCCATGCTGCTGCACATTCCCAACGTCCTGTCCGCCGAAGAGCTGCGCTCGCTGCGCCAGCGGCTGGACGCCGCCGACTGGACCGATGGCCGCGAAACCGTCGGCCTGCAGGGCGCGCAGGTCAAGCGCAACGAGCAGCTGCCCGATGCGTCCCCGCTGAAGGCCGAACTCGGCTCGGTGGTACAGCACGCGCTGCAGCGCAATCCGCTGTTCTTCGCCGCCGCGCTGCCACTGAAGATCCTGCCGCCGCGCTTCAACCGCTACCAGGGCGGAGGCACCTATGGTTTCCATGTGGATGGCGCGGTGATGGCCACTGGCGTCCATGGCCACCTGCGTTCGGATGTCTCCTGCACGCTGTTCCTGTCCGCGCCGGATGAGTACGACGGTGGCGAACTGGTGGTCAGCGATACCTACGGCGAACACGAAGTGAAGCTGCCCGCCGGCGATCTCATCGTGTATCCCTCCAGCAGCCTGCACCAGGTCAACCCGGTGACCCGCGGCGCTCGGCTGGCGTCGTTCTTCTGGGTGCAGAGCATGGTCCGCGACGATGCGCAGCGACGTCTGCTGTGGGAGACCGACACCGCGCTGGAACGGCTTCGCCAGAGCGGCGCCGACGCCACTGCCGTGCTGCAGCTGAGCAACGTGTACCACAACCTGCTGCGACGCTGGTCGCAGGTATGACCGGCCC
>Ga0160468_100675_pt1 | contig 11950 bp, 10 predicted proteins | sample HID1972K_E11MG_FD_108234 | JGI IMG/M metagenome (GOLD analysis project Ga0160468, IMG submission 108234) | Enriched pill bug-associated microbial communities from UW Madison campus, WI, USA - HID1972K_E11 MG | ecosystem: Host-associated > Arthropoda: Insects > Digestive system > Unclassified ... | reverse complement strand
CCAGCGCGACCCGACCAACCAGCCGGAACTGCGGATCGACGCCAGCCCGGATTCGGAGTACGACGTGATGGCCAAGATCCTGGCCGGCGCGAAGAACGCCCAGATGAAGAAGATCGGTTTCGTACAGCAATAAGCAGTACACGCAGCACTCAGTCATGACGCGACTGGAAAACGCCCCTGGAGACAGGGGCGTTTTTTTATGGCCGATGGATGAACGCTTTCATGGCCGGGCAGCTATCATCCGCCGATGCTCGCCTTCTTCGATGCCCTTCGCCACTGGCTGGATGCCATCCCGCACCTGCGCACGTCGCTGCTGGTGGCCTATGTTCTCTATCTGCTTGGCCTGTCCGGCTGGATCATGCTGCAGAAGCGCGAGCCGGTCGCCACGCTCAGCTGGATCCTGTCGCTGGCCGCGCTGCCCTGGATCGGGTTGTTCATCTACTACCTGCTCGGCCCGCAGAAGGTGAAACGCCAGCGCCTGCGACGCGGCCGTTCGCGTTCGGGCATGGAACAGTACAGCAGCGTCTGCCCCCCCGATGCCGACTGCACCGAACTGGCGGCCATCGGCCAGGCCACGACCGGCCTGGCACCGAGCAGCGCCACCGAAGTGGAGTGGCTGGTGGATGGCGCGGCCACCTACGATGCGTTGCTGGCGGCCATCGGCCAGGCGCGCGACCACGTGCACCTGGAGTACTACATCTTCGAGCCGGACCACACCGGCACGATGGTCCGCGATGCCCTGGTGGATGCAGCGCGGCGTGGCGTGCAGGTGCGGCTGCTGCTGGATGCCGTGGGTGCGGCGAAGGTCCGCGCGCGTTTCCTCAGGCCGCTGCTGGACGCCGGCGCCGAGGTGGTGTGGTTCCATCCCAGGCAGCTGCTGAAGCCCTTCAAGCGCCCCTGGCTGAACCTGCGCACGCATCGCAAGCTGGTGGTCATCGATGGGCAGGTCGCCTTTACCGGCGGCATCAACATCACCGACGAAGAGAACGAGCGCCGCGATCCGGACGCCTACCGCGACCTGCACATGCGGTTGCGTGGCCACGTGGTGCGCAGCCTGCAGCTGGTCTTCGTTGAAGACTGGCTGTATGCCAGCGGACAGGAGCCGAAACAGCTGGAACTGGAGCGCCTGTGGCCCCGTGGAACACCCTCGCGCGAGGACGGTGCCATTGCCGCGCAGGTGCTGGTGTCCGGGCCGGATTCGGCATGGGAAACGATCCACCGGCTGCACGTGGCGGCCATCCAGGAAGCCCGGCACCGGGTCTGGCTGGTGACACCCTACTTCGTGCCCGGCGAAGCGGCGCGCATGGCCATCACCTCCGCGGCGCTGGGCGGGCTGGATGTGCGCCTGCTGGTACCGAAGGCCAGCGATTCCTGGTTCGTCACCCAGGCGGCGCGATCGTACTTCGACGAGCTGCTGCAGGCCGGGGTGAAGATCTACGAATACGGGCCGCGCATGTTGCATACCAAGGCCTTCATCGCCGATGACGATGTCTGCATCGTTGGCACTGCCAATTTCGACCACCGCAGTTTCCGGCTCAATTTCGAGCTGTCGATGATGCTGCGCGACCATGGCCGCGTGGCCGAGCTGGCAGGCATCCTGGAGCACGAATTCGCCTGTGCCACGCGCGTGCACAACGACCGCAACCGTGCGCTGTGGACGCATCGCCTGCCGGAAGCCTTCGCGCGCCTGGCCTCGCCGCTGCTGTAACGGCGGCGCTACACTGCGCGCCTGCCAACATGCCTTACCTTCATGACCTGCCTGAGCGTCAACGTCAACAAGATCGCCGTGCTGCGCAATTCGCGCGGGGGGGGCGAACCGGATGTCCTTCGCGCGGCCCAGGCCTGCCTGCAGGCGGGTGCGCACGGCATCACCGTGCACCCGCGGCCGGACCGCCGGCACATCACCGCCGAGGATGTGTTCGCGCTGTCCTCGCTGACGCGTGACAGGGGCGTTGAGTTCAACATCGAAGGCAACCCCTTCGCCGCGCCGCGCGAGGGATATCCGGGCCTGCTGCCGTTGTGCGAAGCCACGCGCCCAGCACAGGCCACCCTGGTGCCTGATGGCGACGGTCAGCTGACCTCCGACCATGGCTTTGATTTCGAACGCGATGCCGGGCGCCTGCGTCCGCTGGTGTCGGACCTGAAGGCGATGGGATGCCGGGTAAGCCTGTTCGTGGACGCCGGCAACCCGCACCTTGAAGTGGCCGCAGCAGTCGGGGCGGATCGTGTCGAGCTGTACACCGGGCCCTACGCCGAGGCCCATGCATCCGGTGATGCGGCCGCGATGCTGGCCCTGTTCGCAGACGCCGCCCGCCGCGCACAGGCGGTGGGCCTGGGCGTGAACGCCGGGCACGATCTTTCCCAGGCCAACCTGCGGGCGTTCCTGCAGGCGGTGCCCGATGTGCAGGAAGTGTCCATCGGCCATGCGCTGATCAGCGAAGCACTGTACGACGGACTGGATGCCACGGTTAAAGGCTATCTCGCGCTGCTGTGAGCGCAGGCGACTGGCCGGCCCGGCCGACGTTCGGCATCACTCCGTCAACAGCTGGGGCTGAACAGTACAGCCTGTCCGGGACGGCTACGCACTGGCGTCGCAGGTCCTGAGACGGCGCTGCCCTACCCTGCATCGATGGGTATTGCGATCAAGGGCCGCGGCTCGACCTCCCATCTGGCAGGTCGCTTTGAATCCACCGTCAGCGAAGCGGTGGACGATGGCTGGAACGTGGACGAAAGCGAAGAGTTCGCGCAGGCGCGCCTGCGCACCGAGGTGCGGGCCGAAACCGCACGCAGCATCATCACCCGCAACACATCGCCGGACGTGGGCTTCAGCCAATCGGTGAATCCGTATCGGGGCTGCGAACATGGATGTTCCTACTGTTTCGCGCGTCCCTCCCACGCCTATCTGAACCTGTCTCCCGGACTGGATTTCGAGACCCGGCTGTTCGCCAAGATCAACGCGCCGCAGCTGCTGCGCAGGGAACTGTCCCGGCCCGGCTATGTGCCGCAGCCGATCGCACTGGGCATCAATACCGATGCCTACCAGCCGATCGAGCGCAAGTTCAAGCTCACCCGGCAGCTGATCGAGGTGATGCTGGAAACCCGGCATCCGTTCTCGCTCATCACCAAGAATGCATTGGTGGAACGCGATATCGACCTGCTCGTGCCGCTGGCGGAGCAGAACCTGGTCAGCGTGCATTTTTCGGTGACGTCGCTGGATCCCCATCTGTCGGCACGGCTTGAGCCGCGCGCAGCGGCACCGCATGCACGCCTGCGCGCCATGCGCCGCCTGCATGATGCCGGCATCCCGGTGGGCGTGATGGTGGCGCCGGTGATTCCGTGGATCAACGATGCCGAGCTGGAGGCCGTGCTGGAAGCCGCGCGGGATGCCGGCGCACGCAGTGCCGGCTATGTGCTGCTGCGCTTGCCGCTGGAGGTGGCACCCTTGTTCCGCGACTGGCTTCAGACCCACCACCCGGACCGCGCCGCCCACGTGATGAGCACCGTCCAGCAGCTGCGCGGTGGCAAGGATTACGACAGCCGGTTCGGTACCCGCATGCGCGGCCAGGGTGCCTATGCGGACCTGCTGGCCAACCGTTTCCGGCTCGCGCGCAGGCGACTGGGCTTCGATGCGCAGAACAGTCACTGGCCGAAACTGGACTGCAGCCGCTTCCTGCGGCCGGCCCCGCCGCGCGAGGAATCGCCGCAGGGCAGCCTGTTCTAGCCAGTGATCCTGGCCAGCGATCAGCGACGCGGGGAAAGATGGATCCCGGCCATCATGCAACGCACGGAACCGCCCGCCATCTCGATGGTCGGAACCGGCAGCGCGACTGGCCGGGCATGGCGCTGCAGTCGTGCCTTCTGGTCTGGCGAAAGGCTGTCCAGCGCCCGCTGCGACATCGCCACGATGCGTTCGCCATCGGCTGACAGTTCGATCGCATTGCCGGCGAATTCCGCGATCTGCCCGTGGCTCAGTGCAATGACCTCGCGGTCACCACGCTCCAGCCGCGAGCGGACCCGGCTGGCCTCGGCCGGCGTGGCGATGGTGTCCTCACCGAGCAGCGCGAAATGCGTTCCCACGCACATCATCACGTTGGTGTGGTAGATCGGCCGGCCCTCGCGGTCCACTGCGTCGAACGCCTGGGGCTGCAGGCCGAAATCCTGCGCAAAGCGCTGGAACAGGCCGGGGTCGGCACGGTTGGAGCGGGCCATGTACGCCACCTTTCCCGGATGGTCGATGACCATCGCGCCGGTACCTTCAAGGAAGACGCCGTCCTGTTCGTGGTGCGAGTAGTCCATCACCTGCGACACCACATATTCCTCGTGCAGCATCGCGATGACATCCACGCGTCGCTCGCGACGCCGGTTCGGCGCACACATCGGATACAGCGCCACCCTGCCGTCGGCATGCGTGGAGAACCAGTTGTTGGGAAACACCGAATCCGGCGTGTCCTGGTCGCCGGCGTCTTCGAAAAGATGCACGCGCACGCCTTCGTCGCGCAGCCGGGCCACCGCGCGGGTGACTTCCTCATACGCCTGCGCAGCGGTGACCATGCTGCCGGTGGCCACGGCATCCACCTGGAAGGCGTTGTCCACAGCGGTTTCCGCATTCGGGCGGAAACGTTGCGGCCTGACCATCACGACGGCGGATGGGGCCTGGGTGGAAGGCGGCTGGATCATCGTCGGTGCCTTCGTCATTCAGGCCGAACGCCGCAAGCCCGCATGTCCGGCATGTCCGGCATCGATGCGCGTGAAACGGAACAGGTCCTTCGGATCTTCGGCGGTGGGAACCAGGTCGATCATGCTGCCCAGTCCCCGACGTTCCACCTGCTCCAGGACGAAGCGCAGGGTGGAGTAATCCTCCAGCGCGAAGCCGACCGAATCGAACACGGTGACCTGCCGGGGATGTTCCCGGCCAGCCACCTGGCCACCCAGGACCCGCCAGAGGTCCACGACTTCAGCATCCGCAGCAAGCTGCTGGATCTCGCCTTCCACCCGCGTCTGTGGCTCATATTCGACGAACACGCGTGCATCGCGCAGGATATCGGCATGCAGTTCCGTCTTGCCCGGACAATCGCCGCCAACGGCATTGATGTGCATGCCCGGCTCGATCATCTCTGGGGTGAGGATGGTCGCGTAGGCCTTGTCCGCCGTGATGGTGGTGACGATATCCGCACCGCGCACCGCGTCGGCGACGGACGCGGCGCGGACGAGCCTGAGTGACCGGATGTCGGACAGGTTGTGGATCAGCTTGTCGGTGGCACGAGGGTCCACGTCATGCACGGCGATTTCCTCGATGCCCAGATGCGCGTGGAAGGCCAGCGCCTGGAACTCGCTCTGCGCGCCGTTTCCGATCAGCGCCATGCGCCTGGCACCCGGCCGGGCCAGTGCGCGGGCGGCCATCAGCGAGGTCGCCGCCGTGCGCAATGCGGTGGCCAGGGTCAGTTCGGACAGCAGCACCGGATAGCCGGTATCCACGTCGGCAAGCACGCCGAAGGCCATGACGGTGTACAGGCCCTTTTCGGTGTTCACCGGATGGCCGTTGACGTACTTGAAGGCGTATCGCCGTGCGTCGGCCACAGGCATGAGTTCGATCACGCCCACTTCCGAGTGGCTGGCCACCCGTGCCGATTTGTCGAAGTCCGGCCAGCGCAGGAAATCGGCGGTGATCGTGTCGGCGAGCTCGCCAATGAATCGGGCAACCCCGATGTCGGCCACCAGCCGGGTCATGCTGGGAACATCCACGAATCGCGTCATCTGCTTCTCCTTCAAGCCCCCATCAAGGCATGGGGTGGAAGCAAATTTTCGGGCGAATGCACGTCAATGTGTATGGAGCATATCGCCATAAAGGAAGACGTCCGGTACATTATGTACAGCAAAGCTGATCAGAATGACTGCCATGGACGCGACCGACCACCAGCTGCTGGCCCTGCTGCGAGAGAACGCCCGGCTACCGATCGTGGCGCTGGCCAAGCGGCTGCGGGTGGCCAGGGCCACGGTCCAGAACCGCATGGCCCGGCTGGAACGCGAAGGCATCATCGTGGGGTATACGGTGCGCCTGCGCCCGGATGCCGAACCCCACCAGATCCGCGCCATCATGAGCATCGCCATCGAGGGTACCCAGGGCAACAACGTCCGCCGCCTGTTGCTTGGACAGCCCCATGTGGCCGCCCTGCACTCCACCAATGGGCGTTGGGACATGCTGGCCGAGCTGCGTGCGGACAGTCTGGAAGCCTTCGACAGGGTCCTCAACAGCATCCGCCAGACACCGGGCATTTCCAGTACCGAGACGAGCATCCTGTTGTCCACCTTGAAGCTATGAGCGATTTCTGAAAGAAGCTCGCAGGCTTCTGCCGCACCATGGCGCCGTGCATCAGCAGGAACCTACCTACATCGCCTCACCCACGGGGAACCGTGGCCTGGCCCCGGTCGATCCGCCGGTGCAGGAACTGCCTGATGCGTCGTCATCCTCTCCTTCCCGGGCGTCCAAGCTCAGGTCGGCCATGGGAAAGGTGGACACGTGTGCGTCCAGCGCCCGGGAAGGGGGGACCTATCGATGGCTGGTTGTCGGGTTCTTCCTGGCGACCGCCTTGCGGATGCTGCTCATCTTCGTGGAAGACGTGGTGTTCGGGCCCTGCCAGTTGGCGGATGGCCTGGTCTTCCTGATGCTTGCCGTGCTGTCCGCGGGCCTGGGCATCGCCCGGATCAGGAAACGGTGGCATTGACCGCGCGATGCCTGGCGCGCGCCCGCGTCAGCCCCCGAACAGCGTCCCGGCGGACTGGAACAGGATCCAGCTGGTGGCGATGAACTTGTCGCCGCCCTGCGGACGGTTGCCCCTGTGGGTATGCGTGAAGGCGGTCGGTGCGATCAGCAGGCTGCCGGTGCGTGGCGCGATCTTCCGTTCCTGGAACAGGAACTCGGTCTCCCCCTGCTCGAAATCATCGTTGAGATACAGCGTCCACAGCAGGTGGCGATGCAGGGTTTCGGCCTGCGCGTCCCTCGGATAGAGCTCGCAATGCCAGTAGGGGTAGCCACCCTCGCCGGCTTCGTACCACTGCAGGTTGATCGCGCCGGGGCGCAGGCAGGTGCGCGCCAGGTCCGACAACGCGGCGGCTTCCATCAGCGGGAAGTCCTCGGCCGTCAGCCGCTTCGGCTGTCCATTGCTGTCCTGCACCTGCAACATCAGGGGGGCGATCAATGCCTGTGGATAACGGCGTAGATAACTTAAGAGGCCGCTGAAAACGGCTTGCTGAAGCAGGTTTTCCACGTCACCCCAGCCGGCCAGGCTGCTGATGCGGAGATCCTTGCTGCGCTTGAGTTCCGGGTATATTCCGCTGCCCACCGCACCGGGTTGCAGGCGGTCGCTTGCGCGCAGCCGCGTCACGATCGCCGCGCACACCTCCGCCGGTACCGCGTTGTGGATCACTTCGATGAAATCGACCGGTTCCTGCGCGTGCATGCATGCATCCTTCGCCAGCGTGGCCTTCGATGGTGCCCACTGGCGATGGCGATGTCACGCGATGGACACGCGGTATCCAGGCCGTGCATGGGCATCCCGCCCGCCGTGCGGAGCGGGCGGGATGCGTCGATCCAGGTCGATGTCAGCCGGCGTTGTCGAGATCGTGCTGCCGGTGGTAACGCTCGGCTTCAGCGACTTCCTCGCGTGAGCCGAGGAACACCGGCACGCGCTGGTGCAGCTGTTCGGGCTGGATGTCGAGGATGCGCGCGCGTCCCGTGGACGCGGCGCCGCCGGCCTGCTCCACCAGCAGGCCCATCGGATTGGCTTCATACATCAGGCGCAGCTTGCCGGCCTTGGACGGGTCCTTCCTGTCCCACGGATAGATGAAGATGCCGCCGCGGGTCAGGATGCGGTGCACGTCGGCGACCATGCTGGCGATCCAGCGCATGTTGAAATTCTTGCCGCGCGCGCCTTCCTTGCCGGCCAGCAGATCCTGCACGTAGGCCTGCATCGGCGCTTCCCAGTGCCGCTGGTTGGACATGTTGATGGCGAATTCCTGGGTGGCCGCCGGAATCTGCATGTTCGGCGTGGTCAACACGAACTCGCCCTTCTCGCGGTCCAGGGTGAAGGCGTGCGTGCCGTGGCCGACGGTGAGCACCATCTGCGTGCTGGGCCCGTAGATGCAGTAGCCGGCAGCGATCTGGCGGGTGCCGGCCTGCAGGAAACTTTCATCGCTCGGGCATTCCACGTCCTTCGGGCAACGCAGCACCGAGAAGATCGTGCCGACCGATACGTTGACATCGATGTTGGAGCTGCCATCGAGCGGATCGAACAGCAACAGGAAATCGCCACGCGGGTAGATGTCCGGCACCGGCTGGCAGTGGTCCATTTCCTCGGATGCGCACGCGGCCAGGTGGCCGCCCCAGGCATTGGCTTCAAGCAGGATCTCGTTGCTGATCACATCCAGTTTCTTCTGTGCCTCGCCCTGCACGTTGCCGGTGCCGGCATCGCCCAGCACGCCACCCAGGGCACCCTTGCTGACGGCGATGGAAATGCTGGTGCAGGCACGGCCCACGACGGCGATCAGCTGGCGCAGGTCCGCATTGATGCGGCCAGCGTGCTGTTCCTGGATGAGAAACCGGGTCAACGACGTACGGGACATGGACAGACAGGCCTCGAGCGACAGGAAGAAACGCCTATTGTCGCCGCCCCGACAAAAAAAGGGGGACGGAGGTGGTTAATTGAAATTAACCACCTCCGTCCCCCTTTTGTGGGGGTTACCTGACGGCGGCGATGGCCTTCGCTACGTAGTCGAGGTTGTTCTGGTTCAGGGCAGCCACGCAGATGCGGCCGGTACCGACGGCATAGATGCCGTATTCGTCGCGCAGCGCTTCCACCTGCACGCGGCTCAGGCCGGAGTAGGAGAACATGCCGGCCTGGTCGTTGATGAAGGCGAACTCCGGTGCGCCGGCAGCGGCCAGCCTGTCGACCAGGCCACCCCGCAGCGCATGGATGCGCTCGCGCATTTCAGTCAGTTCCTGCTCCCACAGCGCGCGCAGCTCCGGGCTGGTCAGCACGCCGGCCACCAGCGCCGCGCCGTGGTTGGACGGGCTGGAATAGATGGTGCGGATGATGCGCTTGACCTGCGACTGCACGGCGCGGGCGGCATCGGCATCCGGCGCCACCACCGACAGTGCGCCGATGCGCTCGCCGTACAGCGAGAACGACTTGGAGTACGAGTTGGCGACCACGAAGCTGTCGATGCCGGCTTCGGCGATGATGCGAACCGCCGCGCCATCCTGCTCGATGCCCTTGTCGAAGCCCTGGTAGGCCATGTCGATGAACGGGAACAGCTGGCGTTCCTTCAGTACCCCGGCCACCTGCTTCCACTGCGCGACCGTCAGGTCGGCACCGGTCGGGTTGTGGCAGCAGGCGTGCAGCAGCACCACGGTGCCCGGCTGCAGCCGGCCCAGGTCGGCCAGCATGCCGTCGAAGTCCACCCCGTGGGTCTGCGGATCGAAATAGGTGTACTCCAGAACCTCGAAGCCCGCCGCGCCGAACACCGCGCGATGGTTTTCCCAGCTGGGGTTGCTGATGGCGATGGTGGCGTGCGGCAGCAACCGGTGCAGCAGGTCCGCGCCGACGCGCAGCGCGCCGCTGCCGCCGATGGTCTGCGAGGTGGCCACGCGCCCGGCTGCCAGCAGCGGCGAATCCTTGCCGAACACCAGCTCGCGGGTGGCCTGGGTATACGCCGGCAGGCCATCGATGGGCAGGTAACCGCGCGGTTTGGCTTCCGTGGCGAGCTGCTGCTCGATCTGCCTGACGGCGCGCAGCAGCGGAATGCGGCCGCTCTCGTCGTAGTAGATGCCCACGCCCAGGTTGACCTTGGTCGGACGGCTGTCGGCGTTGTACGCCTCGGTCAGGCCCAGGATCGGGTCGCCCGGGACCAGTTCCACGTTTGCAAAGAAGGACACGGCGGTACTCATTCGGTAAGGGGGAGGAAGAAAGCACGCGGCAGGATCGCGACCGCTCCGGCCGCAACCGGCCCATCGTAACAAAGGGGGCGCCGCAGGACTCGCCCCCGTCACGTGGAGGCGCCTACGATGAGCGGTCGTGCCTTCCAATGTTGCCTGCGGATGACCTTCCCCTTCCCGATCCGCCGCCGCCTGGCGGTTTCCCTTTGCACCGTGTTCCTGCCTGCCATCGTCCATGCCCAGTCAGCTTCGCCGCCACGCCTGGCGACCGTGGAAGTGCAGGCGGCCCGTGTACAGGACGTGGACCCGTTCGCGCTGCCGGCCAGTTCGGACACGGTATGGATCGATGACGACCGCGCGGGTGCCCAGGCACAGATCGCCGAGGCGCTGGCCGGCGTGGCCGGGGTGGTGGCCCGCGACCGCCAGAACCTGGCCCAGGACACCCAGCTTTCCATCCGCGGCTTCGGCGCGCGTTCAACGTTCGGCGTGCGTGGCGTGCGGGTGCTGGTGGACGGGATGCCGGCCACCATGCCCGACGGCCAGGGCCAGCTGTCCCATGCCAGCCTGCTCGGCGCCGAGCGCATCGAAGTGCTGCGCGGACCGTTCTCGGCGCTGTACGGCAACTCCTCCGGTGGCGTCCTGCAGGTGCATACCGCGCCCGGGCGCCCCGGCGATCCCTGGCGGCTGCGCATGAACGTGGGTGCGGACAACACCGTCAGCATGGGCGCGCAGCTGCGTGGAGTACAGGGTCCGGTGGACTACAACATCGCCGCCAATCATTTCCGTACCGATGGCTGGCGCGACCACAGCAGCGCGCGCCGCGAATCGCTGAACGCACGCTTCGGAATGGCGGTTGGCGAGGACCGGCTGGAGCTGCTGCTCAATCACCTGGACGCACCGGATGCGCAGGACCCACTCGGCCTGACGCGTGCGCAGGCCACCGCCGATCCGCGCCAGGCCACGGCAGTGGCGTACCAGTACGACACACGCAAATCGGTGCGGCAGAGCCAGGCAGGGCTGGTGTACAGCGGCACCCGCGATCTGCATCGCTTCCGCCTGATGGGCTACGCCGGCCAGCGCGCCGTGACCCAGTTTCTTGCCATACCGCCGGCGCCGCAGGTCAATCCGCTGCATGCCGGCGGTGTCATCGACCTGGACGGCGACTATGGCGGGCTGGACGCGCGCTGGGGCTGGAAGGGAACGCTGGCAGGGCGCGCGCTGGATGTCACGGCCGGTCTCAACGCCGACCGCCAGCGCCAGGACCGTACCGGCTACGAAAACTTCGTCGGCGAAGCGATGGGCGTGCGCGGACGGCTGCGCCGCGACCAGCGCGACACCGTGCAGAACGTGGACCAGTTCGCGCAGGCCTGGTGGCAATGGAGCGAGCGCTGGTCACTGCTGGCCGGTGCCCGGCACAGCGTGGTGCGCTTTCGTTCGGATGATCGCTACATCGTCGCCGGCAATCCCGACGACAGCGGCAGCCGACGCTACCAGGCCACCACACCGGTGGCGGGGGTCAGCTTCGCGGTGACGCCCGGATGGCGCCTGCACGCAGCGGTGGGACGTGGATTCGAAACCCCCACCTTCAATGAACTCGGCTACCGCGCCGATGGCCAGGCCGGACTGGCGCTGGACCTTGGCGCAGCGCGCAGCCGCACCATGGAAATCGGCAGCAAATGGCAGGCACAGGACGGCCGCCGCCTGGACGTAACGGTGTTCCGGGCCGATACCGATGACGAACTTGCGGTGGCCAGCAACACCAATGGCCGCAGTACCTACCGCACCATCGGCCGCACCCGCCGCCAGGGCGCGGAGCTCTCATGGCGCCAGTCCCTGGCGACGGACCTGGAACTGCAGCTCGCCTGGACGTGGCTGCAGGCGCAGGTGCGCAGTGGTTACCTGGCCTGTGGTGGCAGCGGCTGCAGCGTCCCCGACACCCTGGTCGCGGCCGGCAGCCGCCTGCCCGGCGTGCCGCGGCAGCAGGCGTCGGCCCGCCTGCAGTGGCAGCCGCGCGAGTGG
>Ga0160468_100661_pt1 | contig 12225 bp, 12 predicted proteins | sample HID1972K_E11MG_FD_108234 | JGI IMG/M metagenome (GOLD analysis project Ga0160468, IMG submission 108234) | Enriched pill bug-associated microbial communities from UW Madison campus, WI, USA - HID1972K_E11 MG | ecosystem: Host-associated > Arthropoda: Insects > Digestive system > Unclassified ... | reverse complement strand
GATCGAACGCCACACCTGGCGCGGCGAGCAGGCCATCACGCGCGTGCGGCAGATATTCCTGGGCGACGCCTGGGACCTGGTGGCACGCTTCGCGCCGGGCAGTCCGCGGTAGAGCCGGGCTCTGCCCGGCTGAAAAGGTCCACACGCAGCGAGGCAGAGTCCCGCTCTACGAGGCATGCATCACGTAGAGCCGGGCTCTGCCCGGCTGAGACCCACCGCGGCCATCCGGGAAATCACAAGGTGGCGCACTGCCGCCAGCGCACGGGTTCCTGCACACCGGGGCGCGCATCGAGCTGCACGCGCACGTTGCGCAGCGAGGGGTGGCGCATTACTTCGGTGCAGATCTGCGGCCACACCGCATCGATATCGGCGGTGCGACTCACCACCAGCGTCTGCCGGGTCTGCCAGACCGCGCTGGACACGCCCTCGATGCGTCCCAGCGCACGCGAAAGCTCCTGCTGGTAGCTCCGCAGCGTGTCCTCATCCGGGTCGAGCCGCTCCTGCATGGGCGCCACGATCTGCGCTTCAGGTGCACTGGCAACCGCTTCGTCGGCCAGTGCACTGCTGCCTGCATCAGGGGCCTTGTCGCCGGCTTGTACAGCGGGCATCGTCGCCACCGCTGCCGGGTTGGTTCCATCGAACGGCGAAGGCACCTGCGCGGCCTGCAGGCCAAATCCCACCAGCAGTCCCACCGTGCACGACGCCAGGCCGGCGATGGCGGTCCGCCGCAGCGCTTCATGTCGCGCCGAGGCGCGCACGCCGGATTCGATGTCGCCGGGCAGGTAAGGCGACAGCAGCGGCCACAGGCGTTTTCCGTCCAGCACTTCCACCGCCTGCTTGTCGGCCACGGACTGGCCTTCACCATCCACGCGGCCCTCGGTGATGAGGATGCCGCCACGCGCGCCGGACAGTCGTGCGGCGGCGCCCAGCTCATTCACTGCCGCCGTGCCGATGCGATAGGCGAGGCCGTGCTTGCAGGACACCAGCCAGTGCCCGTCGCTGCCGCCGAGCAGGAAGTCGCTGCGTGGCTCCAGCGTGTCCTGCACATCGCGGCGCAGTTCATGCAGCCGTCGTCGTTCGCACAGCGCGCGCTTGACCAGTTCGGAGAAATCGCGCCAGTGCATGCCGGCCAGTGCCTGCAGGCCCAGCGACATTTCCTTCCGGCGTCGTTTCACCAGCCACAGCCAGGCAGAGGCGAGCAGGAAACAGGCGAGGGCCGACAGCAGGGCCGTGATCCAGGAGAACATGCAGGTACGGAGCGAAAGAGGGGCGTCAGTGTAAGGGCGCGTGCGGCGTTCGCGCCGTCCCATCCCGGGGCCCGGACAACAAAAACCCGCCAGTACCAGAGCCGTGAGGGGAGGGAACAAACGGCAGGACGTACTGGCGGGTCGAATCGATTGTCACCCAGTCATTGCTGCTTTGCAACAAAGTCGTGCGGGCAGGGCGATCCTCATGGCCCGTTGGGGGACTGATGGCTTCCGGGTGTCGGTTCGCCACTGGCCGGGCTGGCCGAACGGCTCTCCAGGCGGTTGAGCCGGGTGGTCAGCGCATCGATGCGACCGTTCAGCGCGGCCACGTCATCGGCGGTGGGTACGTGCAGCCGCTTCAGTACGCCCTGTACGCGATCGTCGAAGGCCTTCTCGACCTTTTCCCAGGTGTCGCTGGCCTTTTCACGGGCCTGGCCGAGCTGTTCTTCCACGCTGTCGCGCCAGCCCGGATCCTCACCGGCACTCCTTTCGCGGCGGCGGGACTCGTAGGCTTCGCCTTCGCGCACCAGGCCATCGAAGAAACGGCTGCCTTCGGCCTGCGCGCGGCCCAGCGCACCCAGGCCGGCCAGCCATACCTGCTGGGCCGAATCGCTGAAACGTCGCGAGAAACGCTCTGCCTGGTCCTGGAAGGACGCCTTGTCCTGCCCTTCGCTGCGGGGGTCGTGCTCGTCGTACGGGTTCATGGGGGTCTCCTGCTTGGGCGGATACCCGGGCAGGTTACCGGCGCCGATGCGCGGATGGCGTGATGGCCGCGCCAACACGCCACGCGGTTCAGCCAAGCTTTTCCTTGAGCACGCGCTGGATCTCGCTTTCCACCATTCCCTTCATCGCCGACAGCAGGAAACCCAGCGTCGCGGTGACGCGCACCGTGCCCGGCTGCATCTCGATCGCGCCGTCCACGCCGCTGCCGGAAAAATCCAGCACGTCGCCGCGCCAGCTCGACTGCAGTCCGAAGCGCTCGGCCAGCTTGGCCGCCACCTCTTCGATGGCCTGGCGCGCTTGCGGGGCGGGCAGGGCGTGGGCGTGGCGGACATCGATGCTGGACATGCGGGTTCCTTGCGTGCGGAAAAACAACGTTGGGCGAGCATTGTGCGCATCGCGGCGGCAAACGCCAACAACGACGGTTCTTCTGCGATCGTCGGCCACCTGCTAGTCTGCGGCGCATGCACAACCTGCTCGTCCATTTCAGCCAACACGCACAGCCCGACCAGCCGCTGGCACCGGGAGTGCAACGCATCGTACGCCAGGCCAACGGCAGCATCCGCATGCTCGATGCCAGCAAAGGCAGCCAGGGCAGCCTGCTGCTGGCCCAGCTGTGCCTGGATGATCGCGGCCTGTGGCTGCAGGTGGCCACGGGGGTGCGCGGCGTGCATGTGAACGGTCGGCCGGTGCGGCGCATGGCGCTGCTGCGTGCCGGCGATGGCCTGTATGTGGACGGCGTGGAAATGCTCATCCAGGGCGCGGTGGACGCACCGGCAACACCGCCAGCGGTGCAGTCCGTGCAACAGCCGGAAGAACCCCGGTTGCTGCGTGGACTGGGTGGGCGCCACCATGGCCGCAGCTTCATGCTGGACCGTCCGCGCCTGGTCGGGCGCAGTGCCGAGGCGGATATCGGGATCGACGAGCCGGCATTCGCCGAGCAGCATGCGCGCATTGAATGCCACGGCGAACGGGTGCTCCTGCGCGGCCTGGGCGATGGCGACGGCAGCCGCGTGAACGGTGTGGCCGTGCGCCATTGCTGGCTGCAGGCCGGCGACCAGGTGGTGTTCGACGGCCAGCATCGTTTCGTGCTGGAACTTCCGAACGACCCCCGCGTGCGGCCGTTGCCTGCCGAGGAATATGTGGCCAGCGAGGCTGAGGATGCGCCCACCGAAGCTTCGCCCCGGCGCGTGCGCCGCTGGCCGTGGCTGCTGGTCAGCGCACTGCTGCTGGCCGGCGTGCTCAGCCTGCTGCTGTTGTTCGGCGCTCGCTGATGCGGGGGCGGCGCCGGCCTGGCCGAGCGCCTCGATGGATACCGATGCAACCAAATTTCCCGGTAATCCAGCGGTCCACGCGCGTTGCACTGCGGCATACTAGGGGTCTTGCCCCACAGGTGTGACATGACGCGCGCGTTCAACTTCAGTGCCGGCCCTGCGATGCTGCCGGAAGCGGTCCTGCGCCAGGCGCAGGAAGAAATGCTGGATTGGCACGGTGCCGGTGCCTCCATCGTCGAGATGAGCCATCGCGGCCCGGAATTCATGGCCGTTGCCAGCGAAGCGGAAGCCGACCTGCGCCGCCTGCTGGACATTCCTGATGACTACGCCGTGCTGTTCCTGCCCGGTGGCGCCACCACGCAGCAGGCACTGGTTCCGCTGAATTTCGCCAGCGCCGGACAGCGTGCCGACTATGTGCTGACAGGGCACTGGGGCCGGACCGCCGTCAAGCAGGCCACGCCGTATGTGTCGGTGAACATCGCCGCCAGCAGCGAAGAGGATGCATTCCGTGACATCCCCCCGCGTGATGGCTGGCACCTGTCCGGCGACGCGGCGTATGTGCACATCACCGCCAACGAAACCATCCATGGCGTGGAATACCGCGACATTCCGGATACCGGCGATGTTCCGCTGGTCGCTGATTTCAGCTCGTCCATCGCCAGCGAACCGCTGGATGTGCGCCGCTTCGGAGTGATCTACGCCGGTGCGCAGAAGAACCTCGGGCCGGTCGGCATCGCCGTGGTGATCGTGCGCCGCGACCTGCTGGAACGCAGTGGCCAGTCGCGTGCGGACATCTTCGACTACCGTTCGCATGCCGCGCGCGATTCCATGCTCAACACGCCGCCGACCTGGAACTGGTACCTGGCCGGGCTGGTGTTCAAGTGGATGCTTGCCGAAGGCGGAGTGGTGGAATTCGCCCGCCGCAACGCCGCAAAGGCCGCGCTGGTCTATGCGGCCATCGACGCATCCGGCGGCTTCTACCGCAACGAAGTGGCTGCATCGGCGCGTTCGCGGATGAATATTCCGTTCTTCCTTCCCGATGCCGAAATGGATGCGCGATTTGTCGCCGAAGCCAAGGCAGCAGGACTGCTGGCGCTGAAAGGCCACAAGGCCGTCGGTGGCATCCGTGCCTCGCTCTACAACGCGATGCCGGTCGCCGGCGCGGAGGCACTGGTTGCCTTCATGGCCGATTTCCAGCAGCGTCACGGCTGAATTTTCCACGGCTCGATTTTCCGGCGCGTGCCTGTTGCGCGCCCTGCACCAAGGAACCCCGATGGCACGCAAACCTGCCAAGCCGGCCAGCAAGAAGGCCGCGCCCGCCAAGGCCAAGACTCCGCCGAAAGCCGCCGGCATCGCCGCCAGTGCGCCGCCCGTGCTGGCCGATGTCCGCGCCAAGATCGACCAGATCGACCGCGACATCCAGTCGCTCATCGCCGAACGCGCGCGTTTCGCCCACAAGGTCGGCAAGGCCAAGGGCAAGCTCGCCGCCGCCGTGGACTATTACCGTCCGGAACGCGAGGCGCAGGTGCTGCGCATGGTGGTGGACCGCAATGAAGGCCCGCTCAGCGATGAAGTGCTGGTGCACGTGTATCGCGAGATCATGTCAGCCTGCCTTGCCCAGCAGGAACCCCTGAAGATCGGCTACCTGGGCCCGGAAGGCACCTTCAGCCAGCAGGCAGTGCTCAAGCATTTCGGCCGTTCCGCGCTGGGCCTGCCGATGGCCAGCATCGAGGAAGTGTTCCAGGAAGTGGAAGCAGGCAACGCCGATTTCGGCGTGGTGCCGGTGGAGAATTCGGGGCAGGGCACCATCCAGATCACCCTGGACATGTTCCTGACCTCCAACCTGAAGATCTGCGGTGAAGTGGAGCTGCGCGTGCAGCAGTTCCTGATGTCGCGCAGTGGCCGGCTGGACGACATCGAGCGCGTATACGCGCATCCGCAGTCGTTCATGCAGACCTCTGCATGGCTGCGCGCGAACCTGCCCAAGGCCGAGAAGATCCCGGTCTCCAGCAATGCCGAAGGCGCGCGCCGCGCGCGCAATGCCGATGATGCCGCGGCGATCGGCGGCGAGAGCGCCGGCCAGGTGTATGGCCTGAAGAAGGTCGTTACCCGGCCGATCCAGAACGATGCCGACAACACCACGCGCTTCCTGGTGATCGGCCGCAACCTGTTCCCGACCTCCGGCCATGACCGCACCTCCGTGCTGGTGTTCATCCATGACAAGCCGGGCGCCCTGTTCGATGTGCTCAGCCCGTTCGCGCGGCATGGCATCAGCATGAACCGCATCGAATCGCGGCCTTCGCATCACGGCAAGTGGGAATACGGCTTCTTCATCGACCTGGCCGGGCATATCGACGATGTACCGATGCAGGCCGCGCTTGCCGAACTGGAAGCGCACGCGGCACAGATCAAGGTGCTCGGCTCGTATCCGGTCGCCGTGCCCTGACTGACCGCCCCGTGGGGTACCGATGCGTACCCCGCTCCGTGTTCCGCCGTCGCCTGGCGGCGTTGAAGGAAACAGCAGACGATGAGCAACGCGCAACACTGGATCGCCCGTCGCGGGCAGCCCCTGCAGGGCAGCCTGGTCATCCCCGGCGACAAGTCCATTTCCCATCGTGCGGTGATGTTCGCCGCGCTGGCCGATGGCACCTCGACCATCGAAGGCTTCCTGGAAGGCGAAGATACCCGCGCCACGGCGCGCATCTTCAGCCAGCTGGGTGCTCGCATCGAAACACCGTCGCCGTCGCGGCGCGTGGTACATGGCGTGGGTGTGGATGGCCTGCGCGCGCCGGACGGCGAGCTGGACTGCGGCAACGCCGGCACCGGCATGCGGCTGATCGCCGGGGTGCTGGCCGGCCAGCGTTTCGACAGCGTGCTGGTGGGCGATGAATCGCTTTCGCGCCGGCCCATGCGGCGGGTCACCGGGCCGCTGGCGCAGATGGGCGCGCGCATCGATACCCGCGACGACGGTACCCCGCCACTGCGCGTGCATGGCGGTCAGCCCCTGCGTGGCATCGATTTCGCATCGCCGGTGGCCAGTGCGCAGGTCAAGTCCGCTGTGCTGCTGGCCGGCCTGTATGCACAGGGCGAAACATCGGTGGCGGAGCCGCATCCCACGCGCGATTACACCGAACGCATGCTTGCTGCGTTCGGCGTGGACATCGAGTATTCGCCGGGCAGGGCCCGCCTGCGTGGCGGCCAGCGCCTGCGCGCGACGGACATCAGGGTGCCGGCCGATTTCTCTTCCGCAGCCTTCTTCCTGGTGGCGGCCAGCATCATTCCCGGCTCCCGGTTGCGCCTGCGACAGGTGGGCCTCAACCCGCGCCGCACCGGCCTGCTGCATGCACTGCGGCTGATGGGTGCGGATATCCGCGAAGAAAATCCGGCCGTGCAGGGCGGCGAAGCGGTGGCGGATCTGGTGGTCAACTACGCACCGCTGAAGGGCGCGCGCATTCCGGAAGCACTGGTACCGGACATGATCGACGAGTTTCCCGCGTTGTTCGTGGCTGCAGCGGCTGCCGAGGGCAATACCGTGGTTACCGGCGCGGCCGAGCTGCGGGTGAAGGAGTCCGATCGCCTGGCGGCGATGGCGACCGGCCTGCGCTCACTGGGTGTGCAGGTGGATGAAACCGAAGATGGCGCCACGGTCCATGGCGGCGTGACGCTGGGCAGCGGCACCATCGAAAGCCATGGTGATCACCGCATCGCGATGGCGTTCGCGATTGCCGCGCAGTTGAGCAATGGGGAAGTGCGCATCAATGACGTGGACAACGTGGCGACGTCGTTTCCGGGTTTCGATGAGCTGGCCCGCAGCGCAGGTTTCGATCTCAGGTAGAGCCGGGCTCTGCCCGGCTGATGTGTTGCCGCGCAGCGGGGCAGAGCCCCGCTCTACGAGGCTGATGCGTTATCGCGCAGCGGGGTAGAACCCCGCTCTACGAGACGCAACAGCGGGGCAAAACCCTGCACGTGGTCGACGCGTTACCCGTTACTGCTCGGTGCGGAAATCGACCGGCACGTTGACCACGCTGGCCACCGCGCGCCCATCCTTCAGGGCCGGCTCGAACTTCCAGCCGCGTACCGTGGTCAGCACCGCGCGATCCAGGTCGCGGTCGCGCTGACCGCTGCGCGAAACGATGCTCGCGTCGCTCACGGTGCCATCCGGAGCCACCTGCAGGCGGGCCACCACGCTGCCCTGTACGCCATTGCGCAACGCGGTGCGCGGGTAGACCGGCTTGACGTTGCTGGTCAGCGGTCGCGCCTCGCGGTTGGTCACCGCCGGTGTGGCGCGCTCACGGGCCGGGGTGGCAGGTGCTGCCTGGCGCGTCGCCGGTGCCGGTGTGGTCGCGACCGGTGCGCCAGTGGTCGGCAGCATGCGCTCGCCGATGGGCGCGGGGGCAACGTCCTGGTTCGACCAGCGCAGCCACATCAGTGCAGCGGCAAACATCGCCACGATCAGCGCCACCCACAACAGCGGGGACGGGCGGCGGCGTTCCTGCACCAGGTCGCTATCGGCGTGCTGCTGGGGAGAGTTCGGCATATCCGGTGCTCGCGTAGCGCTCATGTTCTGACTCCTGAATGTCGTTTCCGACGACGAACCGAGTGTTGCCCCACGCCGCCCACGCCGGTGTCAGCGCCGCGTCAATGCGGCGTATGGAGTTCAGGTTGCGGTATCGGCGGCATTCAGCAGAAACACGCCTGCGTCAATTCGGCGCTGCAACGGCGTGCAGGGATCAGCGTCCCGGAGTGAAATCGAAGGGCACTTCGATGCTGCCCGGTACGGGCTGGCCATTGCTCATCGCAGGGCTGAAACGCCAGCGTCGCACTGCTTCGCTGGCCGCACGGTCCAGGTCCCGCGAACCGCTGCGCTGTATCAGCGTTACCGCTGCCGGCTGGCCGTTCGCATCCACGTCCACGCGCAGCACCACCGAACCGGATTCGCCGCGACGCAGCGCACCGGGCGGATACGAGGGCGCCGGCGACTGGCCGGGAATCGGCATCGGCCGATCGGACGCGACAGGGCTGGCTGCGGGAGCGTCCGCCGGTGGCGGCGCGGTGGTATCCACCGTGGGCGGCGGCGGTGTGGCCTCCACCAGTTTCGGCGCCTCTTCCGGCGGGACAGAGCGCGCTTCGGGCATATCGCTGGAACCTGCAGCGGCGGCCAGTGGCTCCGGCAGTGGTTCCACTTCAGCGGCCTGCTGGGGCGTTTTCATCGCCGGATCGGCCTGGTAGAAGCCCTTGTCGCGGCTGGAAAGCCACACCACCACGAACAACAGCAGCCCGCCGCAGAACGCGATACCGGCGATTTTCAGGGCGTTGCGCGGAATTTCCAGGGTGAACGACTTGCCGGACGAAGAACGGGTAGCGGGCATGGCTCGGACCAGGGCGGGATCACCCGGATTCTGGCACAGCGGCGATGAACCGGCGGCAGAAATCCGCGTAACAGGCGATAATCCGGGTCCTGTTTCGAAACCCGACCCCCAGCCATGCTCGATCCTGCCCTGCTTCGCCAACAGCCTGCCGACCTTGCCGAGCGCCTGCGCGCCAGCCGTGGTTATGCGCTCGACGTGTCCGCGCTGGAGTCGCTGGAAGCGGACCGCAAGCGTATCCAGGTGCGCACCCAGGAGCTGCAGAGCCTGCGCAACAGTCGTTCGAAGGCCATCGGCCAAGCCAAGGCGAAGGGCGAGGATGTATCGGCGATCATGGCCGAAGTGGCCGCGTTCGCCGATGAGCTGAAGGCATCGGAGGTCGCGCTGGATGCGCTCCGCGAGAAGATCGAAACGATCGCGCTGGAGATTCCCAACCTGCCGTCGGACGACGTGCCTGCCGGCGCCGACGAGAACGACAACGTCGAGCAGTCGCGCTGGGGCACGCCGCGCCAGTTCGATTTCAAGGTGCTGGACCACGTGGAACTTGGCGCGCGCAACGGCTGGCTGGATGCGGAAACCGCCGCCAAGCTGTCCGGCTCGCGCTTCACCGTGCTGCGTGGCCCCATCGCACGCCTGCACCGCGCGCTGGCGCAGTTCATGCTGGACCTGCACGTAGGCGAGCACGGCTATGAGGAAACCAACGTGCCGCTGCTGGTGAATCCCGAATCGCTGCGCGGCACCGGCCAGCTGCCGAAGTTCGAGGACGACCTGTTCAGGACGGCCGTGGGCGAATCGCCGCGTTACCTGATTCCCACCTCCGAAGTGCCGCTGACCAACATCGTGCGCGAGGAGATCATCGACGCGGAGAACCTGCCGCTGCGCATGACCGCGCATTCGATGTGTTTCCGCGCCGAAGCGGGCAGCGGCGGCCGCGATGTGCGCGGCATGATCCGCCAGCACCAGTTCGAGAAGGTGGAGCTGGTGACTGCATGCCGCGCCGAAGACAGCGATGCCGAGCACCAGCGCATGACCCGCTGTGCCGAGGTGGTGCTGGAGAAGCTCGGCCTGCCGTACCGCAAGGTGCTGTTGTGTACGGGCGACATGGGTTTTTCCGCGGTGAAGACCTATGACCTGGAAGTGTGGCTGCCTTCGCAGGACACCTACCGCGAGATTTCCTCGTGTTCCAACACCGGCGATTTCCAGGCCCGCCGCATGCAGGCGCGCTGGCGCAACCCCGCCACCGGCAAGCCCGAATTGCTGCACACGTTGAACGGCTCCGGCGTGGCCGTGGGCCGGGCGATGATCGCCGTGATGGAGAACTACCAGAACGCCGACGGCTCGATCACCGTGCCGGATGTCCTGCGTCCCTACATGGGCGGCCTTGAAACCATCGGCTGACGCGGGTGAAGGGTCATGCTGGGTGACGACCGCTGGACTGTTGGGTGACGGCCCATCCCGGTGAGTGTCGACCCATCCCAGTGAGTGACGACCGATCTCGCTGGGTGAAGACCGATCCTGGTGGGTGACGACCGATCCTGGTGGGTGACGACCGTTGGTCGTCACTCCCTTGATCCTTGGTAGGCCGCATGAAAAAACGGCCCTGCACTGCAGGGCCGCCAGGGTTGGGCCGGAATGGGGGAGGGGGCTTCCGGCCCGTGGTCGCCGACCAACGAGGAATCGCCGGCGACCCTGGAACTCAGGCTGCGGCGAACTCCGCGTCCGGCAGGCTGGCCAGTGCCGCGGCGATCGCATCTTCGCGATGCTTCGGCGAATACGCGATGCCCTCGGCACGCACGAACTCAACGTCGTCGATGCCCATGAAGGCGAATACCTGGCGCAGGAAAGGCTCCTGGAAATCGGCCGGCGAATCGCTGTAGATGCCGCCGCGGCTGCTGGCGATGATCACGCGCTTGCCTCCGGCCAGTCCCACTGCACCGCTTTCGGTGTACTTGAAGGTCTTTCCGGCCACCGCAACGCGGTCGATCCAGGCCTTCAGCGTGGAGGGAATGCTGAAGTTGTACATCGGCGCGCCGATCACCACCACGTCCGCGTCCAGGAACTGCTGCATCACCTGGGCGGCATCGGCCACTTCGGCCGCATCGGCCTGCGCCAGCGAGCTGCCACGCAGGTGTGGAATCGGCTGCGCATCCAGATCGCGGTAGGACACCTGCAGATCGTCCAGCTGATCGCGGAAACGCGCGACGACCGCAGCGGAGAGCTGGCGGGACACCGAATTGTCGCCGAGCGCGCTGGCATCGATATGAAGCAGTTTCATGGCAGTAACCTGTAATTCCGGGGAGGCGGAGCGCCTCCGACAGGGGACACGATAGGTTGTTGCCAATTTAGGATAAAGGTGGTTGAATGCCACGTATTGTTCTAGATATGGAACTGCGACATGCACGACCTCAATGATCTCTACTACTTCGCCATGGTGGTCGAACATGGCGGTTTTGCCGCAGCCGAACGCGCGCTGGGCATCCCCAAATCGCGCCTGAGCCGACGCATCAGCCAGCTGGAAACCGATCTTGGCGTGCGATTGTTGCAGCGGTCCACGCGGCGTTTCGCGGTGACCGATGTCGGCACCAGCGTGCACCGTCACGCACAGACCATGCTGGCCGAAGCGCAGGCCGCCCGCGAAGTGGTGGACCGGCTGAGTGCCGAACCGCGCGGCCTGGTGCGCGCCAGCGTGCCGGTATCGCTGGCGCAGATGCAGTTGCCACGCCTGCTGCCGAAGTTCCTGGAGCAGTATCCGAAAGTGCGCCTGCAGCTGAACATCAGCAACCGACGCGTGGACATCATCAACGAAGGCTACGACGTGGCGCTGCGCGTGCGTTCGCGGCTGGATGACGATGGCAGCCTGGTGATGCGCAGCTTCGGCCAGGTGCAGGAACTGCTGGTAGCCAGCCCGAAATACCTGGACCGCGCCGGCCGCCCGAAGGACCCGGAAGAGCTGACCAGCCACGTCACCCTGAGCATCAGCGAAGACGAAGCGCGCCAGCGTTGGGAACTGCACGGCCCCGAAGGCGCGGTGCGCCGCGTGGACCTGCAGCCGCGCGTGGCCGGGTTCGATTTCCCGCTGCTGCAGAGCATGGTCAAGGACGGTTTCGGCATCACCATGCTGCCGGAAACGGTCTGCGCCGAAGCCGTGCGCAACGGCGAACTGGAAGTGGTGCTGCCGGACTGGTCGCTGCCGCAGGGCATCTGCCATGCCGTATTCGCCTCGCGTCGCGGCCTGCTGCCGGCGGTGCGCGTGTTCATCGATTTCCTGGCCGAACACCTGCCACCGCAGCTGGAAGCGTCGCGGCTGGACTGCGGTGGCGCCTGCGAACGGGCCAAGGAAAAGATCAAGGCGACCGCGTTGGGCGCGTTGGCGGTGGACGCGGGCTGAGCGTGCGGGGCAGGGCGGGGCGATATCGTGACATCGCGGCATGGGCAAACGCCCCGGCCGCGTGCGAGAATACGGCCCTCCCGGTCATGCCCCGGGACGCTGCACATCGGAGAGATGGCCGAGCGGTTTAAGGCACCGGTCTTGAAAACCGGCGAAGGGTCAAACCTTCCGTGGGTTCGAATCCCACTCTCTCCGCCAGATACACAAGACGCCCCGAAAGGGGCGTTTTG
>Ga0160468_100655_pt1 | contig 12391 bp, 15 predicted proteins | sample HID1972K_E11MG_FD_108234 | JGI IMG/M metagenome (GOLD analysis project Ga0160468, IMG submission 108234) | Enriched pill bug-associated microbial communities from UW Madison campus, WI, USA - HID1972K_E11 MG | ecosystem: Host-associated > Arthropoda: Insects > Digestive system > Unclassified ... | reverse complement strand
GAACGTGCGGCACTCGCGGTTGCCTTCCTTGCTGTCGCTGACGCCCACCGCATGGAACGACTGCAGGATCTCCTCGCGGGTCACCGTGCCATCGCCGTTCCAGTCCATGTCCTTCTGCTCGATGCCGCGTGTCACCGCGATGCCGGCGAACCACGCGTAGCCCAGCCACGCCAGTACGATCAGCACCAGCACCAGCAGCGCCTTGCGGCGGCGCGTGAACCGGCCGCGCAGGATCATGACACCCGCCGGATGGTGGCGCCGAGCGAAGACAGCTTCTCTTCGATGTTCTCGTAGCCACGGTCGAGGTGGTAGATGCGGTCGATGGTGGTATCGCCATCAGCCATCAGCCCGGCCAGGATCAGCGACGCCGACGCGCGCAGGTCGGTAGCCATCACCGGCGCACCGCTCAGCCGTTCGGCGCCCCGCACGATCGCCGTATGCCCCTCCACCTGGATGTCCGCGCCCACGCGCAGCAGTTCGTTGACGTGCATGAAACGGTTCTCGAAGATCGTTTCGTTGATCACGCCCACGCCATCGGCCACGCAGTTGAGCGCCATGAACTGCGCCTGCATGTCGGTCGGGAACGCCGGATACGGCGCGGTGGTCAGGTTGACCGCCTTCGGCCGCTTGCCGTGCATGTCCAGGGTGATGCTGCTTTCGCTGGTCTCGATGCTGGCGCCGGCTTCCACCAGCTTGGCCAGCACGGCTTCCATCGTGTCCGGGCGCGCGCGGTTCACCGTCACCCGGCCGCCGGTCATCGCTGCGGCCACCAGGAAGGTGCCGGTCTCGATGCGGTCCGGCAACACTTCATGGCGCCCACCGCCCAGCCGCTGCACGCCTTCGATCACCAGCCGGGCAGTGCCCAGGCCTTCGATCTTCGCGCCCAGCGCCATCAGGCAGTGCGCCAGGTCGGTCACTTCCGGCTCCATCGCGCAGTTGTCCAGCACGGTGGTGCCTTCGGCCAGCACGGCGGCCATCAGCACGTTCTCGGTACCGGTCACGCTGACCATGTCGAAGGTGAAGTGGCCGCCCTTCAGGCGCTGCGCGGTGGCCTTGATGAAGCCGTTTTCCACCACGATGTCCGCACCGAGCGCCTGCAGGCCCTTGATGTGCTGGTCCACCGGGCGCGAGCCGATGGCACAGCCACCCGGCAGCGACACTTCCGCCGCGCCGAAGCGGGCCAGCAGCGGCCCCAGCACCAGGATCGAGGCGCGCATGGTGCGCACCAGTTCATACGGTGCCACATGCTGGTCCACCGTGCGCGGGTCCACCACGATCGCGCTGCCGCGCGACAGCGTGCCCTGGTCGATGGTGACCTTGGCACCCAGCTCGCCGAGCAGTTTCACCGTGGTGATCACATCGTGCAGGTGCGGCACATTGGTGATCTCCACCGGCTCATCGGCCAGCAGGGTCGCGCAGAGGATGGGCAGGACGGCGTTCTTGGCGCCGGAGATGCTTACTTCACCGTGCAGCGCGTTGCCGCCGGTCACAACGATCTTGGCCATGTATCAGGGTCTTTTCGCAGTTCAGCCGGCTTCGGCCGGGGTCACGGTCTTCAGCGCCAGCGCGTGGATCGCGCCGCCCATCAGATCGCCGAGGGTGGCATACACCAGGCGGTGGCGGGCCAGTGGCAGCTTGCCGGCGAAGGCGTCGCAGACCACGGTCGCTTCGAAATGCACGCCATCGTCGCCGCGCACGTCGGCACGCGCGCCGGGCAGGCCGGTTTCGATCAGGTTGCGGATGGTGTCAGCGTCCAACGGGCTTTCCTAATAAAATGTCCGCACATTCTACTCCGCTGCGTGGCGCCCGCATGGTCGATCCCAACCTGTCTTCCCCTCCTGCCGGCGCACCCGGCCAGGCAGAGGCCCTGATCGCCAGCGGCAAGCGCGTGTTCGAGATTGAACGACAGGCACTGGACGCGGTCGCCGAGCGGCTGGGAGAAGCCTTCCAGCAGGCATGCCAGCACATCCTGGCCAGCCGCGGCCGCGTGGTGGCCACCGGCATGGGCAAGTCCGGGCACGTGGCCCGCAAGATCGCCGCCACCCTGGCATCCACCGGCACGCCGGCGTTCTACGTACATCCCGGCGAAGCGGGCCACGGCGACCTGGGCATGATCACCGAAGCCGACGTGGTGCTGGCGTTGTCCTATTCCGGCGAATCGGACGAAGTGCTGACACTGCTGCCGGTGCTGAAGCGCCAGGGCAACGTGCTGATCTCCATGACCGGTCGCCCGCAGTCCAGCCTGGCCACCGCGGCCGACGTGCATCTGGATGTCAGCGTGCCGGCCGAGGCCTGCCCGCTGGCGCTTGCCCCCACCTCCAGCACCACCGCTTCGCTGGCGATGGGCGACGCCCTGGCGGTCGCGCTGCTGGACGCACGTGGCTTCACCGCCGACGATTTCGCCCGCTCGCACCCCGCTGGCAGCCTCGGCCGCCGCCTGCTGCTGCACATCACCGATGTCATGCACAGCGGCGATGACCTGCCGCGGGTGGACGCCGGCGCCAGCCTCAGCCAGGCGCTGGTGGAGATGAGCCGCAAACGGCTGGGCATGACCGCGGTGGTGGATGCGTCCGGCATGCTGATCGGGCTGTTCACCGATGGCGACCTGCGCCGCGCGCTGGACAGCGACCTGGACGTACGCAGTGCGAAGATCGCCGATGTGATGACCCGCAACCCGCGCACCATCGGCGCCGACCAGCTGGCCGTGGAGGCCGCGCGGGTGATGGAAACCCAGCAGATCAACGGCCTGATCGTCGTCGATGGCGCCGGCCGGGCCGTCGGCGCGCTGAACATTCATGACCTGTTGCGGGCGCGGGTGGTTTAACCGAACACTGTCCGTCCCCATTCATCCCCGACAGCCGAGAATCGACATCCTGATGCCCTGGTCGCCCCTGCCCGCCTTCCCTGCCCACCTGCATGCCGCTGCGGCGCGCATCCGCATGGCCTGCTTCGACGTGGACGGCACCCTCACCGACGGTCGGCTCTACTACGATCGTGAAGGCAACGAGAGCAAGGCGTATTTCGTGCAGGATGGCCTGGGACTGAAACTGCTGCAGCGGCACGGGATCCATCCGGTGCTGATCACCGCGCGCAACAGCCAGTCCGCGCTCAAGCGGGGCGCTGACCTCGGCATCGACACGCAGATCGCGGTGGGCGACAAGCTGGCAAGCGTGCAGGCACTGTGTGCCAGGCATGGCATCGGCCTGGACGAAGTGGCCTTCATGGGCGACGACCTGCCTGATCTGGCGCCGCTGTGCCGGGTCGGCCTGGCGGTGGCGCCGGCCAACGCGCACCCATGGATCGCCGAGCGCGTGCACTGGCGGACCCGTGCCGAAGGTGGACGTGGCGCGGCCCGCGAGCTGTGCGATGTGCTGCTGGCCGCGCAGGGCCACGTGGATGCCGTGCTGGCGGAGTTCGGCGCATGAACTGGCGCACGCTGGTCGGCGGGGTGCTGCTGGTCGTGGCCGTGCTCAGCGGCTGGTCGCTGCTGCGCAACCGCGACAAGGGACCGCAGGCCATCGTCGACGATGGCAGCGTGGACTACGTGCTGCACGATTTCCAGATCGTCGCGCTGGACGACGAAGGACGCGAATCCACCACCCTGCGTGCGCCGCGGCTGGAACGCACGCGCGCGGACCAGACGCTCAACATCGCCACGCCGGTCTTCGAAATGCCCGACAAGGACGGCAACCACTGGACGCTGCGCAGCGACACCGGCTGGGTCAGCGCCAAGGGCGACGAATTGAAGCTGCGTGGCAACGTCAACGGCGACAGCCCGACCGTGGGCACGACGCCGCCGACCACCTTCCGCACCACCCACCTGGATGTGTTCCCCAAGGAGGACAAGGCCCGCACCGATGCGCTGGTGACCATGACCCGGCCGGGCATGGAACAGAGCGGCGTGGGGTTCGAGGTGGATTCCAGGAACAACACGTATCATTTCCTGAGCCAGTCCAAGGGCCGCTACACGCCCCGGCGCTGACCCATCGCGATTCCGCCTGTCGACGCGCCCGCGGGCGCCGGCGCGGGAGGGATCGTAGGCAACGGCACCGGCCTTCGGCGCCCTCCCTTTCCGCCTGGTCCTTCCAGGCGACCCACTCCGGCAGAACGGACAAGATGAAGACTCCCCTTGCAGCCCTTTTCGTGCTCAGCCTTCTGGTCCCCGCCTTCGCCACCAGCGCGAAGTCTTCCGACCGCAACCAGCCGATGACCATCGACGCCGGCTCCCAGTCCGGCACCTTGGCCGGCGATGGCAAGACCGTGCTTTCCCAGGGCGTGGTGATCACCCAGGGCAGCCTGGACCTGCGCGCCAACGACGCCGAGATCCACATCAAGGATGGCGAAGCGGTCCGTGCCATCTTCACCGGCAAGCAGGCGAAGATGAAACAGCAGATGGACGATGGCACCTGGATGGACGCCACGGCCGACCGCATCGACTACGACATCACCGGGGAAATCATCACCCTGACCGGCAACTACAAGGTCACCAGCGCGCGCGGCACCAACGCCGGCCAGCGCATGGTCTACAACACCCGCAGCGGCGAAATGAACAGCGGCGGCGACGGCAGCCGCGTACGCACCGTCATCCAGCCGAAGAACAAGGCACCGGCCACGCAGCCGGCGGCCCAGCCTGCCGCACGCCCGACGAGCCAGGGGAGCGGCAAGTAATGCTCGTCGCCAAGGGCCTGCGCAAGAGCTACAAGCAGCGCGAAGTGGTGAAGGACTTCGGCCTGACCCTGGATGCCGGTGAAGTGGTCGGCCTGCTGGGACCGAACGGCGCCGGCAAGACCACCTGTTTCTACATGATCGTCGGCCTGGTGGCCGCCGACGCCGGCAGCATCGTGCTGGATGGCAAGGACATCACCAGCGATCCGATGTATACCCGTGCCAAGCAGGGCGTGGGCTACCTGCCGCAGGAACCGTCGGTATTCCGCAAGCTCACCGTGGCCGACAACATCCGCCTGGTGCTGGAGCTGCGCGAAGACCTGGACCGTGCCGGACGCGAACGCGAACTGGCCAGCCTGCTCGACGAACTACAGCTGGGGCATGTCTCCGAACAGCTCGGTGCCAGCCTTTCCGGCGGTGAACGCCGTCGCTGCGAGATTGCCCGTGCACTGGCCGCGCAGCCGCGGCTGATCCTGCTCGATGAGCCGTTCGCCGGCGTCGACCCCATCTCGGTCGGCGAGATCCAGCGCATCGTGACCCATCTCAAGCAGCGCGGCATCGGTGTGCTGATCACCGACCACAACGTCCGCGAGACCTTGGGAATCTGCGACCGTGCGTATATCCTCGCCGAGGGTACGGTGCTCGCCCAGGGCGCGCCCGCGGACCTGCTGGACAACGCAGACGTCCGCCGCGTCTACCTTGGGGATTCCTTCAAGCTGTAAGGACGGCCGCCGAACCCTTCTTCCCCAGTTCGGCGGTGGCATGAAAACGCGGTTGCAGACATCGATGGGGCAGCACCTGGTCATGACGCCGCAGTTGCGCCAGGCCATCAGGCTCCTGCAGATGTCCACCACCGAGCTGGACGCGGAAATCGCCGAAGCGGTGGAAAGCAACCCGTTGCTGGACTGGGCCGACGAAGCGGACGCTTCGCCGATGCCGGGCATGGATACCGCGCCTTCGTCCGCCGACACCAACGAAAGCGGCGGCGACGGCGGCGAACGGCAGGATGCGCCCGGGCCAGCAGGCAGCGACGACTGGGCGCCCTCCGAAGTGGACTGGCGCAATCCCGGCAGCAGCGGTTCCTTCGATGATGACGATACCGGCAGCGCTGCCGAGCGCGTCGCCGAAACCGAAACCCTGGCCGATCACCTGCTGTGGCAGCTGCACCTGTCGCCACTTTCCGCGCGCGACCGCAGCATCGGCGCGGCCCTGATCGATGCCCTGGATGACCATGGCTACCTGCGCGAACCGCTGGCGGACATCGCCGCGACCCTGCTGCCGGACGTGCATGCAGGAGAAGACGAAATCCTTACCGTGCTGCACCAGATCCAGCGTTTCGATCCGGTGGGCATCGGTGCCCGTGACCTCGGCGAATGCCTGCTGCTGCAGCTGGACATCCTGCCGCCGGATACCGCCGGGCTGGCGTTGGCACGGCAGATCGCTGCCGGCCCGCTGGAGAAGCTGCCGCGCAGCGGCGTAAATGGCGTCGCCCAGGAGCTCAGACAGCCCCTGCACGACGTGGAAACCGCAGTAGCGCTGCTGCGCTCGCTGGATCCGCGGCCGGGCAGCCAGATCGCGCCGTTGTCCCAGGATACCTACGTGGTGCCGGACGTGGTCGTCTGGCGCCAGAACGGCGTCTGGCGGGCCGCGCTGGCCAGCCATGCGGGGCCGAAGGTGGTCATCCACCGCGGCTACGAGCAGATGATCCGTCGCTGCGGCGAAGCCGACGCCGGGTATCTGAAGGCCCACCTGCAGGAGGCGCGCTGGCTGCTGAAGGGGCTGGAGGCACGGGGAGAAACCCTGCTGCGGGTGGTTGGCAGCCTGCTCCAGCACCAGGCCGGTTTCCTGGAATTCGGTGCCCAGGCCCTGCGTCCACTGACCCTGCGCGGCATCGCCGGCGAACTGGGCCTGCACGAATCCACGGTGTCGCGGGCCATCGCCCGCAAGCACGTGCGCACGCCACGCGGCACCCTGCCGCTGCGCGCGTTCTTCGCATCGGGCATCGACACCGAAAGCGGCGGCGAGGCATCCAGCACCGCCATCCAGGCCATGATCCGCCGGCTCATCGACGACGAGAATCCACGCAAGCCGCTTTCTGACGCCAAGCTTGCTGACCTGCTGAAGACATCGGGTATTCCGGTGGCGCGGCGGACCGTAGCGAAGTATCGTGAAGCCATGAACATTTCCGCCTCCCACGAGAGAGTCAGGATCGCTTGACGCGTACCGCGCCGGCGGAGAGGTTCATTGGCAAATCCGAATAAAGGAGAAACCCGATGCGCATTGAAACGTTTGGCAAAGATGTCGAAGTCACCCCTGCCCTGCAGGAATACGTGGAAACGAAGCTTTCACGCGCGGGCAAGCACTTCGGGGAACATTGCGAAACTCGGGTCACGCTGAAACTGCAGAACAAGAACGAACACCACGTCGACGCCACCGCCAACATTCCCGGGCATACCCTGCATGCGGAGGCCACCGGCCAGACCATGTACGCGGCCATCGACATCCTGGCTGACAAGCTGGATCGGCTGCTGACCGCGGAAAAGGAAAAGAAGACCCAGAAGAAACAGGCCCACGCACCGCTCCCGGTGGGCGACAATGCGGGCTGATGCCTTCGTTCTTCCGCTGACATGCCCTTGACCGATCTGATGGCGGCCGTGCAGACCCAGGTCTGCACGGCAACCGACCGCGACAGCGTCCTGCTGACCGCCGCCCAGTTGCTGGCCTGCCGCCAGGCCAACGCCGCCGAGATCCATCACAACCTGTGCGAACGCGAGACGCTGGGCAGCACCGCCATCGGCCATGGCGTGGCCATTCCGCACGGCCGAGCGCCTGCGCTGGAACGACCGCGCGGTGCCCTGCTCAAGCTGGAACGGCCGGTTGATTTCGGCGGTGATGAGCCCGTCGACCTGGTCTTCGCCATCGCTGTTCCCTCCCATTACACGCACCAGCACCTGATGCTGCTGTCCGAACTGGCCGAACTGTTTTCCGAACCGGCCATCCGCCAGGCGCTGCGCGATGCGCCGGACGCCGAAGCCCTGCGCACCATCATCGATTTCCCGCCACCGGCGAGTGCCGCATGAATACCAGCATCACCGCCCGCGAACTGTTCGACCAGCAGCGCGACCGCCTGGCCCTGCGCTGGGTGGCCGGGCAGAAGGGCGAAAAGCGCGAGCTGGAGGCCGGCAACACCATGTCGCGCCGGCCGTCGCTGGCGGGGTACCTCAACGCCATCTACCCGAACAAGGTACAGATACTCGGCACCGAGGAACTGACCTGGCTGGATTCGCTGGATTCCCGGCAGCGCTGGGAAACCATCGAACGGATCATGCAGTCGCACCCGCTGGCGCTGGTGATCACCCGCAACCAGCCCTGTCCGGAAGACCTGCGCGCGGCCGCCGACGAATCCCACACGCCGCTGTGGCTGTCGCCCAAGCGCGGCCATGAACTGCTCAACCACCTCTCCTACCATCTGGCACGCACGCTGGCGCCGCGGGTGATCCTGCATGGCGTGTTCATGGAGATCTATTCCATCGGCGTGCTGATCACCGGCGAAGCGGGTTCGGGCAAGAGCGAGCTGGCCCTGGAGCTGCTCAGCCGCGGCCACCGGCTGGTGGCCGACGATGCACCGGAATTCACCCAGATCGCGCCGGACGTGCTGGATGGCACCTGTCCGGAGCTGCTGCAGGACCTGCTGGAAGTGCGCGGCCTGGGCGTGCTGAACGTACGCGAGATGTTCGGTGACACCGCTGTAAAGAAGAACAAGTATCTTCGCCTGATCGTTCACCTGACCAAGCCGATGACCGAACCGAGTGCCTATGGCTACGAACGCCTGACCGGTGATTCCGGTACCCGCCATGTACTGGACCTGGACGTGCCGCTGATCACCCTGCCGGTGATGCCCGGGCGCAACCTGTCGGTGCTGACCGAAGCGGCCACGCGCCTGCACATCCTGCGTACCAAGGGCATCGATCCGGCGGCGATGTTCATCGCCCGTCACAGCAACCTGCTGGAGCGCCGCACGCCGTGAGCCGCCGCCCGGCAGGTGGCGCCCGGTGGGGTATGCCACTCAGGTGGGGGGCGTCCCCTGGTGGGTAATATCCGCAGGTGGGGTGACATCCCCAGTGGTGACATCCCCCGCCTGGTCGATGACATCCCCGGTGGTGACATCCCCAGTGGATGACATCCCCCCCTGGTGGGTGATGACCGTTGGTCGTCACCACTCCCGGGCCACCGCCGACCCACCCGCTCCCCGAGCCACCCGAGAAACCCGCCCGCCATGAACACTGCCACCCCCTCCGCCCCGACCCTGATCATCGTCAGCGGCCTGTCCGGTTCGGGTAAATCCGTCGCCCTGAAGACGTTCGAAGACCAGGACTACTACTGCTCGGACAACCTGCCGATCGATCTGTTGCCGGACTTCGTACGCAGCGTGCTGGGCGCACCGGGCACGCCGCCCCGCCGCCTGGCGGTAGGCATCGACGTGCGTGGCCAGAGCGACCTCAGCCAGCTCACGCAGTGGCGCCAGCAGGCCGAGGAAGCCGGCGTGCGCGCGCAGCTGCTGTTCTTCGAAGCCAGCGACGAAACGCTGCTCAAGCGATACGCCGATACCCGCCGCCGACACCCGTTGAGCCAGCTCGGGCTGTCGCTGCCGGAAGCGATCGAGCGCGAACGCGAACTGACCGCCCCGCTGCGCGCGGCTGCGGACGCGATCATCGACACCAGCCCCCTCAACGTGCACCAGCTGCGGCGGCAGATCGTCACTGGATACGCGCTGGACCACGCGACCCGGCTTTCGCTGCTGTTCGAATCGTTCGCGTACAAGCGCGGCGTGCCTGCCGAAGCCGATTTCGTCTTCGACGCCCGGGTGCTGCCGAATCCGCACTGGGACCCTGAACTGCGCCCGCTCAGCGGTCGCGAAGGCGGCGTGCGCGACTATCTGGAAGCCCAGCCGGACGTGCAGCGATATCTCGCGCAGCTGATGGATTTTCTCGACACCTGGCTGCCGAAACTCGGCAACGACACCCGCAGCTATGTGACCGTCGCATTCGGCTGCACCGGCGGCAAGCACCGCTCGGTATACCTGGCCGAGCGCATGGCGCGCCACGCCCGCGAACAAGGCTGGCAGGACGTGGCCACCTACCACCGCGAGCTCGACTGAAAAATGGGGACGGAGGTGGTTAACTGGAAATAACCTCCTCCGTCCCCTCCCTGAATACGGAACACTGCGGCGCTGCGATCCTGCTATCGCGCTTTCATGCCGACCTGTTAACGTTGGGTAATGACCTGTGGCATTCTCCTCGTAACGCATCCTGGTGTCGGGCCCGCCCTGCTTGCCGTGGCGACCCGGCTCCTGCGGCAGTTGCCGCTGAAGACTGAAGCTTTCGAAGTACCGTTCGACGCAGACCTGGACACCCTGCTTCCGCTTGCCTCGGCCGCCATGCGCCGGGTGGACGGCGGCCAGGGCGTGCTGATCCTGACCGACCTGTACGGCGCCAGCCCCAGCAACCTTGCCGCCGCGCTGGCACGGTTGGGGACACCGGCACGGCGGGTAGCGGCGCTGAGCCTGCCGATGTTGCTGCGGGTGATGAATTATCCGGAACAGGGAATGGATCAACTGCCCGCCACTGCGGCGGCGGGCGCACGCAATGGAGCGATAATCGACGATGCTTGAACAAGAACTCACCGTAACCAACCGCCTGGGCCTGCACGCTCGCGCCACCGCGAAGCTGGTGCAGGAGCTTGCCCCGTTCCGCTGCAACGTGACCATGGCCGCCAAGGGCCGGGAAATCAACGCCAAGAGCATCATGGGCGTGATGCTACTTGCCGCCGGCCAGGGCACGCCGGTCACCGTGCGCATCAGCGGCGACGACGAACAGGCTGCGATGGACGCCGTGGTCGCGCTGTTCGAACGTCGCTTCGACGAGGACAGCTGAGGTGCCACGCGCCCGCGCAGGACAGCTCGCCAGCGGCCCGCGGCCGGTGCTGCTGCTGTCCGGCCATGGCGCGTCGCGCGGCACCGCGCTGGGGCGTGCCCGGGTACGCCTGCCGCATTCGCTGGAGGTCGCCGAGCAGCGCGTCGTACCCCAGCAGGTGGACAAGGAACTGCGCCGCCTGCACAAGGCCGTCGAGGCCGCCCGCGCGGAAATGCACGAGCTTCGCCAACGGTTGAAGGGGGCGTTGAACCAGGAGGTCGGTGAGTTCCTGGACCTGCACGCCTTGCTGCTGGACGACCCCGAACTGCTGCACGGGCTGGACGAACTGATCCGCAGCGGCCCTTACAGCGCAGGCTACGCACTACGCCTGCAACGCGATCGCCTGGCCAGGGTGTTCGACGGCATGGACGATGCCTACCTGAAAAGCCGCATGGACGATCTGGATCATGTGATCGGCCGCATCCACGCCTTCCTGCAGCCGGAACTGCCGCCATCGGTGAAAGGGCTTGCCGGGGAAATCCTGGTCTGCGACAACATCGCGCCGTCAGAGCTGGCGCAGCTGCAGTCCCAGGGCGTGGTCGCGATCATCACCGCTGCCGGCAGCGCGCTCTCGCACAGCGCCATCCTCGCGCGCAGCCTGCACCTGCCGTTGATCGTCAACATCCCCAACCTGCTGCACAAGGTCAGCGATGGCGACGTGCTGATCGTCGACGCCAGCGATGGCAGCATCACCGTCAACCCGCAGGCCGACAACCTGCGCGACTACCGCGTGCGGCTGAAGGAACACGCGCGCGAACAGCGCGAGCTGGGCCGCCTGCGCACCAAGCCCAGCCGCACGCTCGACCAGGTGGATATCGCCCTGCTGGCCAACGCCGAATCGCTGGACGATGTCACCGAGGCGCATGCCTTTGGCGCGCAGGGGCTGGGGCTGTACCGGACCGAATTCCTGTTCCTGCAGCGCAACGAGCTGCCGGACGAAGAGGAGCAGTTCCAGGCGTACCGCGATGCGGCGCTTGGCATGGCTGGCCGGCCAGTGACCATCCGGACACTGGACCTGGGCGCTGACAAGGCTGACCGCACCGGCCTGACCCTGAGCAACGAGGACAATCCCGCGCTGGGCCTGCGTGGCGTGCGGCTTTCGCTGGCACGACCCAAGGTAGCCGACACCCAGCTGCGGGCGATCCTGCGTGCCAGTGCCTACGGCAAGCTGCGCGTGCTGGTGCCGATGGTCAGCACGCGGGAAGAGCTGCTGGCGGTGCGCCGGCGCATGGCGAAACTGTCCACGCAGCTGCTGGACGAGGGTCATGAAGTGGCCGCCCACATACCGCTGGGGGCGATGATCGAAGTACCGGCCGCTGCGCTCGCGCTGGAAAGCTTCATCGACCTGGTCGACTTCCTTTCCATCGGTACCAACGACCTGGTGCAGTACCTGCTGGCGGCGGACCGCAACAACGAAGCGCTGGGCGAACTGTATTCCCCACTGCATCCGGCCGTGCTGCGGTTGCTGGCGATGGTCATCGAAACCGGCACCCGGTTTCGCATCCCGGTGGCGGTATGTGGCGAAATCGCCGGTGACGCACGGCTGACGCCGATGCTGCTGGCACTGGGACTCACCGAGTTCAGCCTGCATCCCGGCACGCTGCTGGAAGTGCGCCGCGCGATCCGCGAGAGCGACCTGGGCATGTTGCGATCGCATGCGCCGAAACTGCTGGCCGCGCGCGACCGGCGCGGTATCGAGCGCTGGCTGGCCGAGCACTGAGCGCAATGTTGCCGAGCATGGCTCGGCACTACCG